>Ga0129336_10000476_pt1 | contig 23575 bp, 20 predicted proteins | sample CPB6_02_DNA_FD_96878 | JGI IMG/M metagenome (GOLD analysis project Ga0129336, IMG submission 96878) | Freshwater to marine salinity gradient microbial communities from Chesapeake Bay, USA - CPBay_Sum_0.6_0.2_DNA | ecosystem: Environmental > Aquatic > Marine > Coastal | place: USA: Chesapeake... | reverse complement strand
CTGCGTTGAAGCCCAGATCGCGGATGAAGACTGTAGTCTTGATGAACATTCAACTTTCCGCCCCGTGTATGAAGATGCACACCCCCTCCATGCAGTCCTACATCTGGCACAAGCTCGTCAATATTCGAAATTAGAGAGATCTGAGATGAAATTCGGCGACTATTTAATGCTAGAAAGAAACTATAAACCTCTTTGGGAAACTTTGCCCAATCATTCAATAGTGCTTTTTTCTCAAGAGGGTTATTATACAGTTTCCATTCTTCTCGTGATTTGTCAACATATTCCGCTAGACTTTGAAAGAGGAAATTAATTTGATCGTCTGGCAAGAAATTATCTACTACTAAGTGACCGAAAGGATTTTTTTCCCAGTCCTTTGAATCGAAATCCATAAGTCTTTGATATATCGAGGTTTCTAGTTTATCGTAGAGCATGACATGAGCCTTTCTTAATCTCGGTACTTCATGGTAACACATGTCACTTCGGTTTTAGAGCTTCTTTGAAAATGAATTTCAAAATGTTGTGAATTCAAGTTTAAAGCGATTAACTTTTAACGTAGACTTTCAAGCATATTTAAGCGAATTTAATCCCTTATCAACTTTGAGAAGTATTTGGCAAACCAATCTCAGAACTTTTCATTAGATTCTTGTATTCCATGTAATTAAATTAAATCCGCGTTCAATGCTGACTCAAAATGTCAAGTTTTTAGTTGGTTTAAATTGGCTGGGTAAGAAGATGATAATTACAATTTGATTTAACTCAATAATTCAATTTAATAGGATAAACGAAGTCAAATTCGGGTTGTTTATCCCTGTCAAGAAAAAAATCTCAGACTATTTTGAAGCTTTCAAGTTTCTAGCAAAACCCAGAGAAGTTATTCGATAAAAGGGTTATATTTGATAACTATTCAGTTTAAGGTAAGATGTAGTTGTGGACGAGAATATGAGAATACCACTGTTAACTGTAGTCTCGCCAATTTACAATGAGGAAGATTGTATAGAAGAATTTCTAAAGCGTACAATAAGCAGTCTTAAATTAATAGACATACCAAGTGAAATAATTCTCATAGACGATGGAAGTAGCGACGAGACAGTTCAGCGAGCTATTAATTTTCGAAACTCTACCAACCTGAATCAAGGTAGCAATTCAGAAATAGAAATCAAGATTGGGAAAATCTCACGTAATGTTGGCCACCAAAAGGCACTCTTATGTGGAATGTCTCATGCACGCGGAAAGGCAGTGTTAACCATTGATGCTGACTTGCAAGATCCTCCAGAGAAAATTGTAGATTTGTACCAAGAATTTTCTTCGGGAAACGAAATTGTAGTTATGCAAAGGCAGGAAAGATCTCCTACAGACACCTGGTTCAAGAAAATTTCAGCGAAGTGGTTCTACAGGATTATTGGTCGAGTTTCTGATGTACCGATAGAGCCAGAAGCTGGTGACTTTAGACTACTTAGTTCTAGTTGTAACGCTTTAGCTGTTCAATTGTCCATGGGGTCCGAATACATAAGAGGAACTATTCATGCTCTTGGACCAAAACCCGTTTATTTGCCCTATCATCGTGATGGCCGTTACGCAGGAACAACAAAATACTCTTTTCGTAAAATGATTAATTTAAGTATAAATGCCGTAATAAAGACAAGTTTAAAACCTTTGCGGTTAAGTATTTATTTGGGTATTTTTGCATTGCTTTTGTCTACGGGCTACTCAATGTTCGTGTTGTCACAAAGAGTTTTAAGTCCGGAAAGTATTGTTAAGGGGTATACAACACTTTTGGTTGTAATATTGTGGGGGTTTTCAATCACTTTTACTTTAATAGCAACCGTTGCTCAATACGTAGTGAGAATAATCGAAGAAAATAGACCACCCCAAGGCGCATTAATTGAAAAATGGCTCTGAAATATCAGGTGTTAATTCCGGTGAAGAACGGAATGCCCTACTTGGCCGAAGCAGTCTATTCAATACTGCGAAGCAAAGGTTTAAATGAGATACCAATCCAACTAGAAGTGCACATTAGCGACGCAGGTTCAAAAGACGGCACAATCGATTTCTTGAGGTCAATCGAATCACTTCCTGGCATTAAAGTACATTTACAAGAAAGCATCTCAAGAGAAGAAAATTGGAATTTCGTCTCAAGTTTTGCCAGTGGGGATTTTGTTAGATTGCTATGTGCGGATGATCGAATTACTGAGTTTTCCATATCGAATTCAGTAATAAGCTTCTTAACTAATAGTAGAGTAAATGTTGTTTGTGGAAAAAGAAACATTATTAATGATGAAGGAAATGTTGTATTGGAATATTACGGTACAAAAGATTCTAAGATGAAGAATCCAATACCTGGAAGACAACTCTTAAAGAAAAGTTTGCTCGCGGGCACAAATATCTTGGGTGAGCCATCAAACGTAACTTTTCGGACAAAAACGTTTTCAAATGCACTTCCTTGGTCAGATGAATACCCCTACTGTCTTGATCTCTCTTTATATATTAAAGTTCTAGGAAACGAGTTAGTTCTATTGGAAGACAGTCTCCATTCTGAGTTTCGAGTACACAGGAAATCCCTTTCTCATGAGATGTTTTGGGAACAATCTAGACAGTACATAGCGTTCACAAGAAAAAATTATGGACTAGGCACGGTTGATTTAAAGAAATCTGAATTAATACTCTCGCATCTACGAGCAGTGATTATTAACCTAAAAAGAGTTATATTTTATTTGATTTTTTTGGATAATAAGTTTTCGTTTTTGCGAAGGTTCATCAAATGAAAAAGGGAATATTGGGTGAAGCGTATCTTGATAGATTTAGTTTCTGCGACGACCGAGGATTATTGACAAAGGTATACGATTCAGACACTTACCGCGTTTCTGGATTTGATTTTCAGCCCAAAGAAGTCTTTTTTTCAGAATCCAAAAAGGGTGTTATTCGTGGAATACATTGCCCAATTGCTGACAGAGAATTTTGGAGGTTAATTGCGATTACACGAGGTCGAGTCGACGATATTTTAATTGACTTGCGAACTCAATCGACTACACGAGGTCAAATAGTTAGGCAAGTCCTCGATGCTTCTTCTCCATTCATATTGCTGCCGATGGGAGTAGGTCATGGCTTTCAATCCTTAACAGAGGACAGTCAGATGCTATATTTGTTTGGCCACATTTATTCTGATACAAAAGAAGTGGGGGTGAACCCTATGAGTAAATGCTTCGAATGGAGAAATCCTATTTCGACGATCTCGACCAAAGATAAGGGATTGCCATATTATGAGCATTAAGGAATCAGCAACTCTTGTAGTTGGAGGTACTGGATTCATCGGCAAAGCTCTAGTTGAAAGACTACAAAACGATCAGAAAAATATTCTTTATACTTCTAGGCGAAACTCTTTAGATCCTCGATTTATTCCCTTGTCCTCCATATCAAATTGGAGAGACTTAGTTCAAGATAGAAACATAAACCAGATTTATATTGTGGCCGGGAAATATCAATCCTCGGATAACCCTCTTTTTTGGGGCGATTTATGGGAGGCGAATTACACTTTTCCAAAGCAAATCCTAGATCAATTATGGGATTTAGATTTAAGAATTTTGCTTGTCGGAAGTTTTCTTCAGAAAAATCCTGCAGCAAAGGAATTATGGTCTTTTTATACGTGGTCAAAAGAATGTCTTCGCCATTACATTAATTTAAAAGCAGCGGAATCTAGGGCTCAAATAACTTATGTTTACTTGTACGATAATTTTGGCCCTAATGACGAGCGTTTGAAAATCCTAAACATCCTGATGAAACTTAGTGAGTCCGACCAACCTCTTAAATGTGGTTCTAGCGAGCAAGATTTGGACCTAACTCACATTAGTGATGTCACAGCAGGCTTAATTCTAGCCAATAACTTGAGTAGAAAGGAGAATCCATGTGAATTTCAAATTCGTGGCATAAAGCCAATTTCACTAAAAAACCTAGTGAAATTAGTTGAAGAATATCGAAAAATGAAAATTCCTGTTTTGTTTGGAGAAAATATTGATAGGCGCCCCATATTTAATTTGTGGAACTGCGCGAAAGAAATACCTGGATTTAATTGTCAGATAACTTTAGAAGAGTTTCTGTCAGGAAATTTTGAAACTGTAAGAAAGCAAATGTCGTGAACAACAAAAAAAAGAAGAGATTTGAATTTTCTGAGTTGAAATCAAATTCACGCGATTGGAATTTGGAAAGCATCGTTTTAATCTTTATGAGTTTAGCAAATTCTTTAACATTAGCCCTGTCACTAATTTTATCAAGCTATTTCACTTTTAATCTTTTAGAAACTATAAGCTATAAAGCTCAAGATGGTTGGTGTCTAGAGGAAAAAGCAGGATTTGGAGTACATTGCTTCGGAGATTTTGGCTTTCCTATAACTCAATTACTTTCTACCAATGATGTCTATAATCTCACCCCGCCTTCAAACTACACCCCATGGGTCACAATAATTTTTTCGATTTTTAAGGGAATTTATCTCACTTACGGATGGAATATGGCAATAGTCCTTTATTCACTTCTCCTTGTGATCCCAATTTGGATCACAATAATTGATGCGTTACGAAACGTTCAATTAAAGATTAGAATCGGCTTGACTATTTGCCTCGGCCTCTTTTCACCAGCACTGTTAATGATTATTGACCGAGGGAATAGCGTAGGTTTAATTGTGCTACCTCTGTATATGTTTTTCAAGAAATTTCAGAATAACTCCGACTTATATCCCATCTTTTGGGGGGTGGTTGCGATAGCAATTCGACCACAAAGTTGCATAATTTTGATTTTTCTTTTTATTTGTAGAAGATACTCTGAATTCTTTCGAATAATTATCGCTTCGTCCTTCATATATTTATTGGGCTTTTATCTACTGAGTTCAAAAAATTTCATGGGTAATTTAACGGGCTTCCTTAATTCATTGATTGGATATAGTCAACTAAGTCTTGGAGGAATTTGGCCCTACAATTACTCAATAGCAAATGCATTTGGAGTTTTGAATAGGTATGCATCTTTAGGTTTGGATAATTCGGTCCTATCACTTCTTGGGACTCTTGTTAGCCTCCTCTTTATTCTCGTCGTTGGCTTGGTGTCCAAATATTCCAGTTTAAGTCTGGCAACTAAACAATCAACGATATTCATTTGGCTTCTACCATTTGGATTCCTGCTACCTTCGGTGTCTTATGGCTATTACACCTGTTTCGGGCTATTGGCAATGCTAATACTTGTTCGCGAAAAATTAACTCCTCAACAGCTCGGATTTGGAAATTTAACTATTGGGTTTGTATTTTTATCAGTCCTGTCGCTAACTTTAACTTTGGTTTTTGTCCCAGCCAGCTTGCTCTATCCTGATACCAAGGCCAACCTTCTCCAAGTTGCCAATCCAGGATTGTGGATTATCACCTATTCTTGTTTGTCAATTCGTTTATTATTTTTATTAAAAGATCTACGTTCACGGCGAAACAGAACTAAATTGAAAGCCAAACTGACCTAAGTCATCGGCAATTGAGCGCACAAGTCCACATATAGCTGCATTTGATCTTCCATAAGAGAGTTTTTCAAGGCGAATTATGTACCCCCAAGTGCCCGATAGCACGACTAACGGAGCGACAATCTCTAGTTCATCTGATTCCGGGGGTATTTTCATTGACTGAAGAAGGAAATTCACATTAGCTTCTATGACATTTTCGAATGTATTGGATGCAAACTCATCAATAACATCCGATGCATTCATGCCTTGGGCCCAAATTACTCGGTCAACTTTTGATGCTTTAGTCAATTGATTTTCAAGCTCAAGTACATATCGTATGTCATGTACTGAATCCTGGCTTTATTTTAGCCTTTGGACGCAAGATGATTCTATGGCACCCGAATCGCCAAAAACTAAATGTGTCCTCAAGCTTCTCATGCTCCATGATAACCTCACATCTCCCAACCCTAATCTCGGGATTAGCCTTTTCTATACTGAACGGCCGATGCTTCCAAATGTAGCTTAGTTTAGTGACTAAGGTAGAGCGCTTGAAGAATCTACGATATTGAAAAGACTTTATTGTCTCATCGCAGAGACACAAGCATCCCGCGCTTTAGCATTTGGGCTTTTTTTCGATAAGGTAACATTCTCTATGGCTTCCTCACATACAAGAAAAACAAACATAGAATTATTGAGTGCAGTTTGGCGACAGAGTGGAGAAGAACTAAATGTTTCCTCATAAGAAATTGATTTCTGTTGTGATACCTGCTTTCAATGAAGAAGATTGTGTTGATGAGCTTTTTCGGCGATTAGTCTCTGTATTCAAGGTTGAAGAGAGTTCATACGTTTTTGAAGTTATTATTGTAGAGAATGGTTCTTTTGATAGCACATGGAAAAAGATTCAAAACATTCATTTAATTGACTCAAGATTTAAAGCAGTGAGACTTTCTAGAAATTTTCGGATGGATGGAGGTATAACTGCGGGGCTTGAATATGTGAACGGTGATGCCTGTGTTCTGATGACCGCCGATCTTCAAGACCCACCAGAGTTAATAAGTAGTTTTATACGCGAATGGGAAAATGGTTGGGAGAATATATTTGGAGTAGTAACAGAGCGCGGGGGTACTGGACCTATGCGACGCCTCAACTCGAGGATGTTTTATTGGCTCGCGAGTCATTTGACAGATGGCCGGCTTCCAAAAAACGCTTCAGATTTTAGGCTAGTTGACCGAAAGGTTTACCAAGCTGTCAGAGAGATGCAGGAGAGAAATCGTTTTGTTCGGGGACTCTTTGCTTGGTCTGGCTTTAAATCTACAGGCATTCCGTTTAAACGCCCGCCTCGGTTTGCCGGAGTTTCAAATGCTCACACATTTAAAGTTCTAGATTTAGCATTTAAAGGAATATTTGCACACTCACTTAGACCATTACGACTTATCACCATAATAGGTTTATTTCTATCTATCATATCGATATCACTTCTAGTTCCATTATCGATAATCTGGTTTACAAAAGGTGTTCCATTTGCTGGATTTGGAAGCATTGTGGGCTTATTTCTTTTGCTAAATTCTATTTTGTTTCTAATGTTGGGAATAATTGGAGAATATATCGGGTTAATCTACGAAGAGGTTAAGCAGCGACCAAACTTCTTGGTTTCCGAGCTACTCGGATTAAATGAATTAATAGAGGATTAGAGTATAGATAGCCATGGCGGATACTCAGTAAGAGCTAACTCCTGTAACTCATTTTTCTCTCTTAGGGTATCCATTGGCTTCCAAAAACCATTATGTTGAAATGCCGATAATTGACGATCTCTTGTTAGTTTAGGCAACGCGCCCGTTTCGAATAAATCATTGTCACCTTGAATATATCTTCGAACATCTTTATTGATTACAAAAAAGCCACCATTAATCCAACCGACGTCTGTTTGATTTTTTTCTCCGAAATGGTTCACCACCCCATTTTCAATGTCTAGAACCCCGAACCTTGCCGGTGGTCTAACTGCTGTCACGGTCGCAAGTAAGGAATTTTGATTATGAAACTTCAACAGTCTCTTCAGATTAACATTCCCAACACCATCACCGTAAGTTACAAAATATTGATTTTCTGGAAATTGATCAATACATTTTCTAATCCTTCCACCAGTCATCGTGTTTAAACCAGTGTCCATTGCAACTATGTTCCATTGAGAGTTTAGTTTGCTTACCCAATCTTCAATTACTTCGGATTTGTAACCAGTAGCGATTACAAAATCAGTAAAACCCTGAGAAGCGTAGATGTTCATAACATGCCAAATAATCGGCTTATCATCTATAAGCACCATCGGCTTCGGCTTATTCTCTGTTTCTTCTGAAATACGGGTTCCAAATCCTCCCGCGAGTATAATTGTCTTCATTATCCCTTTGTCCTGTAGCAGGGTTCAAACTATACATCAAGAAAAACACCAAGAGGAAATGGCAATACCCCAAAAAGCCACTTGTAGATTTTCGTACAGCTAAATAAAAAATTTCCTCACTTGATTTTGTAGTAGATTTTCCAATCGAGACCCCAGGAACCTAGAAATGCCACAGTCTCCATTAATTGAAAATTCCTTGATAACAATTGAGTCGCCTCAGTACCTAAATTCTCTACGTCAATACAGCTGACTATGAATTCACTCTCCAATATCGCGGGATCTTTAAAGAAAGGCTTCTCTAATGGGGGCCAGAAGACCAAAAAACGAGTTGCGTTTGTCCAATATCCTCGCTCGAAAAAGGGATCAGCATTAGGACAGAGGTTGAGAACTTTGGAATGCCGTGGAATATTCACTTTGAAAAAGTCAAATTCATTTTGGAAATCGTCAAATTGCGAGTTTGATAGACGAATTCCCTTTACCTGCTCAAGTGGAAATGGTTGTGAGTCACTCATGTACGCATTGATGGATTGAATAGAAAATAGTGTCACAAGGAATGAAAGATTGAATTGAAGAAACTTAAATACTATAGACGCTGTCAGTTTCTGGAATATCTGATTTTTCTTTAATATCAATGGGAACGTTATTATTAGAGGAGCAGAAGCATACCAGCCATGAAAAGCGTCGAAATTGGGAAAAAGTTGAATTGATCCAATAGCTCCGTATATAAATAAGGATTTCTCCTGGAACGTATGAAGTTTAGATTTTGAAAACGTACTCAAAAGAGAAGAAACCAAAAGAAAAATAAAAAGGAAAAGGACAGCAACATAGGTTCTTGAGTAAAGTTTGTGAAAAAGTTGCGGGTTAGTGTAAAACGTTAAAAGGAGCACGATCGCAAGAAAAGCATTGCTGTAAGCTAAAATGGCAAGCAACCTATTTTGCTTATCAGATTTTGTCAAAAGAAGGAGAAGCAATAACAATACAATAAAGATTACTATTGAAGTGCGGGGGAAAGTCCAATTTGCTTGACTTCGGTCAAGATATTCAAAAGGATAAATGAGAGAATCAAAAAAAGCGTAGTTTAAGTAGCCCTTTGTGCTCAACAAGAAGACATATAAAAGTAATAATGCAGAAACATAAATAAGATAGCTCCAACTCTTCTTATTTAGCTTGGCAACACGGAGCAAAGCGAATGTGGCAAAGACTGCTGCGATGCCGATTTGAATTCGACTGCCTATAAGTATAAAAGATGAAAAACTTGCAACGAATAGATACGCCTGGTGATTGTTTTGCAAAAACCTAAGAATAGAGTATGTCAAAAGGAGTAAACTTGTTTGACCTGGAATAGATGGCCATAAAAGAGAAGGCTGACCGTAAGAATATGTTGACAGAAAAAAAATAGAAATAAATATAGAAAACTTCTCTGAGAAAAAGTACCTAGAAATCTTGTAAATCAAAAAAGAACTGATGAAAATGAGAATAATTGATGTTAGTCTTTGAGCGAGAAAAGTATATCCATTTAGTGGCAAAAAATTGAATGGTAAGAATGGCAACATCCATAAATAGCCATACTGATTGAATGGAATAGGAAGATTCTGAGCCAGAGCGTCTGCAGTTAAATTCAAGGTAGCTAGCATTAAACCTTCGTGATGAGGATGAAATCCAAGCCAAGCCATTGGTAAGTACATGATAAACAAGGCTAGATAAACGAAGTGATTCCGATAACGTGAATTTGCAAACAGCTCGAAAGGTTGACCTGATTTTTCTTTGAACATAATGGAACAAAAGGTTACAACGAAGTTGACGTGATTTAGGTGAGGCTGTCTATTTAGCTAAATATGAGTGCCATCTGTCTAGGAGAGGATGCCAGAAATCACGAGGGGCCCAAACATTTTGCGTTTTGCCGAGAATAGCTGCTACATAACCAAAGCTTGACCGCGTCAGAATCAAGGTTCCGGCAGTCGCCAAATTTGCTAGCGAATTTAATGGGTTACCACCTCTATGAACCTTTAAAGGGATTGAGATTTGGTTTGTAAGGCCTTCGAGTGTGCCGGCATTGACACTCATTACTTGACCATCAAAACCTGGCAAATTTGTCCACGAATCGATTTGGTCAGAAGGTGGATGAAATTGAAGATCGCGGTCTGGAGCGTCTGTAAATATATGAAGCATTTTCTTGGCATTTGAATTTCGTGCGATACATTGCATTACGACGCCGGTAATTTTGTCCATCTCAATCTCTCTTGGAGACTTTTGACCCGGTTGTATGGCCATTTTGCCAACTCCGTGCCTGTGATGAAGAACAATTGAATCTTTTAAGGATTCGGTTGAAAAGTTCAACAATCTATCGGAAATCAGCATATTCAATTTGCAGTTGTAAATCCGAGGGTTAGCATCAACAAAGTAATATGGATGAGTGACAGTAAGGTAAATTTTCTCCTTGGACTTAAGTTGGAACTTAATAACTCTAATTAGAGACTTAAAAGTTAAATCAGCTGTATAAATCTCTTGAACGCGCAATTTAAATTGAGATTGAGCGTCAATAAGCCCATTAACATTATTCAGAAAGTCAACATAAGAATCTCTACTTTCTAATCCATCAAGAGGATGGATTGCAATTTTCTTTATTGGCGAATGTGCTACCTCAATACCCCAGTATTCTGCAAGAGCATTTATAGCAAGAACTCTTTGGAGCTGAGCTCCTAAACCGTCGAACTTCCGGCCGGGCGAATATCCAAGAATCAAGCGAGAATTTAGTTGTAATAATACGAGAATCTGCTTTCCCAGAATGAGGGTCAACTTTCTATAACTCCTGTATAAAAAAAAGTATGAAGGTCGGAGCAGGGCTTTGACACTCATTGGTAAAGATTATCTTGAATTGATGCCATTGAATGCATATTTGTGTGAGAATACGCGTGATGGAAATTGTCTTTGTTCACCTGAACACTCCAGTTCCGAAATATCTACGGCATAACCTGGAGACAACAATCTCTCGATTTCCCGAGCATCAAGTGACCCTTTTGCATAATGTCATCACAAACGCGCCGCAAATCAGTAAATTAAAGAGATATTTAGTAAACATGGACAGCCGCTGGAAGCGCCTAGATTCACTTTACAGTCATCCAAAAGAGTTTCGAGGAAATTTTTGGCTGACCTCTAGCGCGCGCCTTTTCGCGCTTGAGGACTATATTGATCGCGAAAAGGTAGAGATCATTCATGTTGAATCAGATGTGATTTTGTCTCCCGACTTTCCATTCGACAAATTTCGAGAATTGAAGAAAAGCTTGGCTTTCCCAATCATTTCAAATGAAAGAGGAGTAGCAAGTGTCGTCTATGTTCGAAACGGGGATGCTGCAAGAATTTTAACCTCTACTTTAATTGAAGAAGCCACCAAGAACAGCCAGACTACTGAAATGCTTTCACTTCGAAAAGTATACGAGAATAATTCAAAGCATATTCAGCTTCTACCAATAGGACTGGATGATTCGAGAATGTACAGAAATATTGACTTGAATATGATTCAAGAATTAAGAAAAGCTCAACACATTTTCAATGGGACATTTGATGGAGTTGAAATAGGACAGTACTTTTCGGGAACAGATCCTCGAAATAGAAGAGGACAAGTTCTGATACGTCATGACTTGGCTAATGGATATATTGATATCGCGAAATTAATGTTAGATTTTGATGCAAAAAGAAATTTCGTCAACGTAAAATCAAAAAATGAACCACACATCACATCACGACTTTTCTCCTTGCATGTTCCCGTAAAACAAAGTAGATTTTTTAAAGCAGCGTCGCAAGGAAAGAGTTTGATGGATATTAGTTCTCAATCGAGAAATGGCAGAAAGCAAGAAATATCTTTCCAAGTGGCTTTTCGGTCAGCGATAGTTTCGGGCCTTCGTCGTATCAAGAAACGTTTGAAATTGGGATGAAAATTGCTCAAATCACAACCTCAACTTCGGGGGGAGCCGGTCTAGCGGCTGTGCGACTCTCAGATGCCTTGAATGTAGTCTCTCAAGAATCGACTGTTGTTACGCAACGAACGAAAGATTCAGGCACGTCATATAAATCAAAAGCGATCAGTTTGCTCCAGAGCCAATTGGTGCAGAAGGGGCCTGAGCTTGTGACCACTTTCTCATCAACTTTGATTGGAACGGAATCTTTCAAAAATTACGACATCCTTCACTTTCATGGAATCTACAACTTAATAAGCATTGCTGATTTGATGAAATTAGCAAAAGAACGAAGGATTGTAATAACACTTCATGATCAACGTCTATTGACCGGAGGATGCCATTATTCACAGGAATGTACACAGTACACAGGGAAATGCAGCGAGTGTCCGCAAGTAAGAAGTGTGTTTCGTAAATTTGTTGAAAAAGAAAAACATAGAGTCAATGATCTATTACTCAACGAAAATGTTTTTTTCATTTCCCCGTCTAATTGGCTCGCAGATTTGGCAGAAAAATCGCTCAAATTGGGTAATCCAATAAAGGTAATTAGAAATCCAATCCCGGAAACGAAAATTGACTTAACAAAGAATCTCGAAATTGATCAAGCAAGAAGAAATGGAAAATTCATTATTGGTTTTGTTGCCGCAAATTTAAATAATCCGTTAAAGGGTTTAAATATTTTGATTGACGCAATAAAAAATATTCCAGCAAGGACCCTTGAAAAAGTGCACTTACTCTTGGTAGGAAAAGGAGACATCGGTGCTGAATTAAGTTCAATTTCCCATAATGTATTGGGCACATTTGGAAGCGATCAAATTCAAAACCCTTATTCCCTTATGGATCTATTAGTGGTACCTTCAAAACACGACAACTCCCCAAACGTTATAGGGGAATCGCTTATGGCGAACGTTAGAGTTCTTGGAAGCTCTAACGGGGGAATACCAGAATTGCTCGATTTGTTTGATTGTCCAAGATTTGATCTTCTTGATAGACGTGGATTTACCGAAATACTCTGTCGAGAAGTGACGATGAATTTAAGAAAAGACTATCAATCACTTGCTAAAGAGATATTCGGCTACGAGTCGGTTGGGAAACAAATGGTTGAGTTTTATGAGAATATTCTTTGAATGTGGCTAGAAATAGAGTTCTTAATTGATTTCCAGAGAGTAACGAATAGCGAACTGAGAAGTATTTTGTTTTGGGAAGGCATTTTAATAGTCCTGATGAGTTTGAGGAAGTCTGGCACCGCCTTTATCCAATCCGAGAACAACAAAAATGACATATGTGTCGAGCATTTCAAAAAGAGTGCGGATGACGCAATATCCATCGAAAACTGTGGCTGGCCTTTCATGTGTGAGTAGCAAATCAAGCTACTCTTTGGAAATAGGCTTGCTTGTTTTTGAAAGTGTCGCCAAGAATCTCGATTATGTCTAGTTGTGGAGTAAATATAGACAGGCGGACGATTGCCCATAGAAATAAAGACTCCATTTAATGAAGCCACTTGAATTATAAAAAAAACATCATCAAGAATAAATTTTTGGAGATGTAAGTCATTAAATGTTGGCAAAAAACGAACATCCTGGTCATGCAAGAATTCGCGTCTATAAAGATAGCGCCAATAACCCATATCATTCACAATCGAGATAGCTTGATCCCTGATTGTCTTTTGACTTATCCTTGATGGAGCGACTTCATTCCCTGAATTCAGGATTGTTGAAGCAGCGGCATAATTACCTTTGCATAAATCAGCCGACAACGCTTTCGCTTCTTCAAGCATGATTTTCAACTCGTCCAGTACAACGAAGTCATCAATATCCCAGAAAAAAACAAATTCTCGTGTCGCAACGTAAAGTGCCAAATTCCTAGATTCAGCCGAGCCAAGGTTTCTATCGTTCAAAATCAGGTTTATCCCTGCGGTTTTCTTAGCCAAACCTTTAAGGAGCTCTCGAGAGCCATCAGTAGAGAAGTCATCCACAATGATGAGTTCAGGTCCTAATTCCATTAAACCCTCTAGGTTCTTTTCGAAACTATCTAAAAATGAATACTTGTTATGGCATGTAATTAAAATACTGAGGGAGCTCAAGTATTTCATGATGCTAAGCGATCTGCGAGGGGCTTGAGGAATTTTCTTCGCTTCCGAGGTTGTAGTAAGTCAAAAAGAAAAGTTATTTTGGTTGTAAAAGCGTGGCGCAGCGAAATCTCATAAAAATATTGCTTCAGCCATTTATCGGCGTCATCATTAATTATTGGCATTTTAGATTCCGGTACATAATCATTATTCACAGCTCGATTGGTCCACTTAGAGTCACCTTGAACATGCGTTGATACGTTATCTGACCCCAAATTAAGAACGAGATTTACCGGCGGCAAGATTGCGTATTTATGTTGTGTTCTCATCGCATCCAATAAAACCGTGTCCCAAACATCTGTAAATCCAAGACGCGCGCGACGAGAACCTGCAGACCAAAATGAATTTTCTGGTTTGGTAAAACGGAAGATATCTAAGAAGTAGAAATTCGAAACGGGGTTGTGAAAGACCTTTCTCATTTCTTGCCACTTATTTCGAGTAGTAGCCCAGCCCCAGGTCAATGCATATTTGGAAAGAAAGGGTTGTTTGTCAGTAATGTCTACAGGCGCAAATTGTGTGCCACAGATAAGCCACAGCAGCGGATTTAAATCTAAGTTCTTGACTTGTTTCTTGCAAAAATCGACAAAGGTATTCGTGGGAATACAGTCATCTTCAATAACAATCAGATTTTGAACATTTCTGAAAGCCCAGTCACAACCTTTGAGAACATTTATGGCACAACCTTCATTTACAGAAGAGATTCTCTTTTGGACTTCCCTTCCAGTTTTTCGTTCGAAATTGCTTATCTCTTCAAGCAAAGCAGCATGGTCTGTCTCTGCATCCGGTGAGTGATCTTTTGGTGCATCGACAGTTATATAGATTTGATCAACTTGGGCAGAATTACATATATCTAAGATTTGAGACACGTTCTTGGCACGTCTATAGGCGACGATAAGCACTGAAAGGTTACTCGTGACCTCCGAAACGTCGTCCCTAGCCATAACTCAATCCTAGAATGCCTCTGTGGAAGAAAACTCAAATACCATGCTATCAATAGTAGTGCCTGTTCATAACATGGCGGGAAGACTTGAGAATTTAGAAAACTCCCTGAAAATGACACAAGAACTTGATCTCCCAATTCAATTTGTTCTTGTTCAGGATGGCAAAGATTTAGGTACGCGAGAAGAATTAAGTGATTTAAGTAAAAAATATCACGCAGTTTTCATCGAAGTTGACTTGGGTTCTCCAGGTCTCGCACGAAACGCAGGCATAGAATTTTGTAATTCACCTTGGATTGCTTTCTGGGATAGTGACGATCAAGGTAATCCTCATGAAGTAATGAAGGAAATTTTGCAAGCCATGCCCAAAAAAAAAGTGATAGTTGGTTCTTTTCGAGAAATGGATTTGGAGAAGTGCCAACTTAGTAGATTGCGAAAACCATCGAGGTTTTTATCGTCGCTGATGATAAATCCTGGAATTTGGAGATTTGTTTTCAAGCGTGACTTTGTTGGAGAAAATAGATTTCCAAAAAGTAGTATGGGTGAAGATCAAGTTTTTCTGGCTAAACTACAAATTGATTCAGAACTTTTGATGCAATCCTCAAGTTCTTTCTATACTTACTTCACTAATGTGCCAAATCAATTAACGTCTAGAACAGATAAGATTTTGAATTTAACCGCTTCGATAATTGAAGTTAACAAGATAATTGAGCTGAGTGCTAAAACTCACATGTATGTTTTTACGATAAGAGCGAAATTGTACTTAAGTGCGAGCAAGAGGAAATTAATTGCAAGGCATGAACTGATTCATTCAATAGTGGGAAATACCTCTTTTAGCTCGATAAATAAATTAAAATGTCTTGTTGGGTTTGTCTTTGCAATAGCAGCTACTTTAAAACAGGCTATATTTACAGCATGACGCAAAAGGTGCACGTACACCTAACGGGTGGTTTAGGAAATCAACTCTTCCAGTTGGCTGCAGGATTGAGCATTCTAAGAGAATCGAGCGGAAAACTAATCCTAGATACGAGACTTGGAAAACCTAGGAGTAGCTATGGAAGCGCTGATTTATTTCATCTAGAACTTCCTCAGAACGTGGTTCAATTTCAACACGATACTCACCGATTCACGGAGAAAGTGGCCGGGTACTTGCTTAGAAAAGGAATTCAGCCTAGATCTGTTGAAAAGATACCTTTAGTTAATTATGTGACTAATGGTGCCGGTAGAGCGATTCTATCCCTTCGATTTAGATCAATAGTAGATTTGCAGATAGCGCAGAGCGTTGGTTTTCAAAAATTGGATAGAACCACTAACACTTTACTCATTGGCTACTTTCAAAGTTATCGTTATCTTTTTTCCGAAACCGTGAATGAAATAATGCGCAATTTGCGCCCGATAAATCAATCCGAGCATCTTCAGACTTTGATTCTGGAGGCACAATCCCAGAAACCTATTTTTGTACATGTTCGCCTACAAGATTACTTAAACGAATCACAATTTGGAATTCCAAGTGTGGATTACTACCAGGCCGGTCTTCACAAATTGAGGGCAGCTGAGCGAAAAATTTGGGTTTTTTCTGACGATATTGAAGAAGCGAAAAGAAGAATGCCTCCCGACTTTCACAGCAATTACCATTTTGTAGATGACCGTCAGCTTTCACCGGCGCAAGTACTTCACCTATTTCGCTTTGGATCGGATTATCTGATAGCGAATTCAAGTTTCAGCTGGTGGGGTGCGGCTTTAGCGATGATTTCCGATAGTAGGGTATTAGCACCAAAACCTTGGTTTTCTGGTTTACCCGAGCCGCGAGATTTGGTCCCACCCACTTGGATAAGAGAGAAGGCCCAATTTTGATTAGAAACCTTTTTTCTCGGTCTTTAAAAGTTCTTCCAAGAAGAGATTTAGGCAAGATTTTTATTGTTGTTGCTATCCAGGTCTCACTCAGCATTTTGGACCTCTTGGGCGTTGCCTTAATTGGCATTTTGGGTGCTCTAACCGTCAACGGTGTTCAATCGAGGAATCCAAGCGGCACGATTTCAAATATTTTGGAATATATCGGTATATCGCAAATGAGTTTTCAGCATCAATCAGCAATCCTCGGAAGTGCTGCAGCATTGGTATTAGTTACTAGAACCGTATTTTCGATTTTGACGACGAGAAGAATTTTGCATTTCTTGAGCTCGCGAGGGGCGGCAATCTCATCAAATCTTATAAGCAAATTATTGGCTCAGCCAATTACTAGTATCAATAGTAGAACTTCTCAAGAGACGCTTTATGCGTTGACGAGTGGAGTAATGAATATTACTTTGGGAGTAATTGGAAATACGGTGACATTAATTTCCGACCTATCTTTGCTAATAGTTCTGTTCGTAGGGCTTATGGTTGTAGACACAACCGTAGCGATTGGAACTTTAACTCTTTTTACTTCCATTGCACTTATCCTCTACAAGGTTTTACACAAGAAAGCGCAAAATCTAGGAGAGTCTCAGGCTCTAGTCACCGTCGAAAGTAACGAGAGAATTGTGGAAATAGTTCAAGGCTTTCGAGAAGCAGCGGTCAAAAATCGGAAAGCCTATTATGCAAATGAAATTTCTAAACTCAGATTTGCTCTAAGTCGGGATTTGGCAGAGTCATCATTTTTGCCTTACATAGGAAAGTATGTAATTGAGACGACTGTAATCCTTGGTGCTTTAGCCATAAGTGCGTTCCAGTTTGCTATTTCCGACGCTGCGCAAGCAGTCGCTACTCTCTCTATATTTCTTGCAGCAGGTACACGTATAGCCCCTGCGGTTTTGAGAATGCAGCAGAGTGGAATTCAGCTCAAGTCTGCATTGGGATCTGCAGGGCCGACATTAGATTTAATCTTAGAATTGGGGCCGGAGACGTCAATCAAACAATATGTAGAAGAAGTTCCGGAATTTAACTATCCCAATTTCACGGCCGAAATTGAATTAAGAAATGCAAGTTATACCTACCCTGGAAGTGAAAATCAGGCTTTAGCAAATGTGGATCTATTTATAGATAAAGGCGAATTCGCAGCAGTAGTGGGTGCATCAGGTGCAGGAAAATCAACTCTTGCAGATTTGATATTAGGTCTTCTTAAACCAAGTAGCGGTGAAGTTTATATTTCTGGGCTAAGTCCACAAGATGCAATTGAGAAATGGTCGGGGGCAATCGCATATGTTCCACAAGATGTATTAATAGTTAATGGGACGTTTAGAGACAACATAGCGTTGGGCTACCCAAAAGAATCTATCTCAGATGCACAAGTTCAAAGAGCGCTCGAAATTTCCCAACTCAATGAATTTGTATCTAATCTTCCTGAAGGTCTGGATTCAATCGTAGGTGAGCGGGGCGCAAAACTCAGTGGGGGGCAAAGACAAAGACTTGGTATTGCGCGGGCCATTTACACAAATCCAAAGATGCTTGTCTTGGATGAGGCAACTAGCGCACTTGATGGAAAAACCGAAGCCGATTTGTCTTCAGCTATCAATAACCTTAAAAAAGAAGTGACAGTTGTGATGATTGCACACAGACTCTCGACAGTGCGAGATGCAGACAAGATTTTGTACCTGGACTGCGGTAGAGTTTTGGCGCTGGGAACTTTCGAAGAAATTAGATCAAAAATTCCAGAATTTGATCACCAAGCAAAACTTATGGGGCTGTAATGATGAGCGAAGAGGACAGAATGGAAGCAGATTTAACTAAACTACGAGAGAGAATCTTGAGTGAAGTTGAGAATTTCGGGTCCCTCATATACGAAAAAAAGTCCACTTTTCGTCCAGGTGTTGATTCCATACCGGTTTCGGGAAAAGTTTTAGACCCTTCGGATTTGGTAGCGCTGGTTGATTCGTCCTTAGATGGTTGGCTTACGGCAGGAAGATTTACTGAAGAGTTTGAACGAGCTTTAAGTAATTACGTTGGTACTCGTTCTACTCTCTTTGTGAATAGTGGTTCTAGCGCAAATCTCGTTGCTTTAAGTGCTCTTACAAGCTCCAAGTTAGGTAAAGACGCCCTTCAACCGGGCGATGAAGTTTTGACTGTCGCTATGGGATTTCCAACAACAGTTAATCCCATCATTCAGAATAATCTTAAGCCAGTTGTCGTTGATGTTGAACTAGAAACATACGATGCGATTACTGAGAGACTTGTTGAGGCAGTCGGGCCAAAGACTCGCGCCATCATGATGGCGCACACTCTTGGTAATCCATTTAATTTAGATGTAGTCCAACAGCTATGCAAAGAGCACGATTTATGGCTTATTGAAGATAGTTGCGACGCTCTTGGCTCGACTTATAGAGGTAAGAAAACTGGAAGTTTTGGAGATACTGCGACGGTTTCTTTCTATCCAGCCCATCACATCACAACAGGTGAAGGGGGCGCGGTCTTTGTAAAGTCTCCTCTCGTGAAAAAACAAGTTGAGTCTTTCAGAGATTGGGGTCGTGACTGTTACTGTGCAACAGGCTGTGACAACACTTGTAAAAAGCGATTCGAATGGCAACTAGGTGATTTACCGAAAGGCTATGACCACAAATACATTTATAGCCATATTGGATATAACTTAAAGGCGACCGATATGCAGGCCGCTTTGGGATTATCGCAATTGGCAAAGCTGGATCACTTTATTAAGAGAAGAAAAGAGAATTTCAACTACCTTTTCAATAGTCTAAAAGATGTGGAAGGTTTGATTCTTCCCAAGGCTTCAGAAAATTCTGATCCTTCGTGGTTTGGTTTCCCAATAACTTTAGATCCTCAACACCCAGTTGATCGAGAGCAATTACTTCGGTATCTGGATGAGCGTAAGATTGGCACCCGCTTAATGTTTGCCGGCAACATTTTAAGACAGCCAGCGTATAAAAATATTGACTTCCGCGTTGTAGGCGACCTAAAGAATTCTGACATCGTTATGAAGAGAACATTCTGGCTAGGTGTCTATCCAGGACTCACGAACACAATGTTGGATTATGTAATTAGTTCGGTTACAGATTTCATGAGTCAAGCGAAATAAATGCATTACTTAATTACCGGCCATACAGGTTTTAAAGGAGCATGGATGACGTTCATGCTTTCCAAATTAGGGCATGAAATATCCGGAATTTCACTCAATCCAATACCAGAATCTTTATTTGCCGACTCCTCAGTTTCAAGTCTCCTCAATCATGACATTAGAAGTGATATTCGAGATAAAGAGGAAGTCTTTCGCGCTTTTGAACGCATAAAACCCGACATTGTCATACATATGGCTGCTCAGCCCCTCGTGCTTGAAAGTTACCGAAATCCAATTGATACCTTTGAAATAAACGTAAATGGAACGCTTAATGTTTTAGAAGCCACTCGAAGAGTCAAATCAGTACAGGCTCAAGTAATAGTGACTACGGATAAAGTCTACAAAAACAAGAATCAACGCAGAGGTTATGTCGAAACAGATGAATTAGGCGGAGAAGATCCTTATAGTGCGTCAAAAGCTATGGCCGATATCTTGGCACAATCTTGGATCAAGAGTTTTGACGGACCCCCAACTGCAATAGCACGCGCTGGAAATGTGATTGGCGGTGGTGATGTAAGCAAAGACCGTCTCATTCCTGATCTTCTTAAATCATATAAAAGCGGAAAATCGGCGGTGCTCAGAAATCCGAATGCCGTTCGACCATGGCAGCACGTTCTGGATTGCATTTATGGCTATTTCAAATTGAGTGAATATTTACTACAAGGAGGTGACGATACCCAATGGAATTTTGGGCCAAAAGCAAATGAATTTTTAGAAGTTTATCGAGTTGCTGAAATTGTGGGTCACGAATGGGGAATCACAACTCCATGGATTCCGGATTCAAAAACTAACCCTGCAGAAGCCAATCTATTAGCACTTGATTCCGAAAAAGCCCGTCGCGTATTGAATTGGCACGATATGTACAACTTCGAGCAGAGTGTTTTAAGGACTTCTGACTGGTATAAGAAGGTCGAAAGAGGAATGAGTAAAGAAAATGCGACCATAGAAAATGTTCAGAACTTTCTATCCAACTACTACCCCTAAAAGCATTTCTTTGCCATCAAATACGATTTTCAACCCTCAGAAAAAAAGCATTGTCTTCGTCATTTTCACCAATTTGCCACAGGGGGATAAAACCTTTTCCTTTTAGAAACACCACTATTTCATCCCAAGTACAACCATCCAAGTAGTTTGAGCTTCTCTTAGCTTCAATGACTAACGAATTACAAAATTCCAGAAGTGCACCTGCACCTTGGAGAACTTTGAGCTCCGCACCCTGCACATCAATCACCCAATGCTTAAATCCACTCAATTTCTCCGCATCAAATATGCCATCAAGCCTCTTCATTTGAAGCAATATCGTGTTAGTCATTTTAAATGGCAAATTCAAGCTAGATTGCGGCATGAACAAAGAAGAAGATGCAGCATTATTGTCGGAAATATTAAATTTGACGTCATGCACATTCGAATCTCCAAGCAAAGCTAAGTGAGCCTCTTGATTTGGAAACGCACTGAGTTTCCTCACTAAAAATTCGAACTTTTGCGGCAAAGCTTCAATCCATATAACCGGGACTCCACATTCAAAATAGAACTCTGCCTCTTGTCCTTCGTGGGCTCCAATATGTAGAACGCCACCACCCTGATTAATCATTTCTTGGCTAATGCGTTTTGTGATGGTTCCATCATTAGGATGGTACTTTCTGGAAATATAGATGTCTCTTTTCGCAAATAAATCGATGACAATCTTCTTCCATTTCCTCATTATGGAATCATAAGGTGCGGTATCCTGTTGTTCAACAAAGCAAGGAGGTCAATGGTATGGGCTCTGTTGTCAAAAAGCGCCGCAAGCGCATGGCTAAGAAGAAGCATAAGAAGCTTCTAAAGAAGACTCGTATTCAGCGTAGAAACAAGAAGTAATTTAGAGTTTTACGAGTACTAATTTCTTGTTAATTGAGGTAACCGCATAGCGGACCTTTTCAACTGAAAGTGTGGCGCCATCTTCGACACCATCGAGGATGGCGCCATTTACTAGTTTGGGTGAGACATTTGAGTTATTGGCGGAACAAAGTCGCTTTTCACATCCAAAAATAATCCCCTGACCGTCAATAACAAGTGGAGCGCCTGGAGTTCCAAATAGTTCGATTGCTCGACTATTGGGAGTCTCATCCTCATCAATCAGCAAGAATCTAATTTGGTCTGGGTTAGGGAGGCGATTACCGCTGGCACTTAGCCAGGCGCCCGCAACTTTATTTCCAGATTTAGCGAGCATTACATCGTAACCGGCAACAGCTACACCGTTGTCGGGGCCATCGAGAGTGCTGTACTGCCAATCTTCGGGGAAAATAGAATTTCTTTTTGCTAAACGAATTTCGCCTTGAGTAGCAACATCATTTGATGAGAGCGTAAGAACGGAATCGTACAAAAGATAGATAGTCTTTCCCACTGATAATGCGCTGATTGAAAATCCAACATCGCCTGTAGTGCGGTCATCGGTCTGGCGATCGCCGTCTACAACTTCGTAAACCCAACCGGCTTTGGTAAGTGCTGCTCCGAGAAGGATTCCTTGTGATTCATCGCGGTAGAAGACTTGAAGACCCGATGGAGTTACCGCACATGCGTTTGCAACGCTTACGTCACTCGCTGTCTTTTTGCGGGGAAATTCTTTGTAATTCTGTACCACATCGCCATTTCCGTCTATGGTTTCGTAGCGCCACTTTTTTCCATCGTAAGTGGCATGGCGGAGATCTTTATTCTCAATATCAGTGTAAAAAATGTGGAGTTGTTCGGTTTTAGCAGTTCCTGTGACACAGAGTGAAACTGGGCCCGCTAGATTTCGATCTGACTTCCCACCAGATGTCGAGTTTCCGTCAACGATGGATATGCCCCATCTCTTCTTACTGTAAGTGGCAAGCTTTAGATTTCCGGAGATTGCATCGGAGTAAGCGATAACAGGAGAGTTTTTAAATGTTCCCGTGGCGAGAAACTTTGCATTTGCTTTGCTATCAATAGTTTTGGTTGAGGCGCTTGGCTGGAGAGTGACTTCGTTGGTGATTATGGGCTCAGACTTTCCATTGGAATTTTCGGCCGTAATGGTGAATGAGTAACTATTGCCATTTTTGAGGCCGGTTATACGGGCTGGGCTGGAGGTAAAAGTGCGGACCGCGCCTGTGGGGTTAATAGTGACTGAATAACCAATAATGCGATCGATGCGGCGACAGGTAGGTGAGTCAAATGTAAGGAGGGCGTATTTATCTCCTACCAGCGCGCGGACATTAATTGGCTTTGCGGGAATTGAAGCTGCTTTACCAGCCGGAGGTTTCTGCAACATATCTTCCAGCATCGCAAGTGCGATAGGTCCAGGTGATCGGAAAACTTCACCGGGATCTAAAACAGGAGTCATGACTGCATCAGGTGAACCAGATGGAAAAGCATCCTCATCAAGGTGGGTGATTGAGGAGCCTTCTTCAAAAGGTTTTGGAGCGTGGAGTTTTGGATTTGAGAAGTTATTTGCTTTATAAGCTAGCGGTCCACTCCACGTAAGTGGTGATGACATCGCTTTGCCAAGATCAATGGAGCGGGCACAGAAATCGGTGAAGCGACGACCATCAGCTAATTGAACATAAGCATCATATGGCGTGGGTTGGACGATGTAACCCGTGTTAAAAAAGCGGTCGTACTCGGCATTTGAGAGAAATCCAAGACCATGTCCGATT
>Ga0129336_10000475_pt1 | contig 23591 bp, 19 predicted proteins | sample CPB6_02_DNA_FD_96878 | JGI IMG/M metagenome (GOLD analysis project Ga0129336, IMG submission 96878) | Freshwater to marine salinity gradient microbial communities from Chesapeake Bay, USA - CPBay_Sum_0.6_0.2_DNA | ecosystem: Environmental > Aquatic > Marine > Coastal | place: USA: Chesapeake... | reverse complement strand
TCCGGCCGCATCGGCGAGCTTCTCCCTATGCCCAAGGTCGCCGCGGGCGTGAGCGAGGCGGCCGGACGTCTTTCGCGTGACGCCGCCGAGGGCCGTCGGGCGGCGGAAGCCATCCTCACCTCCGACACCCGGCCGAAGGCCTGCACCGCGCGGTTCACCCATGCGGGCCGGACCGTCACCGTCTCAGGCATCGCCAAGGGCGCCGGCATGATCGAGCCGAACATGGCGACCATGCTCGCCTTCGTCTGCACGGACGCCGAGGCGTCCGCCGATTTCCTCAAGGAGGCGCTCCGGTCGGCTTCCGACGCCTCCTTCAACTGCGTGAGCGTCGACGGCGACATGTCGACCAACGACACCGTCCTCCTGCTGGCCTCCGGCGCCTCCGGCGTCCGGGTGGGCCCCGGCGGCGATTCCTCCGCGACGGCGCTCTTCCGCGAGGCCCTCGGGCGCGTGTGCTTCGCGCTCGCCGAGAAGATCGTCGGGGACGGCGAGAAGATCACCAAGGTCGTCTCCGTCGAGATCGAGGGCGCCCGCAGCCGCGCCGACGCCGAGAAGATCGCCCGCGCCATCGGCAACTCCCTCCTGGTGAAGTCCTCCTGGTTCGGCGAGGATCCCAACTGGGGCCGTCTCGCCGACGCCGCCGGCTACGCCCGGACCGGACTCGACGAGGCCCGGCTGGACATCCACTACGGCGACGTGCCCGCCGTGCTCGCCGGCCGGCCCGTCCCTGAGAACAAGCCCCGCTGGAAGGAGGTCGTGAAGGCCGCCCGTTTCTCCGTGCGGCTGAACCTCCGGCTCGGCGACGGAAAGTTCCGCCTCCTCGCGTCCGACCTGACCGACGGGTATGTGAACTACAACAAGAGCGAGTGAGGGCGCTTTTCCGTTTGCTCCCCGTCCCGCGTCCGCAACGCTCCGCCACCGTCAGATGAGCACTCCCGCAGCGCAGAAGGCCGAGGTCCTCCTCGAGGCGCTTCCTTACATCCAGAAGTTCCGCGGCTCCACCTTCGTGGTGAAGTACGGCGGCAGCTTCATGGACGACCCGAGCCCCGAGGGCCGTGACCGCGTCGCCACCGACATCGCGTTCCTCGCGGCGGTCGGGATCCAGGTCGTCGTCGTGCACGGCGGCGGCAAGGCCATCACCCGCGCCATGGACAAGGCCGGCATCAAGTCCGAGTTCCGCGGCGGCATGCGGGTCACCGACGCCGCCACGGTCAAGATCGTCGAGGAGACCTTGAACGGCGAGATCAACGGCCAGATCTGCGAGTCGCTTCGGGCCCGGGGCGCCAATCCCCTCGGCATGCCGGGCAACCACGTGAATCTCTGCCAGCGCCTGATGGGGTCCGATGAGCAGGGCAATCCAGTGGACATCGGCTTCGTCGGCGACATCCGTTTCGTGAAGGCCAAGCTGATCAAGAAGGCGCTCGCCGACGGCTTCCTGCCGGTCGTCTCGCCCGTCGCGCTCGACGAGGCCGACCAGCCCCACAACACCAACGCCGACGTGGCCGCCGCGGCCGTCGCGGACGCCCTGCGGGCCCGCCGGCTCATCTTCATGAGCGACGTCCCCGGCCTGCTGGCCGACCCCAAGGATCCGTCCTCCCTGATCACCACGCTCAAGGTGAGCGAGGTCGATGAGCTCAAGCGCAAGGGGGTCGTCGCCGGCGGCATGATCCCCAAGGTCGACAGCGCCGTGAAGGCGTTGCGCGAGGGCGTCCGCCGCGTACACTTCATCGACGGGCGGGTGCCGCATGCGCTCCTGCTCGAGGTGTTCACCGACCGGGGCATCGGCACCGAGATCGTCCACGGCTGATGTCGGGGGAGAGTCCAGATCCGTCCGCCTCGCGGTATGACCGGCACGTCATCCGCAGCTACGCCGCTCCCGCGCTGACCTTCGTCCGCGGCGAGGGCAGCCGCGTCTGGGACGCCGCGGGCCGGCGCTACCTCGATTTCGCCACGGGCATCGCGGTCAACGCCCTCGGCCATTCGCACCCCGTCTGGGTGCGTCGCGTGCAGGAGCAGGCCGCGCGCCTCACGCACGTCAGCAACCTTTACCGCAACGAAGGGCAGGGCGCCCTGGCCGAGGCGCTCGCGCGGCGCTGCGGGCCGGGACGGGCGCTTTTCTGCAACAGCGGTGCGGAGGCCAACGAGGCCTTGCTCAAGCTCGCCCGGCTGCACGGCGTCAGGAAGTCCGGGCAGGAGGGCGTCTGCTTCGGCGTCGTCGTCGCCGAGAAGGCCTTCCACGGCCGCACCTTCGGCGGCATGTCCGCCACCCCGCAGGAGAAGATCCAGAAGGGCTTCCGTCCGCTCCTCACGGGCTTCACCGCCGCCCCGTTGAACGACCTCGCCGCCTGGGACCGCGCGATCGACGCGCGGACGACGGCCGCCGTGCTCATCGAGACCATCCAGGGCGAGGGCGGCGTCAACCCCGCCTCCTCCGAGTTCCTGCGCGGCGTCGAGCGGCTCTGCCGTGAGCGCAACGTGCTGCTGATGATCGACGAGATCCAGTGCGGCGTCGGCCGGACGGGGGCCTTTTTCGCCTTTGAGCGCGCGGGCATCCGTCCCGACGCCATCGCGATGGCGAAGGGACTCGGCGGCGGGTTCCCGATCGGCGCCATCTGGGTGGCGCCGCCGCACGAGGACCTCTTCACCGCCGGTTCGCATGGCACCACCTTCGGCGGCGGCGCGCTGGCTTCGGCCGCCGCGCTGGCCGTGCTCGAGGTCATCGAAAAGGAGGGCCTGCTGGAGAAGGTCACGCGGCAGTCCGCGCCCTGGCATGAACGCCTGCGCGGACTCGTCGCGCTCCGGCCCGACCTGGTGGCCGAAGTCCGGGGCGAAGGTTACATGGTCGGGGTCATCCTGAAGTGCGATCCCGTGCCGGTCTGCGCCGCCCTGCGCGAGGCCGGCCTGCTCACCGCGCCCGCCGGGGGAGTCGCGGTCAGGCTTCTGCCTCCCCTCACGGCTTCGGCCGAGGAGCTGGCGGAATCCGTCGACGTCCTGACCCGCGTGCTCAGGGACTGGAAGCCCGCCTGAAGGCCTCTCGGCCGCAATTTTCCTCTGTCCAAACGCTCCGGCAGCGGTAGATTCGACCCTTTCCTGAGATGCGCCATTTCCTCAAGGAGACGGACTTCACCGCCGCCGAGACCGCCGAGGTCTTCGTGCGTGCCGCGCGGATGAAGTCCGGCCGCGGCACCGAGAGTCCCGCCTTGGCGAGGCAGTCCTGGGGGCTGCTCTTCTTCAAGAAGAGCACCCGGACCCGCGTCTCCTTCCAGGTCGGCGTGCATGAGCTGGGCGGACAGCCCGTCATGCTGAATGCGGACGACATGCAGATTTCGCGCGGCGAGACCGTGGCCGACACCGCCCGGGTGCTTTCCCGCTACCTCCATGGGATGGTCATCCGCTGCCATGAGCACTCGTTGCTGGAGGAGTTCGCCGCCTCCGGATCGATGCCGGTGGTCAACGCCCTTTCGGACTTCCTGCATCCCTGTCAGTTCCTGACCGACATGTTCACCCTGGCCGAGCGCCTCGCTCCCGGCCGGCCGGAGGCCTATCTCGATTCCCTGCGGGGCCGCAAAGTCGCCTTCCTCGGCGACACCGCCTGCAACATGGCCAATTCCTTCGTGCTCGGCGGCGCCGCCCTCGGGCTGGAGGTCGCCCTGGCGGGTCCCGCCGGATACGAGCCCGGCGAGCAGGTCCGTGCGCAGCTGAAGAAGGACGGCCTCGCGCCGACTTTCTCCTTCTCCGTCGATCCGGCCGCGGCGGTGAAGGGCGCCGACATGGTCTACACGGACGTCTGGGTGAGCATGGGGATGGAGGCCGAGAAGGCCGAACGCCTGCGCACCATGCAGCCCTACCAGGTGAACCAGAAGCTGATGTTGCTCGCCAAGCCCTCCGCCTGGTTCATGCACTGCCTGCCCGCGCACCCGGGCGAGGAGGTCTCAGCCGACGTCCTCCAGGGCCCGCGCAGCATCGTCTTCGACCAGGCCGAGAACCGTCTCCACGTGCAGAAGGCCGTCCTCGCCCATCTCGCCTCCTCCCGCTGACCCCTTCACGAATCCCATGAGCAAGAAGAAGAAAATCGTCCTCGCCTACTCCGGCGGCCTCGACACCTCCGTCCTCCTTTCCTGGATCAAGGAGCGGCACGGGGCCGAGATGATCGCCTTCTGCGCCGACATCGGCCAGGAGGAGGAGCTGAAGGGGCTGCGGCAGAAGGCCCTCCGCACCGGAGCCGCCAAGCTCTACGTCGACGACCTTCAGGCCGAGTTCGCGCGTGATTTCATCTTTCCGATGATGCAGGCCGGCGCGATCTACGAGGGCCAGTATTACCTCGGCACCTCCATCGCCCGCCCCCTCATCGCCAAGCGCATGGTCGAGATCGCCCGCAAGGAGGGAGCCACCGCCATCGCCCACGGGGCCACCGGCAAGGGCAACGACCAGGTCCGTTTCGAGCTCACCTGCGCCGCGCTCGCGCCCGACCTCGAGATCATCGCCCCCTGGCGCAACGAGGCCTTCCGCCGCGACTTCCCCGGCCGCGCCGAGATGATCGCCTATTGCGCGAAGAACCGCATCCCCGTCGAGGCCAGCGCCAAGAAGCCCTATTCCTCCGACCGCAACCTGCTGCACATTTCCTACGAGGCCGGCATCCTCGAGGATCCCTGGATGGACGCCTTCCATCCTTCCAACAAGGCGATGTTCAAGCTCTCCGTCTCTCCCGAGGACGCCCCGGCCAAGGCCGAGTATGTCGAACTGGAGTTCCGTCAGGGCGACTGCGTCGCCGTCAACGGCAAGAAGCTCGACCCTCTGGGCGTCATGCGCACGCTCAACAAGCTGGGCGGCCGTCACGGCGTGGGCCGCGTCGACATGGTCGAGAACCGTTTCGTGGGCATGAAGAGCCGGGGAGTCTACGAGACGCCCGGCGGCACCATACTGCATTTCGCCCATCGCCAGATCGAGTCCCTCGCCATGGACCGCGAAGTCATGCACCTCCGTGACTCCTTGGTGCCCCGCTACGCCACGCTGGTTTACAACGGCTTCTGGTACGCCCCCGAAAGGCTCGCCCTCCAGGCACTCATCACCGAATCCCAGCGCAACGTCACCGGCACGGTCCGCGTCAAGCTCTACAAGGGCAACGTCTACGTCGCCGGTCGCAAGAGCCCGCGTTCCCTCTACAACCCCCACATCGCGACGATGGAGGCGGATCCCACCAAGGCTTACAATCAGGACGACGCCACCGGCTTCATCCGTCTCAACGGACTCCGCCTGCGCGTCAACTCCAAGGTCAACGGCGTCGGGAATCTCAGCCGTACGGCCCGCTGAGGCCGTCTGTCTCTGACTGGAGGCGCGGGTCGGAATCGAACCGACGCATGGGGCTTTTGCAGAGCCCGGCCTTACCACTTGGCTACCGCGCCGCTCCTGTCGAAGGCTGACAGCGTGCCCCCGGGTCCTCCGGCTTTCAAGGGTTTTTGTGCCGGGGCTTCCCTTGCGCCCCGGTTGCGCTTAACCTGCTCCCATGACGCAGCCGCCGTTCCGAGTTGGCACCGGGTATGACATCCACCCCCTCAAGGCCGGACGGCCCTGCGTCTTGGGCGGGGTCAGCATTCCTTCGGAGGTCGGCCCCGACGGGCATTCCGATGCCGACGTGGTGCTGCATGCGGCGGCGGACGCCGTGCTGGGCGCGGCGGGCCTGCGTGACATCGGCCATCATTTTCCCAACACCGATGAGGCCTGCCGGGGGATGGATTCGGCGCTGATCCTCGCCGCCGCCGCCCGCGAAGCGGCGAAGGCCGGCTGGAAGGTCGGCAATCTCGATCTCGTCGTCGTGGCCGAGCGCCCCAAGCTTTCGCCCCATGTCCCCGCCATGCGTAGCCGCATCGCCGGGATTCTGGAAATCGACCCCTCCCAGGTGGGCATCAAGGCGACCACCAACGAGGGCATGGACGCCGTCGGGCAGGGCAGAGCCCTGGCCGTTCACGCCGTTTGCCTGCTTTTCAAGGCATAAAGGCCGTTTTCTGGGCCGAAAAGCGATTCGGTCTTGTCAAAACGGGGTAAAACGGAGATATTGAACGACCCTTCTGCACTAGAGGGGCCGTCATGGAAAAGACCCTCATCATCCTCAAGCCCGACTGCATGGAGCGCAGGCTAGCCGGCATCGTGCTGTCCCGCTTTGAGGCCGCCGGGTTCGACATCGAGGCCTGCAAGATGACGATCCTTTCCGCTTCGGTCCTCCGCGAGCATTATGCCCATGTCGCGGACAAGCCCTTCTACCCCGACATCGAGGCGTTCATGTCCTCCCGTCCCGTGATCGTCGCGGTGCTCACCGGCGACAACGTCATCGCGCGCGTGCGGGAGCTCCTCGGGCCCACCAATTCCAAATTGGCGCCGAAGGGCACCATCCGCGGCGACTACGGCACCGAGATGATGCGCAACGTCTGCCACGCGTCGGACAGCCCGGCCGCCGCCGAGGCCGAAATCCGCAGATTTTTCCGGTCGGACGAAGTGCGCGCCCCTCAGGCGAGCCGAGTCTGATCCGGTCATAGCGCCCGCAGGTCCCGTCGCGCGAGCGACGGGCCTGCCTTTTGGTTTTGGCAACACCCGGTCCGGCGTCAGTCTGCGGCGCATGGAGCTGCACTGCCCTGATTGCGGCCTGCCCATTCCGGCCGTCGAGGTCGCGCCGGCGGCCGGCCTGGCCGTCTGCCGTTTCTGCGAGCGCACCTATTCCCTCGCGGCCTGCCAGGAGGCGGCCCCGATCGAGGATCGGCCGGAGCTCGCTCCTGGCCCGCCGCCCAAGGGCGTCACGGTCACGGAAGGCATGGACGGCTTCAGGGTCGCCGTCTCCACGCGGAGCTGCCTGGCATTCTTCCTGGTGCCCTTCACCCTCTTCTGGGCGGGCGGATCGCTGGGCGGAATCTACGGCACGCAGATCGCCAAGGGGGAGTTCAATCTCCTCCTGTCGCTGTTCGGCATCCCCTTCCTCATCGGCTCCGTCTTCCTGATCGGCTTCACGCTGCTCACCGTCGCCGGCAGCCATGTCGTGGAGCTCAAGGGCGGGCGGCTGGAGTCCTATGTCTCGGTCCTCGGTTTCCGCCGGGGGCGCTCCGTCAACTGGGCCGACGTCGAGTCCGTCCGTCTCACCGAGACTTCCCGCCGATCCCGGGGCAGGTATGTCGTGACGCACGAGGTCGAGATCGCGGTGCGCGGCGAGAAGCCCCTCGCCCTCGGGTCCGGCGCCGACCGCGACCTGCTGCAGTGGGCCGTCCGATTCCTGGCCGCCCGCATCCGCCGGGGCCGCTGAATTCCCCGTTGCCCTCGGGCGGTGGTCTTGGGCAATCTGCGGGCATGCTGGACCCGAAGCTGCTCCGTGAGAACGTCGACCTCGTCCGACAGGGCGTGGCCCGGAAGAAGTTCCAGGTCGACCTCGACGCCGTGCTCGCGGCGGACGACGCCCGTCGCGCCGCGCTCGCCGATTTCGAGGCGGCCCGTTCCGCGCAGAACGCCGCCAACAAGGAGATGGCCGCGCTGCCCAAAGGATCTCCGGAGTTCGTCGCCAAGGTCGCCGAGATGAAGTCCGCCTCGGCCCGGGTGAAGGAGCTGGAGAAGCGGGTGCAGGACGCCGAGGCCGCCTGGCAGTCCGCCGCGCTCACGGTGCCCAACGTGCCGCACGACTCCGTGCCTCCCGGACGCACCGAGGCCGACAACCGCGTGGTTTCGGAGTGGGGTGACGTCGGGGCCCTGGTCTCCGGCGCCGCCAAGCCGCATTGGGACATCCCCTGGTTCGCCAAGGCGGTGGACTTCGAGCGCGGAGTCAAGGTGACCGGAGCCGGCTTCCCCTTCTATGTCGGCGACATGGCCCGCCTCGTGCGCGCCCTCATCCAGTTCTTCCTCGAGGAGGCCGGTGCGGCGGGCTACCAGGAGGTCCACGCTCCCCTGCTCGTCAACGCCGCCAGCGCCACCGCGACCGGTCAGCTGCCCGACAAGGAGGGGCAGATGTACCATGCGCAGACGGACGACTTCTACCTCATCCCCACGGCGGAGGTGCCGGTCACCAACTTCTTCCGCGACGAGATCCTCGAGGAATCCGCCCTGCCGGTGAAGCGCTGCGGTTACACGCCCTGCTTCCGCCGCGAGGCGGGCAGCTGGGGCGCCCATGTGCGCGGCCTGAACCGCCTGCATCAGTTCGACAAGGTGGAGCTGGTCAAGTGGGTGCATCCGTCGCGGTCCTTCGAGGAGCTCGAGTCGCTCCGCGGCGACGCGGAACGTCTGCTGCAGAAGCTGGGCCTGCCTTACCGCGTCCTGCTCATCTGCGCCGGGGACATAGGCTTCGCGCACAGCAAGCAGTATGACCTCGAGGTCTGGGCCGGCGGCCAGAAGCGCTGGCTCGAGGTCTCCAGCTGCTCCAACTTCACCGACTTCCAGGCCCGCCGCGCCGGCATCCGCTTCCGCCCCAAGGACGGCAAGCCTGAGCACGTCCACACGCTCAACGGCTCCGGACTGGGCCTGCCCCGGGTCCTGGCCGCGATCCTGGAGAACAACGTCGGTCCCGACGGCGTCGTGCGCGTGCCCGAGGCGCTCCGACGCTGGTACGGCAAGGACACTCTGGCCCTCTGAGGCGGTTGGGTTTGTCAGTCGTGCGGCCGTGGCTACCGTGACGGTGTGACCGAAGGTCTGCCCAGTCCCGAACAGCTCCGCGCGGCGGCCTCTCGTCTGCCGCGTCTGCCGCGTCTGGCGGACGATCCCGGCGGACCCGTGCTGGCCGGCGTTTCAGGCGGTGCGGATTCGGTCTACCTACTGCTCGCCCTCGCGGGGGATCCGGACTTCGCGTGCCGCCTCGTCGTCGCCCATTTCGACCACCGCATGCGCGGCGCCGAATCCGCGGCGGACGCCGATTTCGTCAGCCGGCTTTGCGCGGCCTGCGGCGTGCGGTGCCTGCGTGGTGCGCGGGAGACGTCGGGAGCCGCGTCGGAGGGCGGACTTCGTTCGGCCCGCGAGGCCTTCTTCGCTTCGGCTCGCGCCGACTGCGGCGCCCGCGTGCTGGTCACCGCGCACCACTTGGATGACGTGGTCGAGACGGTCCTCCTGCGGCTCGCGCGCGGCGCCGGAGCGGGCGGACTCGCCTCGCCGCGCGTGCGCCGCGGATTCCGCGACGGTCACGTCAGGTGGCGCCCGCTGGTCGCCGCCGGCCTCCGCAAGCGCGACCTCGTCACGGCCTTGCGCACCGCCGGAGTCCCCTGGAGGGAGGACGCGACCAACGCCCTTCCGGTCACGGCGCGGAATCGCGTCAGGTCTTGGCTGGAGTCCGGGGCCGCGGCCGCCCTGGGCGAGGGCCATCCCGCCGGCTTCGCCCTTTCCGCCTCGATCCTCGGGGACTCGCATGACGCGCTGCTCGCCTGGGCGGCCGAGCTCGGCTGCAGTCCGGGTGCGGCTTCGCTTGACCTGTCCGGACTCCGCGGCCGTCCGTCCGCCCTCGCCCATGCGGCGCTGGCCGAGCACGCGCGCAGGGTCCTTGATGCCGACGCGTCCCCGCAGTCGCTTGCTCCTCTCGTCGAAGCGGCGGTGAGGGGAGGGGAGGGGCGGTTCACTCTCTGCGGCCGGCTCTTCCGTCTCCGTGCCGGCGTGCTCATTCCGTGCGACGAGGCTCCCGCCTGGGGAGCCGCCGTTCGTTCTCTGCAGCTTGGCTCTCCCGATGCCGAGTGCGGACTCACCGCCGAGCTCGCCGATGTCGATGCGCCCTTGTGGGAGACCCTTTCATCCGGCGGTGTTCCCAACGCCTCCGAAGTCTACCTGCGGCCCCCCGTCGAAGCCCTCGGCTGGCGCGGTCGGGCCGAAGGGGACCGCTACCGGCCTCTCGGCGCTCCCGGAGGATCCAAAGTCTCCGACATGCTCATCAACCGGAAGGTGCCGGAAGAGCTCCGCGACTCCCTGCCCGTCGTGCTCGCCGGCGAGGAAATCCTGTGGGTTCCGGGCCTTCCGCCCTGTCATGACCGCAGGCTTGATGGCCCGTGCCGGGGGGCTCTCCGTTTGACTTGGCCGTCCGGCGGGGTAGGCTGGAACGTCCGATGAGCCAGAATGACGATGATGACAAGGGCGGTCAGAGGATGAGCGGCAAGCCCGTCCTGGTCTGGCTGCTCATCATGCTGGCCGTCGTGGCCCTTCTCCAGCTGGCCGGGCCCGATCCCGCCGCCGTCCAGGAGTTCAAGGTCCCGAAGGTCCTCACCATGGCCCAGGAGAAGAAGATCCGCGCCATTTCCGTCCGTGAGAATCCCGCCGGCGGCAAGGGCTGGTACCACATCACCGGCGAACTGGAGGTGAAGGGCGCGGCGGAGGGCGAAAAGTCCAGGTTCTTCGCCGACGGCCGTCTGACCGACAAGGACTTCGAGGTCCTCCGCGAATCGGTGCCTTCCGAGGCCTTCAAGGAAGTGCCTTCCCAGACCGGCTGGACCATGTTCCTGTGGAACGTCCTGCCCACCCTTCTCGTCTCCGGCGTGGTGCTGTTCATGATGTACCGATTCCTCAAGAACGCGAACCGGGGCGCGATGCAGTTCGCCAAGAGCCGTGCGCGGCTCAACGCCACCGAGAAGGAGACCACGACCTTCAAGGACGTCGCCGGCTGCGACGAGGCCAAGGAGGAGGTCAAGGAGGTCGTCGACTTCCTCAAGGACCCCAAGCGCTTCACCCGCATCGGCGCCTCGATTCCCAAGGGCATCCTCATGGTCGGTCCGCCCGGCACCGGCAAGACCCTGCTCGCGCGCGCGGTGGCCGGCGAGGCCGGCGTGCCCTTCCTCAGCATCAGCGGCTCGGACTTCGTCGAGATGTTCGTCGGCGTGGGCGCCGCCCGCGTGCGCGACACCTTCGAGCAGGCGCGGAAGATGGCGCCCTGCATCATCTTCATCGATGAGATCGACGCCGTCGGCCGTCAGCGCGGCGCGGGCCTCGGCGGCGGCAACGACGAGCGCGAGCAGACGCTCAACTCCCTGCTGGTCGAGATGGACGGTTTCGACGGCCAGGCCGGCGTGATCGTCATCGCCGCCACCAACCGCGCCGACGTCCTCGACCAGGCGCTCCTGCGTCCGGGCCGTTTCGACCGCCAGGTCTTCGTCGACCTTCCCGACCTCAAGGGCCGCGAGGCCGTGCTCGCCGTGCACGCCAAGCGTTTCCAGCTCGCTCCTTCCGTCGACCTGGCCCGCGTCGCCCGCATGACGACCGGGATGTCCGGCGCCGATCTCGCCAATCTCCTCAATGAGTCGGCCCTCCACGCCGGCCGTCGCAACCGCGACAAGGTCGAGATGTCCGACGTCGAGGAGGCCCGCGACAAGATCGCCTTCGGCCGCGAGCGCAAGAAGGTCATGGACGAGGAGGACCGCCGCGCGACCGCCTATCACGAGGCCGGCCACGCGGTCGTGCAGAACGTCATCGATGACGGGCACATGCCCCTGCACAAGGTGACCATCATCCCCCGCGGCCGCGCCCTCGGCATGGCGATGATCATGCCCAAGAAGGAGATCCTCGGCTACTCGAAGACGCGCCTGCTGAACTACGTCTGCATGGCCATGGCCGGACGCATCGGCGAGAAGGTCGTCACCGGCGACATCTCCAACGGAGCCTCCTCCGACATCAAGCAGGCCACGCGCATGGCCCGTCAGATGGTCTGCGAGTGGGGCATGAGCGACCTCGGCCCCGTGGCGCTCGGTGAGAATTCCGACACCGTGTTCCTCGGCCGGGAGATCGCCCGCACCCAGTCGCACAGCGACGACACTTCGCGCCGCATCGACGAGGCGGTCTCCGCCATCATCCGCGAGCAGTATGCGCGCGCCGAATCGATCCTTTCCGAGCACGCCGAGGCCCATCGCAAGGTGGCCGAAGCCCTGCTCGAGCACGAGACGCTGGACGGGGTGCATGTGGCGGAAATCGTCCGCACGGGCGCCATCCAGACGCCCGTGGTCGGCGCGCCCGTGGCTCCCGTCCCCCGTGAGCCTTCGCCCGGCGCCGCGCCCGGCACGGAATCCTCCCCGACGCCCGCTTGAGGTTTGCCCCTCGCGGGCCTTCCGGCAGAATCCCGGCATGGTCATCGGGCTCACGGGCGGGATAGGCTGCGGCAAAAGCGCCGCCGCCGCCTGCTTCGCGGCCCATGGGTTCGTGCATGTTGACGCCGACTCCCTGGCCCACCGGGCGCTCTGTCTGCCTGAAGTGCGGCAGGCCGTCCAGCAAAGGTGGGGCCAGGGCTTCTACCATGCTGACGGCTCCCCGGACCGCCCCCGGATCGCCGCCAAGGTCTTCGCGGAAAGGGCGGAGCTGGATTTCCTCGAGTCGCTGGTGCACCCCTTGGTCGCGGATCTCCGGCGTGAGGCCGTCGCCGATGCATCCCGCTCTTACCTTGTCGAAATCCCGCTGCTTTTCGAAAAACAGCTCGCCCCGGAGTTCGATCGCGTCGTCTGCGTGGCCTGCTCCGATTCCGTCCGCCTGCAACGACTCCAAAGCAGGGGTCTGAGTCCGGAAGAATCTGAGCGTCGAATAAAGATGCAAATGCCTATGAGTCATAAGGTTAAGAATTCTGACTACGTCCTCTGGAATGATGGAGACCTTCCCTCACTGCAGCGTCAAGTCGACCGGCTTGCGACGCAGCTGGCGGCCGGCCTTTCCGCCTGAAGCGTGGGGATACTTTGCGGTTGCCGCACCTAGTCGGCGTTTTAGCGTATTTTTTCCAACCGTTTCCCCCCAAGGAAGCGTCTCACCCCCCTTTTTCTCACCCCGGGAACTACGCCTGTGACGACCGCCGACGACTTCGTCATCCAATTCATTCAGGACAAGGGACTGGTTTCCCCGGATGACGTGGCCGCCGCCCGTTCCGCCCTGGGCGAACTCAAGGAGGGCCAGAATCCGGACACCGTGGCCCTCGAGCACCTCGTGGCCGAAAAGAAGGTCACCTGGCAGTCAATCACCCAGGCCCTCGGGGCGGAGTTCGACATGGAGGTCGTCGACGTGTCCCAGGTCGCGCCGGCGGAGGAGCTCCTCAAGCTCGTCGGCCGCGAGCAGGCCGAGCGTCACTCGATCCTGCCTCTGCAGATGGACGGCGTCGAACTGCTCGTCGCCATCGCCGACCCGCTCGACACCGAGACCCTCGACTCGCTGTCCCGCATCCTCAAGCTTACCCTGCATCCCAAGCTGGCGCCGCCGGACGAGCTCCGTTCCGCCATCGAGCGCTGCTACAGCGGCGGCCAGGTCAACGTCTCCTACGAGGAGGTCTTCGGCAAGTCCGAGGACGGCGTCTCGGTCGAGCTGCCGCAGGGCGGCGAGGTCAAGGAGGACGACGCGCCCATCATCCGGTACGTCAACTCCCTGATCGTCGACGCCATCCGTCGCAAGGCCTCGGACATCCATCTCGAGCCCCTGGAGAAGCGCTTCCGCGTGCGCTTCCGCATCGACGGCGTGCTGCAGGAGATGAAAGGGCCGCCCAAGCGCCTGCAGCCCTCCGTCATCTCCCGACTCAAGCTGATGGCCGACGTCTCCCTGGCGGAGAAGCGCATCCCGCAGGACGGACGCATCCAGGCCCGCACCGGCGGCCGCGACATCGACCTCCGCGTCTCCGTCCTGCCGACCGTCTACGGCGAGTCCATCGTCATGCGAATCCTCGACAAGGAGGGCCTCAAGCTCGGCCTGCCCGAGCTCGGCTTCTTCGCGGACGACCAGGCCAAGTTCCAGTCCCTCATCGGCGGGTCCGACGGCGTCTTCCTCGTCACCGGTCCGACCGGCTCGGGCAAGTCGACCACCCTGTATTCCGCCCTCAACTACATCAACAAGCCCGACCGCAAGATCATCACCGTCGAGGATCCGGTCGAGTACCAGATGGCGGGCATCAACCAGGTCCAGGTGAAGCGCGACGTCGGCATGACCTTCGCCGCCGCCCTGCGCGCCATGCTGCGACAGGCGCCCAACGTCGTGATGATCGGTGAAATCCGCGACCTTGAGACCGCCGAGATCGCGATCAACGCGGCGCTCACGGGCCACATGGTCTTCTCGACCCTGCACACCAACGACTCCGTGTCCGCCGTCACCCGCCTCGTCGACATCGGCGTCAAGCCCTTCCTCGTGTCGGCCGCCCTCCGCGGCGCCCTCGCCCAGCGCCTCGTGCGCCGCGTCTGCCAGAACTGCGCCCAGCCGCATACGCCCTCCTCCAAGGAGCTGATGTCCGTCGGCCTCACCGAGAAGGACCTCGCCGGCGCCACCCCGATGAAGGGGGCCGGCTGCGCGAAGTGCGGCGAACGCGGCTACAAGGGCCGGCGCGGTGTCTTCGAGCTCTTCGTCATCACCGAGGAGATCCAGGAGATGATCTACTCCGGCGCCACGCTCGTCGACCTCCGTCGCAAGGCCCGCGAGGCCGGCATGCGCACCATGCGCGAGGACGGCATGCGCAAGATCCTCTCCGGCATGACCACCGTCGAGGAGGTCATCAGCGCCACCGTGGCGGACGACGTGCTCTGACCGCCATGGCCTACGATCTCGACCAGCTGCTGGAGGCGATGCTCGAGAACGGGGCTTCCGACCTGCATCTGCACGTCGGCCGGCCTCCGTCCCTCCGCATCAACGGCGACATCGTCCCGCTCGAGGGCCCGGCCCTCGTGTCGGCCGAGACCGAGGCGCTCGCCGCCCGGATCGTGCCGGCCCACCTCCGCGAGCGTCTCACCCGCGAGGGCGGCTGTGACTTCGCCTTCGCTTTCCAGAAGAAGGGCCGCCTCCGCTGCAACGCCTTCCGGGCCACCGGGGAGACCGGGCTCGTCCTGCGTCTGCTGCCGACCCGCATGTTCACCCTCGAGCAGCTGCGCCTGCCGGCCGTCATCAAGGACCAGCTGCGCCGGGCCCGCGGGCTCGTGCTCGTCACCGGCCCCACCGGCTCCGGCAAGTCCACGACCCTGGCGTCGATGATCGACTGGATCAACCAGCACGAATCAGGCCACATCATCACCCTCGAGGACCCCATCGAGTACGTCCACCCGCACAAGAAGTGCACCGTCACGCAGCGCGAGGTGGGGCCGGACATGCCCTCCTTCGCCGAAGGCGTGCGCGCGGCGCTCCGGCAGGACCCCGACGTCATCCTCATCGGCGAAATGCGCGACCTCGAGACCATCGAGGCCGCGCTCACCGCGGCCGAGACCGGCCACCTCGTGCTCGGCACCCTGCACACCTCGGGCGCGGCCCGCACCATCGAGCGCATCGTCGACGCCTTCCCCACCGGCAGCCGCGACCAGGTGCAGGTGCAGCTCGCCTCCTCGCTCAGCATGGTCATCTCGCAGAGCCTGCTGCACACGCTCGACGACCGTCGCGTCGCCGCGTTCGAGATCCTCATCAACACCGTGGGCGTCGCCGCCAAGATCCGCGACAAGAAGACCTTCCAGATCGCCTCCGACATCGAGACCGGCGCCGCCCGCGGCATGCGCTCCCTCGACGCCGACCTGCTCGCCCTGCTCGCCCAGGGCGTCGTCTCCGAGGAGGAGGTCTACAATTACTGCCAGGACCCCGAGGCCATCCGCGCGCGGATCGGCGGCAAGGGCTCCGCCAACTCCTGACCTCCATGTTCGAAGACCACAGCGACATCATCCGTGACATCGCCCTCGAGGCCGGCCTCGTCGACGCCGCCCAGGCCGGCGAGCTCTGGGAGTCGCACGCGACCACCGGCAAGTCCTTCGCCGACGCCCTGCTCGACTCCGGAATGGCCGACCGGCCAACGCTGCTCCAGGCGATCGCCGACCACCTGCAGGTCCAGTTTTACTCCGCCGTGCCCGCCGACTCCGCCTCGGAGATCGTCCGCGTCCTCAAGCCCGCCCAGGCCCACAAGTACGTGGTGGTGCCCGTCGCCGATGAAGCCGGCAAGCTCGTGCTGGTCGCCAAGGACCCCTTCAACTCGGCCGCCGTCGGCGAGCTGACCTTCATCCTGCAGCGTGACGTCGAGTTCGCCGTGGCCGATCCGGACCAGGTGGACTCCGCCGTGATCCGCGCCTACGGCGAGCCCTCCGCCTCCTCCATGGAGGACCTGCTCGGGGAGTTCGACCAGGCCGAGGCCGTGCAGACCGAGGAGGACGTCGCCGCCGCCGCCAGCCAGGCGCCCATCATCCGGTTCGTCGACCTCGTGCTCCAGGAGGCCGTGAAGGCCAAGGCCTCGGACATCCATTTCGAGCCCTTCGAGGACCAGTTCCGCATCCGCTACCGCATCGACGGCTCGCTCTACGAGATGGCGCCGCCGCCCAAGAACCTGGCGCCCGCCGTCATCGCCCGCGTCAAGGTGCTCTCGGCCCTCAACATCGCCGAGCGCCGCGTCCCCCAGGACGGACGCATCAAGACCACCATCGGCGGCCGCGCCATCGACCTCCGCGTCTCGACCCTCCCCACGCAGTTCGGCGAGTCCGTCGTGCTCCGAATCCTGGACAAGACCGTCGTCAACCTGAGCCTCGACGCGCTCTCGATGCAGGACGACATCAAGGAGGGCATCCGTCAGATGGTGAACCGTCCGAACGGGATCTTCATCGTCACCGGTCCGACCGGCTCCGGCAAGACGACCACCCTCTACTCCGCGCTCCGCGAGGTGAACACCGAGGACATCAAGATCCTCACCGCCGAGGACCCCGTCGAGTACGAGGTCGAAGGCATCATGCAGGTGCCCATCAACCACCAGGTGGGGCTCACCTTCGCCGCCGCGCTCCGCTCCTTCCTGCGTCAGGACCCGGACACCATCATGGTGGGCGAGATCCGCGACCTTGAGACCGCCCAGATCGCCGTCCAGGCGTCGCTCACGGGACACGTCGTGCTCTCCACCCTCCACACCAACGACGCGCCCGGGGCCGTGACCCGTCTCATCGACATGGGGCTGGAGCCGTTCCTCATCTCCGCCTCCCTCGAGGGCGTCCTCGCCCAGCGCCTCCTGCGTCGCATCTGCCGTTCCTGCAAGACGGCCTACGAGCCCGACAAGGAGGTGGTCTCGATGCTCGAGGTCGACGCGCTTGAGATCGCCGGCAAGCAGTTCTTCTTCGGCAAGGGCTGCCCCGAATGCAACCGCTCCGGCTACCGCGGCCGCCAGGGCCTGTTCGAGCTGATGCCCATCAACGACGGCATCCGCACCCTCATCACGCAGAAGGCGCCCACGCTGGTGCTCAAGCAGAAGTCCGTCGAGTCCGGCATGCGGCCCCTCCGCGAGGACGGACTCCGCTGCATCTTCGACGGCCTCACGACCATCGAGGAAGTCCTCAAGTACACCTGAACCCCCTTCACCGCATCACCATGCCCGACTACAAGTACACCGCCCTCGACAAGAACGGCGCCCAGACCACCGGTTCCATCACCGCCCCTGACGAGGCGCAGGCCCGTCAGAAGCTCATGGCCCGCGGCCTCATGGTCACCGGCCTCACCGCCGACGGCGGCGCTGCCAAGCCGGCGGCCGCCGCGCCCGCCGCCCGCAAGAAGGGCGGCTTCGGCTTCCGCGCCAAGGTCACGCAGGACGACGTCACGGTCATGACCCGCCAGCTCGCCACGCTGATCACCGCCGGCCTGCCGCTCCTCCGCGCGCTCGAGCTGATCGCCAAGCAGGAGCGCAACCTCGCCTTCAAGGACATCCTGACCAACGTCGCGGAGAGCGTCGCCCAGGGCAACAACCTGTCCGAGGCCCTGCAGTCCCACCCCAAGGTCTTCGACAAGCTCTACGTGAACATGATCCGCGCCGGCGAGGCCGGAGGCGTGCTCGACAAGGTCCTGGACCGTCTCGCCAAGTTCCGCGAGAAGGCCTCCCGCATCGCGAAGAAGGTCAAGTCGGCGATGGTCTACCCGGGCGTCGTGCTCTCCGTCGCCATCATCATCGTCTACATCCTGATGGTGAAGGTCGTGCCCTCGTTCCAGAAGCTGCTCGACGGCCAGAAGACCCAGATGCCGCCCCTCACCGAGTTCGTCGTGGGCATCTCCAAGGCCCTCACGGAATTCTGGTACATCACTCCGGTGCTCGTCGCCGGCCTCTGGTTCGGCCTCAAGTACTGGCTGGCCACCCCGAAGGGCAAGGCGCTGTTCGACCGCATGATCTTCCGCCTGCCCAAGGTCGGCTCGTTCGTGCAGATCGTCTCGGTCTCACGCTTCGCCCGCACGTTCGGCACGCTCATGGCCTCGGGCGTGCCCATCCTGCAGTCCATCTCCATCACCCGTGACACGCTCGACAACGTCGTCATCGCGAAGTCGCTGGAGCGCGTCCATGACCGGGTGCGTGACGGCGAGCCGCTCTCGGTGCCGCTCGAGCAGTCGGGAGTCTTCCCGCAGATGGTCACCTCGATGATCCAGGTGGGCGAGGAGACCGGCCAGCTGCCCGAGATGCTCAACCGCGTGGCCGACATCTACGACGAGGAGGTCGACAACGCCGTGACCGCCCTGACCTCGATCATCGAGCCGGTCCTCATCGTGTTCCTGGCCGTCGTGGTCGGCACGATCGTGCTCGCGATGTTCCTGCCGCTGATCGCGCTCATCTCCAAGATGACCGGCGGCGGCTGAGGTCCGATCTTCACGACCCCCGAAAAAGGAGGCGGCTTGCATACCCCTATGCAAGCCGCCTGTTTTTTACTGCTTTATCTTACTTACCCCATTGCCCCGTAGGGCAAATTTAACTGTGGTTATCGTGCTATTAAACGACGCGGGTTGCAAGTCGCATCTGCTTAATTATCACAAACTGCTGTCATTCAACGTCTTGAAATTGGGTGCAGGGGTAGGATTTGAACCTACGACCTTCAGGTTATGAGCCTGACGAGCTAACCGGGCTGCTCCACCCTGCAATCAGTGGGAAGTGCAGAGAAAAGGCCGTTCGGCCGCCCTCGCAAGCCATTTCTGAATGAGGCCCTGGGCAAGGAAATGGGTTGAAGCACTCCGGTGCCGCTCAATGATTGTATTCCCCCTTCTGCGATGAGCGAAACCCCGCCCCCGCCCCCCTCCGGAGACGCTCCTGAGGTCAAGCCCGCCAAGATCGAGTCGGTGGTCACGGTGCGCCCCCGTGGCTCTTTCTGGCGCCGTCTCGGCGGTGAAGGCCTCACGGTCTCCCTCGCCATCCACGCGCTCCTGGTCCTTCTGGCCGCCGCCTGGGTGGTGTCCGAAATCACGACGCAGACCAAGAAGGATCCCAACACGTTCGCCACCGGCGCCGGCGGCGGCAGCGGCGGCGAACGGGTCAACAACCAGCCCCGCAAGGTGCAGCCCAAGAACGTGAAGAACATGGCCAAGACCACGGCCAGGATCACGTCCAAGAGCTCGACGTCCTCCATCGCTCTCCCCGATCTTCCGCCCGCGGCCTCCATGTCCTCGATGATCTCAGGCATGATGGGCGGCGGCTCCTCCAAGGGCTTCGGCGGCGGTTCCGGCGGCGGCATCGGCGCCGGACGCGGCATGGGCGTGGGCGGCGGCAAGAACTTCGTGGCCAAGCCCATGATGGGCGCCCAGGTCTTCGCCCAGAGCATCGCGGTCTACTTCGACTCCTCCGACTCGCTCATCGACTACCTCGACGCGGTGCAGTCCGAGATCAAGAAGTCGTTCCCGGACGCCGACGTGTTCATCTACGAGCAGCCGGCCATCACCATCCAGGACGGGGACGTGGTGGGCGGCAAGGACTTCATGAAGAACAAGGTGCGCGTCGCCCGCGGGGTGAACACCAACACCAAGCGCCCTGACGGCAAGACGCTCAAGCCGGTCACTGAGCCCAAGACGCTTTCGGGCAAGGGACGCACGATGCTCACGCGCTACGACCAGCACTTCAAGACCGGCCGGCTCGGCGCCTGGCTCGACATCATGCGCGACGAGAAGACCTACGACGCGCTGGTCGTCTTCACGGACTTCGCGGACTACGGTCTGACGCAGATCCGCGTCAAGGGAGTCAAGGCGGAGAAGGGCTTCGCGCCGACGCCGCTCGTGCTTTTCTCCGATGACACCAACTACGGGGTCGGACGTGGCGTCGACAATCGCAAGCCTTCGGAGAAGGAATGGGAGCAGGACTGGATCAAGTCCTTCTCGCCCCAGGCCAACGGGCCCAAGCTCTACGTGTTCACGACGCGCAACAATCCGGGAGCTTTCATCACCTCTCTCGCCACGGCCTCCGGCGGCGCGGTGACCAAGATCAATCCCGCCAATCTCGGCAAGGGCGACTCCAAGGCGCCCGGCGTGCCGCAGGGGGCCGGCGCGGTCAAGCCGGTCCGCTGAGCCTCCTCAGCGGTCGGCGGCGAACCTGAAGGGGCTGCCGCCGAGGATTTCGGCGCTGGTCAGCGTCGGGCACCAGTGGCGCTCGACGTGCTCGACCATGAGCCGCGTGCCCTCGAAGTGGCTGACCTTCGGCGCACGCTCAGGATTGTACATGGTGTCCGTGAGATCACGCATGAGGAAGGTGCTCAGGCCCTGTGACACGAGCTGGCGGATGCCGAAGGGACGGCCCAGCACGCACATGTTCAGGTGCACGCCCATGATGATGGCCGTGTCCCGGCCTTGCGAGACCATGAGGTCGTAGGCCTCCCGGCTGTCCGTGACGGCGTCGCCTGGCTCGATGGCGATGGCGGCGATCTGGCGGGTCCAAGGGTAGGGGTCGCCGGGCTTCCAGGTCCGCGGTCCGTCGCAGCCTCCGTCGGAATCGTCGATGGGCAGGGCGCCCTCGCGCTCCGGCATGAGCCGGATCCAGCGCTGCAAGGGCGTCTTGGTGGGCGCCTGAGGCGCCGATTGGGCCAGTTTCCTGCCCGGGGAGCCCTCGTAGAACTTCATGGTGTCGCTGGGACAGTGGATGATGAGGACTCCGCGCTGCCGCAGCTCCCTCAGCACACGGTCCATGCGTGGAGCCATTTCCGCCACCCGCGCCGCCGCCGCGGGACAGGTGTGGGTGTCCCACATGTCGCAGACGATCGCGGCCGTGCGCTTGGGTTCGACGCGCGTCCTGGCCAAGACGGGTTCGGTGCGGGCGACGTCCTTCGGCCGCGTGCGGACCTCCACTTCGAAGGGCTCCGCCATCAACATCGCGGTCGACGCAAGCAGCAGGAAGAGCAGGGCGGGACGCATGTCCTGAGACTGCGTCGTCGCCGCCTCATCACAATCTGAAAGGTCCCGCCATGGGGTTGGCCCTGCCCGCGGCAGGGTTGTCATGCTCAGGACGGCGTGGTTGAGCGAAGCAGTCTCCGGCTTGAAGTCATCCGGATGGGGCCGGATCTCCTGTTCAGGCGGGCGCGACGGGAACGCGATTGGCGCGGAGCTGCGGCGTCCGTGGCCGTCCACGCCTGCCTGGTCGTGCTGGCCTGCTGGATCGTGATGCGTGAGCCGCCACCGCCTTCACATCCGCGGAGCAGCGCCTGTGTCGGCCCCGGCGGAGGCTCAACGTCGGCGGCGCCGCGTCAGGCCGTGCAAGTGAAGAGGCCGCCGACAGGTCACGTCCCCAAGCGGATCGCGGCCGTGGGGCGTCCGGCGGGCGTGAAGTTGCCCCCGCTTGCGTCCGTGCCGTCGCCGCTGTCATCCGTGCTTGAATCGGCGCTGGCCGGCAGATCCGCAGGCAGGGGCATGGGCTTGGGACACGCGGCCGGCAGGGGCGCCGGGGTCGGCATGGGGACGGCCCGCGAGTCTCGTTCCGTGATGGGGCTTCGCATGCGGGCGACCAAGGTCGCGGTCTATCTGGACTGCTCCGGTTCGATGCGGCCTTACTTGCCGAAGGTCGAGGCGGAGATACGTGCGCAGTATCCGGATGCGGACGTGTTCAGGTTCGACGGCGCCCGCATCGTGGGGCTCGATGACCGGGTAGTGCATGGCCGCGGTTTCACGGGCGACCCGCCTCGCCTCCGCGAAGAACGGACCCTGACCGACCCGGAGGCGCTCACGCCCGCCGGCCGTGCGGCTTTCCTCTCCCTGCGGACCGCCTGTGAAAAAGGATCTCTCGGCGCCTGGATCGACCGCATGCTGCACGAGCCCTACGACGCCCTGGTGGTCTTCTCCGACTTCCAGGACGGGGTGCGCATCTACCATCGCACTCCGAAAGGACCTCGTCAGGTCTACTCGGACAGCGCCTATGCGCCCATGAAGGGAGACGTCCGCGCCTCCTACCGATGGCAGGCCGTCTGGCTAGAGGCCTTCGGCCGCGCCGGCCGGGGCCGGGGGCCGCGGCTCTACCTTTTCACCGTCCAAAAGGAGCCGCAGGACTTGCTGCGGCGTTGCGTCGAGGCTTCGGGCGGAGGCAGCGCTTCGGTCGCCTGGCTGGGGCGAAAGGGCAGGTGACGGCTTGGCGGTTGCGCCCGACGCTTCGGACGATTGGATGAGGCCATGACCCCGTTCGTCACCGAGCATCGCGCCAACTTCGCCGATACGGATGCCGCCGGCATCGTCCATTTCTCCACGGTGTTCTTCTGGGTCGAGGCCACCGAGGAGGCGCTCTTCCGCGAGCTCAGGCTGCCATTCCTCCGTGCCGAAGGCGCCAAGCTCACCGGCTTCCCCCGCGTGCGCGTCGAGTGCGACTTCCTTTCGCCGATCTACCGCGAGGACGTCGTGACCGTCGCGCTGATGCCGGTCGAGATCGGTGACAAGAAGCTCGTCTGGGGCTTCACCGCCGCCGTCGGTGAACGGGCCGTCGCCAAGGGGTCTCTGACCACCGTCTACGCCTGGCGTGAGGCCCAGGGGCCGATGTCGGCCGCGCTCGTGCCGCTCGAGATCAAGACGGCCCTGCAGAAGCGCTTCGGCCTCTGAGCCATGACGAAGCTCGGCCGGATTCTCAAAGTGGGTCTGCTGGCCGCCGGCGCCCTGCTCTGGCTGGTCGCGATGGATCTCGTCGGCTCCGCGTTGCATTCGCCCGTGGGCATCCTCTTCGCAATCCAGCAGCCCGAGCCCTCCCTGCACGCCGACGAGGCCGTGCAGTGGTCGTTCGCCAGGGACTCCGCCGCGGGCGCGGCTTACAGCGAAAACCAGGACAAGTTCCACGGGCCGGCGCTCGCCCTTGCGGCCAGGGGCGTCTTCGCCCTGCGAGGATTGAGCTTCGATGACGCCACCGAGTCGGACCTGCGCCTGGTGCCGTTCCTTTTCTATCTTTTGGTCTGCGCCGCACCGCTCGCCCTGCGCGACGTCTCCTGGCTGACGAGGGGATCGGCCGCCCTCCTCCTGTTCCTGAGTTCGGCCGGATGTTATTTCGGACATTATTACATCCAGGAGGCTTTGCTCGTCGCCGGCTTCGTCTGGGGCGCGTTGCTTTGGATGGAGTCCGCCGCCGCTCCTGCTTGCGGGTGGAAGCCGGCCCTGGCTGGCGCCGGCTTCGGCCTGGCGCTGGCCTGCAAGGTGACCGCCGCCGCCTACCTGGGCGTTTTCCTGCTGACTCTCATCATCCTCGCCCGTGAGACGCTGACCTGGCGTCGCATCGCATGGACGGCCGCGGGGGCGACGGCGGTCTGGCTCGCCCTGCAGACCTGGCTGTTCACCGACCTCAACGGCGTCACCGCCTGGGGTCGCCAGTTCTGGCGCTCCTTCGGCGTGGCCTCGGGCAACGAGGAGACGCTTCCTCTGACGAACCCAGGCTACTGGTGGGCGGTCGGGCTGTGGCTCGCCGTCCTGGTCGTGGCGCGCTTGGTCCGTTCCGGGACGCGTTCAGTCCG
>Ga0129336_10000472_pt1 | contig 23695 bp, 36 predicted proteins | sample CPB6_02_DNA_FD_96878 | JGI IMG/M metagenome (GOLD analysis project Ga0129336, IMG submission 96878) | Freshwater to marine salinity gradient microbial communities from Chesapeake Bay, USA - CPBay_Sum_0.6_0.2_DNA | ecosystem: Environmental > Aquatic > Marine > Coastal | place: USA: Chesapeake... | reverse complement strand
TTACGCAAGGATTACGGAAAGAAATACAATAAGAAAGAGGCTTTAGAGGCTGCACGTCGAATAGCGGGTAGCATGAGAGCCAAAGAAATGAAAAAAGGTAAAAAGTAAACTTTAAACTTAAATTTAAAACCATGGCAGATTACATCGTACAAGAACCCGCACGTACCGAGGATGGTCAATTCATTGTTACTCTTACAAGCGAGGAAGGATATACCCTTGCTCAAGGTGTTGGAGAAACATTTGAGGAAGCCCTCGAACATGCGAAGTCGCAATTATAATCAACCTAGAGAAAATTAAACCCTCATAATTAAACCAAAAAAGAAAAGTATGGCTTGGCAAGAACAATTAGAGGCACTTGGGATTGATAATTCCAATATGCCGAACATGATTAAAAAGGCAGTCAAAGATTTGTATGATTTTCAAAGCACATTAGAGAAAATCGAGCAAACCTTACAACGTGACGACCTTTCCGAAAGAAAACGCGAGGAACTCGAGGAGCAATTAGAAGTTCTCGAGGAATCGATTGAACAACAAGAAGCTATCGTTGAAAAGAAAATCGCTCAATGGGAAAAGAACAAGGATGGTTATGAAGCTAGAGCGGAGAAGCTAAAAGCAGCCGCAGCTGCCAAACGTGGCACTAAGGTCGCTAAAGCCCAACCCTCAAGTGAACCAATACCCGCCCCCGCGGGAGTAGTGGTTACACCAGCCGCACCGCCACCTCAACCACCGCAACCCGCAACCGACCCCGCTCCTAAAAAGAAAGGTGGATTCGGATGGATTGCCCTAGGTTTAGTGGTAGCAGTTCTCACCGCGGGAGCCGTAATCATTAACAAAGATGAGTAAGAACCTAATTGACGTACAAAATGTTCGGCTTCTTGATGTATTCGTAGTTGCCCCTTTTCTTATATATACATCTACATTGAAAGGCAACCCTTCTTGGGTTCGCCTTTCTTTGTTTACACTAGGGGTCGCTACGTTGGTATATAATGGCCATAACTACCTAAAAGCAAAGGAAAATGTTTAGTACGGGTGGATATACAATGATTGCGGGTATAATTCTAGGATTAAGCCTCATAACCGCATCCGTATATTTTATCAATAAGATTTTTGTAAAGGAAACTAAGGATGTACTAGTAAGATTCGTAATATTAGTATTTACCTCTTTGGTAGCATTATTCATTGTTGATAAAGTCATAGCATTTAAGATTAAGCTACTACCCGATGAGCAAAACAATCAACTATTCGATTTAATTAAAACGTTGGTATTAATGATATTTTCTTATTATTTCGGTACTAAAACAACCGATAAAAAGAATTGATATGGGAAACGGACTTTATAACTTTTTGGGTAGCCTACTAGTGTTGCTATTGGCTATATTAATATTTTTCACTTTGATGTCCTCGGAGATGCCCGATAAGAATAGGGAACTCTTGATTGCTTTCATTTCCGTTCTTTTTGGCGGGATGGCTGCTTCAATAAAGAACATCATAGGCGATAAATCGGAGGACAAGAATAAAAACGAAAACGAATGAAAGAGTTAGTAACAGTTGCAGCTTCCTTTGTTATCGTAGTAGGATTGGCTATCTACATGTACGAGGGTAATCAAAAGCATACAACCGCGGTAAACAAGAATAACGACCTCGAGCAAGTGGTAGAAAAAAACCATGAGGAGTTAAAGCAAGAACTAGAGGAGTTAAAAACGCATGTAGCAATAATGGATAGTATTTATCATAAACAATAAAATAATTTTATGAAAAAACTTTTTTCTTGGATGTCTGGCTTTCTTAGTGAAAATGGTCAAGCATCAAGTAAGCGACTTGTAGGTGTTATGTGTGGAGCATTTTTATGCTATACCCTTTACGCAAATCACGATACCAACAACGAGCCTAGCGAGGCTTTGGTTTATACAGTTGGTTCATTAGCATTTGCATCATTAGGGCTAACAAGTGCCGAAAAGATTTTCCAAAAAAATAAAGATGAAAACGGACAACCTAAATAAAACCTTAAACCCCGCCATCATGGGTGAGGTGTTTTCGATAGTGGAGAAGTTCAACATAACCAACCACCTTCGCCTATCTCACTTTTTATCTCAATGTGCCCATGAGTCGGGTAATTTTAAGTTCTTAACCGAGAATTTGAACTATTCGGCAGATGGCCTTTTAAAAATTTTCCCAAAATACTTTAAGGATAAGGCCACCGCGGATGCTTATGCCCGTAAACCCGAGAAAATCGGAAGTCGGGTGTATGCTAATCGCATGGGAAACGGGGATGAGGCTTCGGGAGAGGGCTTTAAATTTAGAGGTAGAGGTTATATCCAACTTACGGGAAAGGACAACTATAAGCAGTTTGGAGCCTTTGTAGGCGAGGATTTGGTAGCCAATCCCGACCTAGTGGCCACGAAGTACCCCCTAACGAGTGCCGCGTTCTTTTTCGATAAGAACAAGCTATGGGATATTTGCGATAAGGGAGATACCCCCGACGTGGTTACCCAAGTAACAAAAAGGGTAAATGGTGGCACCCATGGGCTTGAGGACAGATTAAGTAAATTTAATATGTTTAACACTTTATTAGTCTAATATGTTGATAAACATACTATTATCTATATTTTTAGTTATATTATTCTCATGGTTATGGGCGGAGGGTATTGATGCTATGAAAAACAAACAAAAAAATTTAAAAGAGCCTCAATGAACCCTACGGGTAGGTTTGCGGTAGTATTTTGGAAAAACCTAAGTAATGATAATGTGTCGGTTATGACCTTTACCGATGAGCAAGATATGATACATTTTGCCGAGGATAAGAGGTTATCGGGGTTTACCACCCTAATCGGAGAGGTTGTCCACGTAAACCGAGATGGGGTCAATACATTTAAATTGAGGAAATATGGGGCTTACCCTTATTTAAAATATTGGTTCAAATTCTTTTCTTTATTTTTGATTAGTTTCATTATTTTTTTAATTTTATCTTGGAAATGATGATTTTAGGATTAGCAAGTAAACCTCATTTTCAAATTTTAAATTTAAAAAAATGAACGCAAAGAATGTAATCGGATGGGTAGTAGGACTTGCTGCTCTCGGAGTAACTGTATGGGTAGTTTCTAAGGCTTGGAAAACAGGTCAAAAGAACGCATAATTAAAACCATTTAACATGGCAAAGAAAATCAGCGTTGCACAAATTAGTGCATTAGCAAAAAAAATTCGTAAGGCTAACGAGAAGTGGACTGATGCTATTAAAAGAGCGTCTGCCCAATTAAAAAAAGGCTAACATGAAATCCAAATCAAGGTACAATCCGAAAAAATTAAAATTTTCGGGTGAGGAATCATTTATGGTTCCAAAGGAAGGTGAGAAGTTTATTCTCGCAGTTGGTGCCGACGTTGTTGCTATTGATAAGCAAAATGCGGAAAACATCGATGTAGCACCATTGGAACCCGTTAGTGTAACTAACCCCAATGTAGTTGTTGCCGATTCTCAAGTAACGACTCCTCCATCCGTAGTGATTCCCGTACCTAATTGGAGAAGCATGGATTGTGCGAGTATCCAAGCGGAGATTAATAACATCGAGCAATTGATGATAACCTCTCGCTTTACTCAAGATATACGCACACAATACGAAAACATCCTTGCGGAAGGTCGGAGTGTTTACAACTCTACTTGTTTAAATCAAATAGAAGTACCTCCTCCTCCCGATGGAGTTCCACCCGCACCTCCCGTAATTACGGAGCCAACGTGGAGTTCTTTATCATGTGAAGCGGTTTTACAAGAGATTGCGACCTTACAAAATCAGTACGCATCAGGCCCATACAAACTAGGTACAGAGAATTATGAAAACATCCCTACCTATATTCAAAATGGGAAAAGATATTACACGAATAATTGTGAAGGTAAAACACAAGCATCCGTAGATACGCAAACAACAACTACAACATCACAAGTCGGAGCCCCTCCTATCACAACCATTACTACAACGGGAACTCCTATTATTGCTACCGCTTCAACGGGAGGATTAGGATTACCCAAAGGTGGTGGATTCGGTGGTGGGTCGGGTGGTGGCGGTGGTGCCAAAGAGGAACCCAAAAAAGGTTTTAATTGGTGGTGGTTGCTACTTGTAGCGGGTGGTGTTTACTTATTAACTCGTAAAAAATAAAAGTGAATAAGAATACAAAAAATATTGCAATTGGTGTAATCGTTGTTATAGCGGGGTACATGATTTGGAAAAATTGGGCAAAAAAACAATCCTCAAAAGCAACGAATCCTAACGAACCAAAGAAAAATGCCATTGGTGGTGGTGGAGTCGTAATTCCGAAAGGAAAAAAAGTTGAGTTGTTACAAAGTGCCCCTGGAGTTTGTGGGTATTATTATGAGGGTGATGATGGTGATTTGGTTTTTGTAGGACCTGCTCAATGCCCCGAATAAGTATAAAAAATGCAAAAAGGATTTTTACATACCGAAAATGGCGAGAAGAAGCAAGTGTATTTGCTCGAGGATAAAGACCTAGAGAACACCCAATTTGGTAAAAAGAATTGGAAGGAGCATGTTTACATGGGATATCTCATCATTGGAACTATTGCCTTTGCTTTAGGTATCGCTATTTCATTGAAACGTTTAAACGGAAAATAATGCAACCAATGACCCCTATGGCCGATATGAGTGCTTCGGTACCTCAACCTCCTCAACCACCAATGCAACCCACGATGCAAACCGCTCCAACTTTGGAAACGGGTGGCACAACGGATACATCATGGAAAGGATGGGCGAAGTCGGCTAATTGGGTGGAGATTGGTTTCATGGTTTTAGGAACGGCTGCTTTTCTCTTTATGGTTCGTTACTATAAGTATAGAATGAATACGGAGAGAGAGCAAATACAAAAATTACAATTGAAAACGGATGAGATGACTGCGGAAATCGCGGGGCTTAAAACACCCAAAAAATCTCAATCTCGTTTTTAATTAATAGTGAAAATTAAAATATGGATTTAGATGCTATCGGGTATGGAAATCCCACGATAGAGAATCTAAAGGGTATCAATACGGAATCCTATTTAGACTCTTTATTTGCGGATTTAACCCAATTTACTTTTCCTAAAAACTCAAGCGAGGCTACTCGAGAGGAACTCAATCAACTAGTTCGTAACGTTCAAGCTACCGCAACCGATGAGGATGCGAGGAACCTTTATTCCGCCTTTGACGTTTACCTCGATGAGTATTACATGAATTTTCTTGCTAAATTTAAGATACCACCTGAGGAGAGCGGAAAGGTGTTACAAAGCCTCCATGATGATGTTAAACCGCTTATTCTTAAACTTAAGTATTTCTTTCAAAGGCCACGCCCCTATCAGTTAGCCTATTACTATAAACTTAAGTTAATGCCTTTCACCACCCTAGGTGCCGACTCACCCTCGTTTCCTAGTGGCCATGCGGTATATTCCAAAGTATATAGCGAAGTATTAGGCAATCAATATCCCGAACTATACGATGCCCTATACCATATCCATAACCAAGTTTGTGATTCGCGACTTGCGTTAGGTGTTCATTTTCAAAGTGATGTGGATGTAGGTATCTACGTGGGAGAAAGGATTTGCCAATTCAAAGAGTTTATGATTAAATACCAACTTTAATGCAAATTAAACTTAAGGATGGTAAGGCTACGTGGAAACAAGAATGGCGAGAAATCGATGGGAGAAGGATTTTCTTTAGGTCGCGTTGGGAATACCGATATGCCCTCTACTTACAACTATTAAAGAGCCGAGGGGAGATTAAAGATTGGCAACACGAACCCAAAACATTTTGGTTCGAAGGTATCAAAAGGGGTACCAACAATTACAAACCCGATTTTCTAGTTACACATAAGAATGATGCCGAGGAGTGGATTGAGGTTAAGGGCTTCATGGATGCCAAGAGCAAAACCAAAATCAAGCGGATGGCAAAGTACCATCCCGACGTTAGGCTACGATTAGTAGAAAAGGATTTTTTTAAAAATAACTCGAAGAACTTAAAAATTTTGATAAAAGAATGGGAATGAGTATTTTCGAGCAACAAAATTTCGTTGCATAAACGCAATGGCTAACTCGTTTGAGTCCTTAAATTTAATTAATGAACTCTTAGAATCTTTAAAGGATTTAGGAGTAGAAGGAGTGACGACAGTTTTGCAAAATGCACGAAGTAAAACATTGACCTTGAATGATAAGAATGTGGAGTTTACCTTGAAAATGGTATCCAATCACTATAAGAGGCCAATGGAGGAGTTTATAAAGACAAGGAGTAGAGATGGGAGAAGGAGGAACGCGATAGCTTTTTGTATTTATTACTTGCACAATGAGTTTGATTATAGTTTCGGGCAACTGCAATATATCTTCGGGATGGATAAATCATGGTTAAGCCGACTTAACGCAATGATTAAAAATGATGGTAAACGTAAGGGTAGTTCTAACTATGAAGTGAAACAAAAATTTGATTTGATAATTAAAGATTATAAAAACTCAAAAGGATAATTATGGCAAACAATGAGTACATGGAACCCGAAGAACTCGGTGGCGAACAAATTGGTGGTGAGTATGACCCTATGGGTGCCCCTATCAATGAAAAACCATATACGAAGCCGAATGTAAAAATTAACCCTAAAGATTTACAAGGTGATATTCCCGAACCATCGTTTCAAGCACCTTTAATAGATTTAGATAAACCCAAGTTTGATGATGTTCCCCCCGCTCCTAAAAAGCAAACGGAACCATTGAATAGGGAGATGAACGACTTACCTAAGAAGGACAAGCAAGTGGCTGCTTCGCACGTTGCAAACATGATTATGCAAGTGTACGATGGATTAAATACACTCGCTAGTAAGGGGATGGTGTTTAACGAGAAAAAATTAAATCGTTTACAACAAGAGGGTGAAGTCGATTTTTCTATTTTAGTTAAGAAGGATTACACATCGAATCAAAAGATTACAGCCGCGGAGTTTATTCAAGATTTCAATAGGCAAAATGAAAATGCACTAAAGGTTACTAAAGAATTTAAAGAGGAGGTTACACCCATACTCGAGCGAGTGTTAGTAAAACGCGGAGTAGGTATGACCGATGAGCAAATGTTAATTTTCTTATTTGGGCAAGATATTGCAATCAAGGGTGGGCAGTTCTTACAAGCACGTACTCAAATGAATCAAATCATTGATATACTTAAAGAACAAACTCAAGAGATGAAAAGTGGTGACTTTAGGTCGCAAATGCAAACCCCACCACCGCCTCCGCCTCCACAAGCGGAACCTTCATACTCTTATAACGAACCAACGATTTTAGAAACGGGTGAGGAGTTTGAGGAAGGTGAGGAGCAAGAAGATTATTTTGAAGATGACGTAGATGATTCCGAAATTGTGGGAAGTGTGCAAGAGCAAGTAGAAGCACAATTGCAACGTAAAACAGTTGCTCAATTACGAAAAGAACAAATTGCTCAAGCAAAACAATCATTGAAAGGTAAAAGAGTAACAAGCGGTAAAAGAGGTCGCAAGAAAAAATAACAACGATGGAGAAACGGGAACCAATGGTGTTGATTGCGTGTGGTAAGAAAGGTGTAGGAAAAACAGTTGCCACCATTGAGATGATTTATCGTTACATAAGCGGTAACCCACAAAAAGGGATACCACCCCGTAAAGCATTAATATTCGACGTTAATGATGAGTTCTCTCATTTTTGGTATCATGGCGATTATCATTCAATCAAAGCCCTAGCTATTAAGGATATCCTTCGATTTAGTATTCACCCCAAAGTGGAGGTTCGTAGGATTAGACCCTTTTGGGATGATGGAACCAAGATGGGTATTGATGATATGGGAGAAGTGCTAGGAATTATTTTGGAAAACTATCGTAACGGATTGCTTCTCGTTGAGGATATTAATAAATACACTAATGATACTTTAAAAGGAGATTTAGTTGGTTCCCTTGCCACAGTTCGCCACATCGGTATTGATTTAGTTGCCCACTATCAATCCGTAGGTCGAGCAGCCAATCCCAAGCTATTAGGTAATACAAAGATTATTCGTTTGCATAAAACAAACGATTCCGTAGCTAGGCATAAGAATAAATTTGAGGAGCGAACCGAGATAATGCAAATAGCCGAATCCATCGTAGATAAGAAGTTCAACGAAGGAGATAAGCGTTTTTACTTATACGTCGATGTAGATGAGGGTAAAATACATGGCAAGTTCGATAAAAAGGATATTGACGTAGCCATACAAGATTACATTTCCAAGAATCATAGCACATTGGTAAAACCCTTACTTTTAAAGATTGATTTAAAAACGGGGGAGAAGCTATATGACCAACGTAGTGCCTTGCAAATGATAATTAAAGATTTAAAGAAAAAATACTTTTAAGCAACACCTACTTTCATAGGGAAAATTACTTATTTGTTGCTTCTAGATACTTAAAACAACCCTAAGTCGTTGTTGCTAAGTTAGTTGCATTTCATTTTCTATCGAATTACGGATTTAAATTTGGGTTGAAACTTAGTAAGTAATCTGTATTACCCTAGGAATCGCCAAAAAGTTTTCTAATGGACAACAAACTGAAAGAGGTTTTAGTACAAGTCGGGATTACAACCCTTAGTGTTTTAATCGCTTTGCGAATAAACTCTATGTTGAATAGTTACCGAACTGTACCGCCTCAAAAGGTGGAAAACTAAACCAAGAAACGAAACCCATTTTTTAAAACCTTTCAATTGTAAACAAATGTCTTACATTAGAAAATATCTCGAAAATGCAAAGAGTTTTGCAAATGAGAGATACATGAACGCAATCGGATTCGATTATTTTGCTGGTGGCGACCAGTTCTTCGATGCCGATGGTGATGGAGCAGCCGCTCCTCAAGCAGGTGGTGTACCCTCTATGGGAGCAATGAGAACTTCTCAGCCTTACATCATCACAATTTCAAACGCATCTGCTACTTCCGTATCTAACTTCGACGTACTTGGTGCATACCAATACCTCGGTAGCGGTACATTTACAAGTGGTAGTTTGGTAAGTGGTGCGATTACAGTTAGCTCTGCTATCTCTAACGTTACTTACCAAGAGTTCTTGTACCAATCAATGAACTCACCTTTCGCAGTAGGTCTTACCTACATCGAGAGTGTAAGCGGTTCTACAACCCAAGTTTCCCAAACACTTACGTTGAACACAAGGGATGCAAATGGTAACCAAGCATTAAAGACCTTAGTGCCTACCATCGACCCATATCAACAACAAAGTGGTATCGTAGCGTTGAACCAACTCTATGATATTGATGGATTTACCAAAATCACCATCTCCACTGTGTTGCCAAGTGTTGTGTTCCGTATGCACTTCTATCCACGTGCTAACTTGAATGTTGCTCGCGGATTGCGTGGAAACCAAGTAGCCGCTGACTTCGGTAGCCCAATGAAGCAAGTCACTCCGTTGCTTACTAAGTAATGGGTGCGTAGCTTTAGCTACCAAGCGATAAAAGGCTAATCTTGAAATCGCATAACCAAAGAAAGGGGTGAGGTAAAGCAATTTATCTTGCCCTTTTTTTTTAAATTTGGAATATGAATTTATATACCTACGTCGCAAACAACAACCCAACAATGGCAAAAGCTATATGCCACAAGTATGGGTACAAAATTTCGGGAGTACAATCTAAAAATGATTTAGGTGTTGTACTAGAGCAATTAGTTTCCAAAGAAGGTGAACCCGCACTAAAAGATATCGTACTCAACCATCCCGATAGGGAAATTATAATCGAGTTCAACGAACAAGAAAGAAAAGATAACAACGTCAATTATATGGGCAATCCTACATGTTGCCCTCGTTGTGGTAGAACACCGCAATCTTGCGTTTGTAAACAATCTTATGCAAACTATATGAATTATATAGGTGAGGATAAGGATGTAAACGTCAAGCCTACACGTAACGAAAATTTAGTATCTCAAACAAATACATTCCTACTAGCAAGTGCATTTCTATTAGGGGTGGCAATCATTTCAAGAAAATAAAAAAAATCAAATGAAACAACTTGATGTTTACGAAGCAAAAGATGTAATCATAAAAAGTATTGGTTACATGGTTTACGAAGATAGAGGTACACTCATCGACCTACTTCGTAAAAATGGTGTTCAAGTATCCGATAACGTTAGCGATGATGATTTAATTAAAATGACTTACGTCGCTATTGGTAATAGCCTCCAATTCAAAAAAGATTTGGCACGTTATATCGATGCTCAAACCAAAGAGGCTTATGAAGGATACGTGGATGAGGAGTTTTTCAATGGTGATGGCGATAAAAAAGCAGCACGCGTTGCAAAGAGAACCGAAAGAAAAACCGCACGTGATACCGCGAAAACAGCTCGTGGTGGTAGCAAAGTCGGTGTAGCGGTAAAAGGGATTGCTACTAAAGAAAACGTACAAGCAGCCATCAATACGGGATTAGGCTTACTAGCGGATTCACTTTCCTCTAAGGCCGACCGCAAAACAGTACAAGAGGCGACATTATTAGCAAGTGAGAAAAGCAAACAAGCTATTGCCGAAGCACAAGCGGAGGATTCTAAGAAAAGTAGAATCAAGTCATGGATTATTCCTACTCTTATCGGTGTAGTTGTAATCGGTGGTATTGTAACATATTTTGTAATGAGAAAACGTAAAGCATAATGAAAACAAGTAACATTTTAACATTGGTTCTCATTGGTGTAGGTGTTTACTACATCGCAAAAGCATATAGTAAAAAGCCTCAACCTATTGGTTCCACAAAGGCTAGTGAGCCTAAAGCAAATGCTACGGGATTCGAAGTGCCAAAGTCGGGTAATAAAATATTCACCCAATACGGATTAATATAATGATAGTAGCAAGTGATTTTTTAAAAAAAGGCAAACGCGGTTCTAGTAAGGACAACGATTTGTTATTTGATAAATCCAATGCAGCTACCATCGGTATGGTAATTGGTGGGTTAGGTGGACTATACGTCGGCTATACTCGTAACTATAATCTTTTGCTTAGTGTTTTTATTGGTGGATTAGCGGGAAATTTTTTAACTAAGGCACTTGTAAAACCTAAGAAAGATGATGAAGAATAGTAAGTCGATAGGCTCCACCGCGGGAATCGTATATGGTTTATACTATTCCATGAAGCATCAAAAAAACTTCACTCAAACAGCCCTCTTTGTAGTGGGCTTTGGTTTTATAGGACTCATGATTGGTAAAGCAATAGAAAAATTCAAACAAGATGAAAACTAATACACTTTTAGCACTTTTGGCTGGTGGCCTTGTTGTTTATCTCATCATGAATAAAAAAGGTGGGGGTAAGGCTAACGAACCCGAAATACCTAAATGTAAGCCAAACGAGGAATTAAAAACTAGCCAACCTAATTGCTTGGTGGCTCCATGTCCGACTCTTTATTCTTGTGAACTTAAAAAAAGCATTTAAACTAAAGTTATGGATGTAAGCGAAACACAATATTTTAATGCTGATGGCTTCACAGAATTTGGTGGACTAGGTTTACTAGATAGTAAACGAACGAGTAATTCATCAGTACCTAGTGGAACACCCCGAACGTTTATGCGTGAACTTAATGTAAAAAAAGATGAGATGCCCGTTGAGGAAAGTTCAACACTCGGAACATCAGTATTGAGCGGAGGATTGAGGGGAATGAGGGAAGTTGAACAAAAGAAAGATAAGAAAGATGAGAAACGCAACACAATGGTTTACGTCGGTTTGGGTGTTGCTTATTTATTATTAGTTGTTGTTATTATTAAAGCGACAAAAAAATAATATGATAGAAAAAAGTGCTAACCAACTTTGGCGAGAAAGCGGTACTACCTTGTCCTTTAAGGATTGGTTGAATCGTGAAAAACGCAAGTATGTAAATTTCAATGCGGAGCAAGAGAAACAACAAGTCATGATGGTGAATAAGCCCCTCAACGATACCATCCAAAAAACTTTGGGTGATATCAAAAAAGAGGTGGGATATAAAACCGAATCAAGTGGCAAGAGCGTTTTTGGTATCAATAAAACTATAATCATTTTAGTAGGGGTCGGTGCATTAGCATTTGTAACCTATAAATTTATAAAAGCTAGAAAATGAGAAAAACATTAATCACTATTGCAGCCATTGGTGGTGTTTATTTGCTTTACAAGTATTTAACCCGTACTAATAAAAACGAGCAAGAAGTTGCAAGTGGAAGTAACGTCATACAAGAAACTATTGCGATTGCTAGAAGTAAACCACAAGTAAATCCAATAATTCAAGACAATCGTAACGTATTTAATGCGATGAGGCAACCTTTCAATGCCGAGGAATCCGCAACAGTTGCTCCATCCATCAATGCCAAAATTGGAATATTCTAATGGTTTTTGAAGTACCATCCAACCACGATGAGTTTACCCTTCTAGTTAAGGTCGTAACTCCGCAACCCGAGAAAATTCGGTTGATAGTAAAGGATTGCTCCTTACGTGATACAGTTTTCACCGATAGGTATAAAACAGTAAATGGAGAGGCTTCATTCTTTGTTCGCTTACCCGTAAGCGGTGGTAAAATGTATGTTATCATCTACAACGAACGTATCGGTAACCTAGATAAAGGTGAGGACTCGACGTTTGAAGTAAAAGAGTTAAAGCGATTACCCCTAGAAAAGAAAATGGATGTTGTAGATTTTAACGAGAAGGGGTTAAGAAGTTTCGTTAAGTTTTGCACTCGCTTTTGTTTTAATGCGGGGCAACTTACTAGCGGAGTATATAAATCAAGTGATGGTAAGTACACGATTGAATATTTGCCAACCATCGTATATCCCAATGGTAGGGAGTCTAGCACCCCCGCACGTATAGGAGTAGAGAGCGGAATAATTCAAGTTAGCCAAGCTAAGTTTCGCCCGATGACAGTTCCGATGCGTATGGCAATCCTATTGCATGAGTATAGCCATTTCTATGTAAATGATAGGATGCACGATGAAACCGAAGCCGACCTTAATGGTTTGCTTATTTATCTAGGATTAGGGTATCCACGAATAGAAGCACATCAATCTTTCTTAAATACGTTTGTAAATGTACCATCTCAACAAAATAAGCAAAGGTACGATAAGATTAAGAAGTTCATTGATGATTTTGAAAAAAACAACTATATAGTTTATGAATAAGAATATAATATGGTTAGGAATTGGTGCAATCGGTGTTTACTTATTGTTATCAAGAAAAAAAGCAAGTGCGACCAACGTCGAGCCAACAAAAGATAGCGATAGTACTTCAAAAGAACCTCGTAGTCAAGCAGATTGTAGTGAGGATGAAATGTTCAGGCCTAGTCAAAAAGCAGAAGATATTGTTCTAACAAAAAAAGATGGAACTACCGAAATAGTAAAACAAGAAGCGAAACCTGCTAGTTGTATTAAAATTAGGCGACGTGGTGGTTATGGTTTACCACTACCTGAAGATGCACCAATAGGTGCTTCAAAGGAATTGTTAGATGCTATGGAGGAAGTAAATAAATTAAGTATAGGTCAAATTATGGGGGAGTATAATAATTTAGTATGTAGATTGGTTACTGCAAAAATAGCATTGACCCCCGAACAATCTAAAAAAAGAGCAATTAGGATAAGAGCATTAACGAAAGTAGCATTTGATAGAGGAGTCAAATTAGATTGTAATATTAATAAAGGGGCTTATAGGTTTAAGTCTAGTCCAGTCGGTCCTGGTAGTGATATACCATACGGAGCCCCACCAATTGATAATATAAAAAGATTAGCAACGGGAATAAATTAATACTATGAATAAAACTATTAATAGTTAAAATAAATTAAAATGGCACAAGAAAAAGCACTAGAAGTTTGGAGCGGTTTACCACCATGGGCAAAAGGGATTATTGCGGTTGGTGGATTAGCAATTATTTATTTCACTAGCAGGTCGATAATCAAATCAATAAAGAAAAAGAAAGAGCAACAAGATGATAAAGATTTGCTTGATGCAACTGAAAGAGAAAAGCGAGAGTTGGAGAAGCAGGGTATCAAGCAAATGGTATCAAATGCTCAACTAGAGGCATATAGCCAAAAATTAGCCGAAGCGTTTAATGACTGTGGAACTACCGAGTCGAGTGTATATGCTGTTTTTAACGGGCTAAAAAATAAGGCAGACCTGATGCAACTAATTAGAATATATGGTACAAGAGGATATAGTGGATGTTTAGCACAAGGAGAGTTTGGGGATATGAATTACAGTTTGCCAAGGGCTATTGAATCGGAGTTGGACACTTCGGAAACTAAAAAGGTAAATGATATTTTGAGGAAAAAAGGTATTGACTACACTTTCTAAAATGGCATCAACTATAAAGTTTAAACAATGGATGTATTATTAGATTCTCGTAATGGTTTAGATAGCGGTTACTTTAGCCTATTAGGAGTAGGTGAAGGTCGCAAACGTGTTGGTAAATGGAGAAATGCTCAAGCACAAGAATTGGCAAATAATAATCCATACATAAACGATGCGGATGGTCAATCTCGTTTGATAGCGAAGCACGAAGCAATCCTTGAAAATATAAAAGAGGAACGAGCAAGAGCAAAATCAAAAAAAACTAAAAACTCTTTGGATGCTAGGATTCAAGCATACAACGAATGGTTAGCCGATGCAAAATATTATTTAACCGAATTAGAGAAACAAGCACTTGCTTCCGAGCCAACAAGTGATTTATCTACACTTACTAGCGGTGGTAAAACGTATGACGTTAGCCCCGCTCCGATAGTTACCTCTCAAGGTGGGCAAATAGAACTACCTAAAAAGCAAGTATTTGTAGAGGAAACTATGGCAAGACAAGGCGACGTAGCAAATGAGGGATTAGTACAACCAACGCAACCACAAGCCAAAGGTGGTAACTCCCTATTGTATATAGGGATTGGAGTTGGAGTTTTAGCCCTATTCTTAATTTTAAGAAAAAAGTAATATGAATTGTTTAAATGTAAGAAGTACAAGAAACGGGCTAGGTAGCGACTTTTTTAATTTCGTTCCCGTAGGTGTAGCACAAGCAGGCGGTGCCCTCGTTGCAGCCCGTAAGATTAAAACCAAGCGATACGAGAACCTACAAACCGACCAACTTGCTAGAGAATATCCTCATAAATTAACATCCGAGGAGCAAAATAAAATGCTTCAAACCCTTGCATCTCAACAAGAGAAACTAATTGAAAAAAGAGATAAAGCAAAGGGAAAAGCGAGGGCACAAGTGGTAGGTCGTTTACGTGCTTATGATGAGTATTTAACGGATGTTCGTAACGTGCGTGATGAGTTAGCACAACAAGAAAAGGTTGCACTTGAGCAATTAAAGGCTAAGAACGAGGAAATGAAATCCACCTCTAGTGTAGAAGAAAAAGCACAAGCCGACGTTGTATTGAGTGATGTAACAAAACCTCAAGCGGAAAATCTTGCCGAGGCAACACCAAAACAAAAAAATAACACATTGCTATTTGTAGGAATAGGATTAGCGATAGCGGTGATTTTAATAATGCGTAAAAAATAGTTTATGGCTATTACAGACATTGAGAATAATGAACTTTGTGCCCTCTCCGATTTACAACGTAGAGCGTTTGTATATGATGATGGGTACTATTCACTATTAGGAATAGGCGAAGGTCGTTCAAAGGCTAAAAAGCAAAAGGTGAAACAAGCATCGCTTGAACAAGCCAATGCAGCCTTCAAAACCTCAATCGAAAAAACGTACAACGCAATCAAGGGTGGGAAAGATGCTAAAGTAGAAGCAGCCGAGGCGATTCAAAACTTAAGGAAAGAGGGTGGCCTAGCAAATATTTTTCTAGCGGTGCGTGAGTTTGGTTCACCCGTAAATAAGAATGAACTAGAGATTCACAATGCAAGGGTCAATACATACATAAAGTATGAATATGCTCAAATGGATGATTACGAGTGTAACGATATTCTTAAACTTAAGGGAATAATTGATACCGATTTCGAAGCAGCCAATCGTAGGCAATCAAGCGGAAGCAAGAAAACCGCACGTGTAAACCAAGCCGAGATAGGTGCCCTTGCCAACGTTAAATCCAAGGTCGATAAACTTTACGTGAATAACGAGTGTGAGCGGATTATGGAGGAGGAGGAAAAAGCACGTGCAAAAGAGGAAACCTTGCAAACCATAGCCGAATCGGCTGGTGGGATACAAAGTGATAAAGAAGATAAAACACTTACCTACATCGCTTATGGTGTTGGTGGAGTGGTATTATTAGTGGCTATATCAATGTTAATACGCAAGTAATGAATAAGACGTTGAAAACCATATTGTTAGTAAGCGGGGTTGGAGTAGTTGGCTACTTCATTTACAATTACTATCGTAAGCAATTAGGCTTATTAGAGAACTATGATTATAAAATAATTGGTTTTAAAATTAAAAATGTAGCCAAAAATAATCTTGTTTTTGACGTTAAAACTAGGTTTTTCAACAAATCCAAGATTGAGGCAACCATAGAAAAAATCTTTATAAAAATCATCGTGGAAGGTAACGATGTAGGATTTTTAACCGAGAATAAACCCTTTTTAATCCCCTCTCAAGGTTCAAGTGATATCGACCTACAAATCGCTATCAATCCTCAAGATATTGCTAAGAATATTTTGGGTATTCTTTTTGGGGGAGTACAAAGAAAAGATGTTAAATTTACAATGGATGGCTATGCCAATATACGGAGTGGTTTTGTAAGAACAACATTACCAATCAAGTATAGCGACGTAGTGAGTTCTTACATTTAACAGTAGTGAGTTCTTATATTTAACAATTACCAAAAGAAAATTAAAAAAAAGCGAAAATTATGATTCCTTATGTTGTTACTACGTTCAATGAAATAGTGTATAAGGCTTGTGAAAGATTCGGAAAAGAGGAAGGAGTTGAAGCCAAAGAGATGCAAGTTCTTTTTAAGTTGGATGATGAAGGAGAAGTCGAATACTCCATACTAAAAAAGTATAATCCGATTAAGGATGTAACTTTTAATGAAATCTTAAATGTAAAGATTGATTTTAGAATGTATGGACAAATCGTTCCTCCATTCATACAAAATACCATAGTTACCTATGCGGAAAAGTTGGAAAAAAATCCAACCGACCTCATGGTAATGTGTATTGTAACGGGAGAAAATAAAATCGTTTTATTCTTATACGATAACAATAAGAAACCGATTGAACAAATAATATTAGAAGATTTATAAAATGTAGTTATGAGGCTTTTTACATACGAACTTACAAGTGGTTCTCTAAGCATAGATTTCTATGATGGAGTTACACAAATAAGTATTCAAGGTAACCCTTCGAGTAGTGCGACTATTCAAGGGAATTTTACTTTTAAAGGTTTAGCATCAACAGGTATCGAATTGAGTGGTGGAGAATCAATTACGATTCAAACACCAACCAATAGCCCCGTTGATGGATTAACTATAACGCATGTATCGGGGTCGATTGATATTTTAATCGGATTCTAAATTGGTGAAGGGGCAAACAAAATCATCATACTTAAAATATCACAATGTCTGGATTCAATGGAAACTTAATATTTGGCTTCGGAGGTGGAGCAAGTGGCGGTGGCTCGGGCAGTACGGGCTCCTCGGGAACTAGTGGAGCTGCGGGTGGTTCCGCGGGTACCTCGGGCTTGTCGGGTACCAATGGTATTAGTGGCACGTCGGGTGAAAGCGGAACCTCGGGCGAAAGCGGAACCTCGGGATTAACGGGCTCTAGCGGTACGTCGGGATTAACGGGTACTAGTGGTACTAGTGGAGATACAGGTACGTCGGGCACAAGTGGAGAAAGCGGAACCTCGGGGCAAGATGGCTCAAGTGGAACTTCAGGCGAAAGTGGTACGTCGGGTGAAGATGGCTCGAGTGGTACCTCGGGAGAAAGTGGTACAAGTGGCGAAAGCGGTACGTCGGGTGAAAGCGGAACGGCAGGTACTTCGGGAGAAACAGGTACGTCGGGTACTAGTGGTGAAAATGGAACCTCGGGGCAAGATGGAACAAGTGGCCAAGATGGTACGTCGGGTACAAGTGGCGAGAGTGGTACAAGTGGAGAAAGTGGCAGTAGCGGTACCTCGGGCGAAAGTGGAACAAGCGGAGAAACAGGTACGTCGGGCACAAGTGGTGCCGATGGTACAAGCGGTATAGATGGCAGTAGCGGTACGTCGGGTCAAGATGGAACGAGTGGACAAGATGGAACTAGTGGGGAAAGTGGTACGTCGGGTACAAGCGGAGAAAGTGGTACAAGTGGACAAAGTGGCAGTAGCGGTACTTCCGCAACGTCGGGTTCTTCGGGTGCTACGGGAAATAATGGAACTAGCGGTACGTCGGGAGAAAGCGGTACGAGTGGTCAAGATGGTAGTAGTGGAACCGATGGCAGTAATGGTACAAGCGGAACTTCGGGTACGTCGGGTGTAACGGGCAGTAGTGGTACGAGTGGCACGTCGGGTTCTAGTGGAGAAAGTGGAAGTAGTGGAGAAAGTGGAACGTCGGGTATAGATGGCACAAGCGGTACCGATGGCAGTAGTGGTACGTCGGGCGAAAGCGGTACAAGTGGTACCGATGGCAGTAGCGGTACGGATGGCTCTAGCGGTACATCCGCAACGTCGGGCAGTTCGGGGACTGCGGGCACATCGGGAGATACGGGCACAAGCGGTACGTCGGGTACCGATGGCAGTAGTGGTGTTGAGGGCACTAGTGGAACAGATGGCAGTAGCGGAACTTCGGGCGAAAGTGGAACAAGTGGCGAAAGCGGTACGTCGGGTACGGATGGTAGTTCGGGTACAAGTGCCGAGAGCGGAACAAGTGGTACGTCGGGCGAAAACGGAACTAGCGGTATAGATGGTACGTCGGGTACCGATGGCAGTTCGGGCACTTCGGGTGGTTCGGGCACATCGGGGTCAAGCGGAGAAAGTGGCACAAGTGGAACGGATGGCAGTTCGGGTACGAGCGGTACCGATGGCAGTAGCGGTACTAGTGGGGAAAGTGGCACGTCGGGTACTAGTGGCGAAAGTGGAACAAGTGGCGAAAGCGGTACGTCGGGTACCGATGGTAGTTCGGGTTCTAGCGGTACCGATGGCAGTAGCGGAACAAGTGGGTTTACGGGTGCCGATGGTACGTCGGGTACTTCGGGCAGTAGTGGAGAAAGTGGAACAAGTGGTGTCGATGGTACGTCGGGTACTTCGGGAACTAGTGGAGAAGATGGAGCCCCTTCGGTGGGAGTTGGTCAGTGGGATTATCTAGCAGGTGATGCGGGTGCAACTAGTGGTAAGTTAGAGGCTTTTGGTACTTCTAACAATTTTGCAAATACTACTTCTCTTTACATAAATAGAGTAGATATACACTCTTTCGATTGGTATAATTATGTAAACTCTATAATTAATGCCGAAGGAAGATGTTTAATACAAGTTACTCAATCAAGTAATCCCGCAAATGGTGGTATTTATGCGGTAACACTTGCAAATTTTTCATTAGTCGGTAGTTCAATGCAATTCACTTCCTTGGCAATATTGTCGGGAAATGGTGCATTTACAAATACAACTTTATATGATGTAGCGTTTATTCCATATCCTTTTAGTGGAACTAGCGGTACAAGTGGCGAAAGCGGTACGTCGGGAACCGATGGTAGCAATGGCACCTCGGGAGAATCTGGTACTAGTGGTATAGATGGTTCTTCGGGTACGTCGGGTGATTCGGGTACAAGCGGAACCGATGGCAGTAGCGGTACAAGTGGAACTGATGGTTCTTCGGGTACGTCGGGTGATGCGGGTACGAGCGGAACGGATGGCAGTTCGGGCACTAGCGGAACGTCGGGCAGTAGCGGAACCTCCGCAACCGATGGTTCTAGTGGTACGAGCGGTGATGCGGGTACGTCGGGTACCGATGGCAGTAGCGGAACTTCGGGCGAAAGCGGAACTAGTGGCCAAGATGGTACGTCGGGTACAAGTGGCACCTCCGCAAGTAGTGGCACAAGTGGAACTGATGGCAGTAGCGGAACCGATGGTTCAAATGGTACGTCGGGCTCCGCGGGAACAAGTGGAGAAAGTGGAACTAGTGGTATAGATGGTACGTCGGGTACAGATGGTAGTAATGGAACGAGTGGAGAAAGTGGTACTTCGGGCGAAAGCGGTACGTCGGGTACCGATGGTAGTTCGGGTACGGCAGGTACTTCGGGAGCCGAAGGTTCTAGTGGAACGTCGGGCAGTTCGGGTACGAGCGGTACCGATGGCAGTTCGGGAACTAGCGGAGAAAGTGGTACGTCGGGCACCGATGGTAGTAGCGGAACCGATGGCAGTAGCGGAACAAGTGGTGAATCGGGTACGAGCGGAACCTCCGCAACGTCGGGCAGTAGTGGTACTTCCGCAACGGATGGTTCTAGTGGTACAAGCGGTGAGTCGGGCACAAGTGGTACGGATGGCAGTTCGGGTACGAGTGGAACCGATGGCAGTAGCGGTACAAGTGCTTCAAGCGGTACGTCGGGTACTTCGGGCAGTAGTGGAACAGATGGTTCTTCGGGAACCTCGGGGTCGGATGGCTCTAGCGGTACCGATGGCAGTTCGGGTACTTCCGCAACTAGCGGTTCTAGTGGTGAAAGCGGTACGTCGGGTACGGATGGTAGTAGCGGTACAAGTGCTACCTCGGGCAGTTCGGGAACTAGCGGTACGTCGGGCGAATCGGGTACTAGCGGTACGGATGGCAGTAGCGGAACCTCGGGAGAAAGCGGTACGTCGGGTACAAGCGGAGAAAGTGGCACAAGTGGTACCGATGGCAGTTCGGGTACGAGTGGAGAAAGTGGCTCTAGCGGTACGTCGGGCTCTAGCGGTACTTCGGGCAGTTCAGGCACCACAGGTACGTCGGGCGAAAGTGGTACAAGCGGAACCGATGGCAGTTCGGGTACGAGCGGTACGGATGGCAGTAGCGGTACAAGTGCTTCAAGTGGTACGTCGGGTACTTCGGGCAGTAGTGGAACCGATGGCTCTAGCGGAACAGATGGTTCTTCGGGAACCTCGGGGTCGGATGGCTCTAGTGGAACCGATGGCAGTAGCGGTACAAGTGCTACAAGCGGTTCTTCGGGTACGTCGGGTACGGATGGCAGTAGCGGTACCTCGGGAACGTCGGGTTCTAGCGGAACAAATGGATTAACGTGCGGTAGCTATACTTTGAGCGGTGGCTCGGGTAATTATAGTTATACCGCGTGTGATGATACGGGTCAAAGCACCTCTAAAGGAATTGGTAGTGTTACGTTTTGTGCGATTGTAGGAACAGTATCCTACGATACGGGAACGCTCACATACAACGGAGTTTGTGCGGGTACTAGTGGCACTAGCGGAACGTCGGGCAGTAGCGGAACTTCCGCAACCTCGGGCAGTTCGGGCACAAGCGGAACCGATGGCAGTAGCGGAACGGATGGCAGTAGTGGTTCTAGCGGTACGTCGGGCACATCGGGAGAAAGTGGCAGTAGCGGTACAAGTGGTACGTCGGCTTCTAGCGGTACAAGTGGTATAAATGGAGTTTCTTGTAGAAGCTATACATTAATCGCTCCCGCAGCCTCACCACCCGCAGGCCCCTATCCTTATTCATATACCGATTGTGCGGGTGTTTCTCAAAGTGGAAATCTAAATGATGGTGAATCAATAACAATTTGTGCCGAGAGTGAAAGCATCGTATTTGTTGCGGGTGCAATAAATGATGATGGATTATGTGTAGGCACAAGTGGTACGTCGGGCACTAGCGGTACCTCCGCAAGTAGCGGTTCTTCGGGAACCTCCGCAAGTAGCGGTTCTAGTGGTACGTCGGCCAGTTCGGGAACCGATGGTTCTTCGGGAACCTCGGGGTCAAGTGGCTCAAGCGGAACCGATGGCAGTTCGGGAACGGATGGCAGTAGCGGAACGAGTGGAGATAGCGGTTCTAGTGGTACGTCGGGTTCTTCGGGTACTAGCGGTACTCATGGAAGTTCGGGGTCAAGCGGTACTTCCGCATCCTCGGGCTCTAGCGGAACCGATGGCAGTAGCGGAACCTCCGCAACAAGCGGTTCAAGTGGTACGTCGGGCGAAGCGGGTACAAGTGGTACCGATGGCAGTTCGGGAACCGATGGTTCTTCGGGCACGTCGGGGTCAAGTGGTACTTCGGGCAGTTCGGGCTCTAGCGGAACAAGTGCTACCTCGGGCAGTAGCGGAGAATCGGGAACAAGTGGTGAGTCGGGTACAAGCGGTACTTCCGCAAGTAGTGGCTCTAGCGGTACGTCGGGTTCTTCGGGCAGTAGCGGTACTTCCGCAACGGATGGTTCAAGCGGTACTTCGGCTACGTCGGGTTCAAGTGGAACCGATGGCAGTTCGGGAACCGATGGTTCTTCGGGCAGTAGCGGAACCTCCGCAACTAGCGGTTCTAGTGGTACGTCGGCAACGGATGGTTCAAGTGGTACCTCGGCAACTTCGGGGTCAAGTGGAACCTCCGCAACGAGTGGCTCAAGTGGTACGGATGGCAGTAGCGGTACTTCCGCGAGTAGTGGTTCTTCGGGTACGTCGGGCACCGATGGTAGTAGCGGTACCTCCGCAACATCGGGGTCAAGCGGAACGAGTGCCTCCTCGGGCAGTAGCGGAACAAGTGGTACCTCCGCGAGTGCGGGTACGTCGGGTGCTACGGGCTCAAGTGGAACGAGTGGTGCAAATGGTGTAGCGGGTGGATTGGTTTATTATATGAATCAATCGGCCAACACAAATAGTGCTTTTGGTACACCTACTTATAAACAATGGAGTGCATCGCCAAGTGGTTCAACACAACAAACACTAGTAACGGCAGTTGCAGCGAATACAACTGCTACAATCGCTGCTTTTGCGACTGATAGTAATGTTCCAAATGCTGAATTTATCCCCGCGGGTAATTGGGCATTTGTAATGCACGTTCAACTTGATAACTCCAATGCCGACTTTGATTGTTATGCCGAGATATACACCTATACAACGGGTACGGTTTCAACTCTAATCGGAACAACCAATTCGGTAAATATTGCATATCTAGGTGGTGCTATCCAACAACTTTATACCGATACATTTATTCCATTTACCGATACTAACGTAACGGATAGATTCTATGTATTGGTTAAGGGTACCAACAACGATAATCAATCTCACAACATTACATTTTATACCGAAGGACAAACGTATTACTCATACGCACAAACAACATTCAATCCGCCTAGCGGAACGAGTGGTACAAGTGGAGTAAATGGTACGTCGGGCACTTCGGGCAGTAGCGGAACCTCCGCAAGTAGCGGTACTAGTGGATTTACGGGGTCAAGCGGTACTTCCGCAACCTCGGGGTCAAGTGGTACTAGCGGAGAGTCTGGCACAAGTGGAACTGATGGTTCTTCGGGTACAAGTGCTACCTCGGGGTCAAGTGGTACAAGTGCTACCGATGGCTCTAGCGGTACCTCGGGCAGTAGCGGTACAAGTGCAACTAGTGGTTCTTCGGGAACGTCGGCTACCGATGGTAGTAGCGGAACCGATGGCTCTAGTGGTACATCCGCAACGTCGGGTTCTAGCGGAACCTCCGCATCTTCGGGCAGTAGCGGTTCTTCGGGAACAAGTGCTACGTCGGGAAGTAGTGGTACCTCCGCAACCGATGGTAGTAGCGGAACAAGTGGAGAAAGCGGTACGTCGGGCACCTCGGGTTCTTCGGGAACGAGTGCTACGAGTGGTTCTAGCGGTACGTCGGGCAGTAGTGGTTCTTCG
>Ga0129336_10000471_pt1 | contig 23696 bp, 36 predicted proteins | sample CPB6_02_DNA_FD_96878 | JGI IMG/M metagenome (GOLD analysis project Ga0129336, IMG submission 96878) | Freshwater to marine salinity gradient microbial communities from Chesapeake Bay, USA - CPBay_Sum_0.6_0.2_DNA | ecosystem: Environmental > Aquatic > Marine > Coastal | place: USA: Chesapeake... | reverse complement strand
GTAAAAGATACCGTTAGCCGGATGTTGGCAGATGTTGGATAAGCCGCAGGATTCAAAACAGACAGGATGCCTTGTGCGCTGTACTGCTTGGTTAGCGTCACGCTACCACCGCCAAACGAATAACTAGATCCCGTAGCGATGTTCGTGAAGGTTGCACCAAGCGTACCTGTCGTAATGTCCACAGGGCTTCCTAGTTCATCAACCAGACGCACCACGTAGGAGTGCCAGTCTCCGACCCATGCGGAGACTTGCACGACCTGCTGAGGGTCTTCCGTAAGATTGAAAATAATCGCCATTAGATATCCCTCACATAGATGCGGAGTGGCCCAAAGACCTGCGTATCAGATGCACCCGTTGTGCGTGTTATCGTTGCCGTGTAGGTTCCAGGCGTGTTAGTTACCGTCGTGTCAATGGTAAAGGTTGCCCGCCCATCAGCTGTATAGGTTGCCGTACAGGAGTAAGTGTCAACCAAGGAACCACCAGAGTTGTACACTTTAGCGGTTACCGTTGCAGAGGTGATGTCAATGCCGTTACCGTTGCCATCTACACACTGGATGTCTACGCCGTGCTGTGCGCCCTTCTGGATGTCAAGCGGATCAGAAGCACCCAAGCCATCAGCCTTGACCTCAAACGGACCCATGCGAACCAGAGCGGCTGATGTAACTGGGGTAACCAGTTCAGCACTGATGTAGTCCGTACCGTTGTGAAGCAAAGCACCTTCAAGCTCATCGGCTGCACTAGTGCTACCGCTGATGCTTGTCACGTTACTGTTCTGGATTGCGTATCCAATCGAACCAGCAGTGACATAAGAGGAACCAACAGCATCAAGAACAGCCGATGCCGTCTGCGCTGATGTCAAGCCACCACTGCTCAGTTTGACCGTCATGACCGCACCGTTAGTACCAGATGCACCTCTGACCACTACGGTCACATCGTCAGCACCAGCCGCCAATGCAGCATCAGGCAAGTCCAATCTGTAGACCCCCGGCATGTTAGTAGCGTCTACCTCGGCAAATCCACCAGAAGTCCACGCCTGAGCGATTGTACGGGCTACTAGAGGGATAGATACGCTTGCAGTCCTTGTGCGGTTGTATCGGGCTGATAGACCGCTTGTGGAGGCTGTAAGACCTGTAGCACCGAGATATAGTTCAATGCTTTGTGATGTGCTTCCGGGAGCGATTGTGATGATAGAGGCGTTGCGCTCTGTTGGTATATAAGTACCAGCATCACTTTCAGTCTTAGACTCAACAGCACCGACTGTTGGGTTACCAGTCCACGTATTGTTGTAGAAGTCTACTAGCGGTGCGCCAGTGGTTGTACCTGCACCTATTAATGGTGACCCAGTAGCAGGAGCATACCAAGGGAACGTGCTAAATCCTTGCAATCTACTTGCACCGTAATCAAATACAGGAGTGGCAGCAATGGTGTTTGTTGTCGGCAAAATATTTGTAAACGGCGTAGCTGCGATAACAACATTATTAGTTTGCGTGATGGTCATAGTTGCGCCACTTGCGTTACACCATAACCCTCTATTTGCACCACCAGTAAAAACATTGTTTCGCAAAATATTTGATGTACCAGAAGCAATAGCTGGATTAAAAAACACAAAGGCCGCTTGTCCGTTCCCTAGATACACTGAGTTATACGATGAAATACCTGTGTATTGATTTGCTGTGCCACCCGTTATGAACACACCAACATTTTCATAAATTGCGACCGAATCAACAATTGAAATATTTGCGTTATGTGGAGCAGTTGTCTGTGTATTTACAGTCGCAACCACGCAATATGCAGAATAGATCGAACAACGATTAATTAAAATATTAGATTTGCCATTTGGGACAATCAGAACTAAACCTGTATTTGTCGAATCAGTGTTACTGGATATGACGCATCTATTGATGTTCAAGTCACCACCAGTCATCTTTAGGACACCGCCAGCACTAGATGATGTTGTGGTGTAGCCATCAATGTACAAATCCTGTACATCAATATAATCAGCAGTGATAGTCATCGTAACAGCTGCTGTCGGTTTTGTTGTGTCCACTACATAGTTTGTGATTCTAACTGCGCCAACGCTTCCAGATGTCCAGTTTTGTGTAAATGCAGGGTCGCCGTAGATTTTTACAGTATTTCCTAATGTGCCACTTGCACCTCCATATGTGATGGTTCCTCTATATGTTCCGGGGGCAATCCAGACAGTATCTCCAGCAACAAGTCCGGGATTAGTGCCTGACGCAGCACCTAACGCAAATGCAGGAGTAGCCCAAGGACTTGTGGTGCTTGTTCCATTATTTGAGTTGCTTCCATATGGAGCTACATAATAAGTTGCCATTATTCAGCCGTTCCTGAAACAATTTCTCTCGCCATTACGACAGCAAACTGATTACTGTAGTTTTGTTGGAAATCAATATCTTGAGTGACCCACCATCCAAATACTGACGTGCCATTAGGTCCAAACGTACCTAAGATATTTCCATTTTCATCGGTAATGTCACCAAAGACAATCCAATCACCGGGGCTGTTTAGGTTAGGTTCTAATCTGTAGTTCTGGATGTTCATTTGCCCACCTTCAAGCTGTTCGCCTCAACACCCTTAAACGGCATCGTGAGGAACGCCAGCACACTAGACACCGCAGCGGAGACACCAGCCGCTACTGCTTTAGATCCGTAGAGTGCCATCACTGCGCCAAGCTCGGTAACGTCCTTGGCTTCAGCAGTGCGTACACCATCACCGAACACGGTCGTGAAGGAAGCCACGAAAGCAACCAGCACGACAACCACTAACCGCTTGATACTGATACTGCTCATCGTTTCGCCTCCAGTTTGGTGACCTGCGTTTTTAGTTCGCCTGTCACGGTTTCAAGGGTCACAATTCTCTGCCCGTGATTCTTGATCGTAGCTGTATCAACAGCATTGCGTTTGTCCATCTTATGCAGGAACTGCACGATGTACACAAGTAGCGTGACAATTAAGCCTGTCACAAAGATACCAATATTAGTCCATTCTGCTGGGCTCATGCTGTCCGCTCCACTAGTCCTACGTGCTGTACTAAAAGGTCGGTCTGTCCAAAGTCTGTACCAACCACATCGTAATATTTCGATTCATCGCCAACAACATAAACACGGTCATGCGCCATCACATCAGCCGATACTGGAAGAGTAACACTCCAACCTGCTGATGGCTGGATGCCACCACCAACAATGCTTTCTGTGTCGCTTTGATTGGATAGCCTGCCCTTGTAATCGGCAACCTTGCGCCATGTCTCAGTAACACCGCCACGCCCATCTTCGGTCAAGGTAAAGCGGTGAACCTCAATAGGTGTCTGGCATAGGTTACGTATCAAGCCAGCCTGAAGCGTTGCACGGAGAATCGGACTCATGCGAACACCACCGGACGATACTTCTCAGCCATCTCAATACAGTGCGCTTTGAGCTGAGAAAGTTTGACATCTGATGTGCCTTCTTTGGCATCAATGTCTGAAGCACATCTGGAGGCTTTGATAAACCATGCCTGCCGAGTTGCAGTCCGGACATCGTAGCGTTCTACGTTAGCAGGTCCCATATCAACCCACATTAGGACAGGGTCGCTGGTTCCATCTAGGACACTCCAGCCTTTCCACTGTCCACCGGGATACTCTGCCCATTCTGGTTCTGTGGTTGCCGTAGTGCCGGCTACACGGCACTCATAGACCCTGCCATTGGGAGTAGTAGGGACTACACGATCGCCAACAGCATAAGCCGTGCTGGCTGTCCATGTACTGAACCGTGAATAGGAATCAAGGATAGAGCCTATCTCGGTTGTGGACAGTTGCGGGTAGGACTGAGCATCCACGAACAGGCTCACTTGTGCAATGGCTTCGGCACGGGTCAACATAGTGTAAGTATCCCACACAGAGCATTACCGCATTACCACGCATTAGACAAAGAGAAAGCCCCCGGCAGTGATGCCGAGGGCTTTGTAGCGAGTCTGCTAGGATTATGTAGCAGAGGATGCACCAACGATGAGCGAGCCTGGGACTCGTGCAGATGCTGTACCGGAAACGTTTCCGATGTCAAATGCGGAGAAGGCATAACGCTCGGTTGCCTTGAATGCAAGCGCATCTTCCTTGAAGTACTGCTGATCGGATACTTCAATCGTAACCGAACGACGGTCACCGAATGCAGTACCAACCGACAGGTCACCAAGCAGGATGTAAGGCGTAGAAGCTGCAAGGGTCTTCTGCATATTCTGTACGAATACGACATCGTAACCGAAGAGCTTAGGCTGTGCGCCGAATGCCTGTTGGAGGTCAAGGATAGCGTTTCCGCTGAGTGCGTTGAGCAGAGGAGCGATGGCGTTGTACCAGATCTCCTTGTGCATATACCACTTAGCGTTAGCTGCGTAGGTTGGCAAGCGTCCGACCATCGTTGCAAGGTTGGTCAACGTTGGAGCGTACGTGATGGTCTGCCCGGTCGTGAACTGAACCAGCGATGCGATGTTTGCCTTCGTTGCGTTAGCATTGTAGACAGCCCAGAGACAACCATCAATGGATGTGGTGGCATCGGTAGCGTTGTTGAAAACAACACGGTCTTCTTCCTTAGCCAAGACATAAGCCATGTCACGGGCAAGGGATGCACCAAAGTCGATGATGCTGTCTTCTGCGAGTTCCTTGGAAACCTGCGTAAGAACGGCTGCTTTCTTTGCTGTCAAACTAACCTGTGCAAAGGTCATATCCGAGAGGGTAATGGCGGTGTTCTCACCCGGGTAGTAGACAGTTGTCGATGCAGTAGCGTTTGGTACACGGAGCGTATCGCTGGACATCGGGTAGATGCGGCAGTTTTGACGTGCAATACCAAACTGTTCACGCAAGTAGATAAGGTCGCTGGACAATGGATCTGGAACGGTGTAACCACCAGCACTGTCTGTGCCTTCGTTAGCCTTGATGTGGTTCTTGACCCAGTCGGTAGCCTTGCGGTTGCCCATGATGGAACGTGCCCACTGACCCCAAGCGTAAGCCTTGTAGTTGCGCTCTTCGGCAGTATCACCGGGGAGAAGGTCTGTAATGCGCTTTGATACGCCACCGGACTTCCATGGCTTGTCTTCTACAGGAGCAGAAGCAACAGGAGCGGTAACGCCGAGGGACTTGATGGTCTCAATGCGCTCTTCGATGTTCTTTGCCTCAGCCATCAGGGACTTGACCTGTGCAAGGTCTCCATCACCAGCTGCGAGTTCACGAGCGGAAGCGAGAAAACCTTCACGCTTGGCTTGTAGTTGTTCGATATTCATAGTTGTGTTAGCAACTCCAAACGGGCAAGCAGTTCAGCTCGCTCGTTTACATCAGTGGCTTTCGCCTCGACTACGAGATCCGGTTGCGTCTCTGGCTGGTCTGCGTCCCGCAGTGAATCCCAGACAACAGGGGCAAGGCGCTTTGCGCTTGACCGGCTAAGACCGACTGCATCCCGCAGCCGACGTTCGACACCCCGCAATGATGCAGGTTGTACGCTTTTGACACCGTGCATGGCAAACAAAGCCTTTGCACGTTTTGCAAATTCATCAATGATGGCATCTGCCATGCTCTGATCGGTTACCATCTCGATAGCACCGCAGAGCGCATCGTAGTAGGCTTCTAGCCCTTCGTGTACCATCTCGCTCTCGGACTCATCAAAGACCGACACAGCGTATTCTTCCGGGGATTGCTCAGGCATAGGAGCCATTACCATCTCTTCTTCTTCCATCGGCTCCATGCTGTACATATCCTCCAAACTCTTGACACTGTTGCGGTACTCAGCAGGTGTAGGTGTGATGCTTGCCTCAGCGATACACCAGCGGGTTATCTCGCTTGCCTTGCCTACGCTCTTGCGCTCGACCATATGACCAGCTGCACCAGAGGAATAACCCATCTTGCCTTGCTTGCAAAGTTTGGCAATCATCTCACCGTAGGAATCTGCCATGTCCAACTGTGCTTCGTACCAAAGCCCGGCTTCGTCCATCTTGACGTAGCCAGTACCGATGGACTTCTTGCCTACAAATTTATCCATGCCGTGGTGATAATACACATTCAACGGGACACGCTGACCGGCTTTGATGGGGAATCCAAAGTCAGTTTGAGGGGTGAAGTAGTCACCCTCTAAGTCGGTTGCATCAGGAGAGCCAAAGCGCACAAGATAGCCTTTGACGCTTCCAAGGCGGTCTGACTTAATAGCATCACTGTAGACGGTTAGCAGGTCCATACGCTAAGTATCCCACACCGCTAAACTATGTACTGATTGGTAGATTCGTAGCCATCTATAGGCTCTACAAACTCTACTGACATGAGCGGATCTTTTTGAAGCGCTAATGCAAAATCAATCTCTTCGTATTTATTGAATCTAGGTTGGTTATATAACGCCAGCCATGCAGAAATTGATGTGATTTTCATTGCATTCCACAAGCTGCCAGATATTTTTGGACGAGTATACACGTCTGGACTTTCGATAATCATTTGAGCATCATCGAGCCTAACTATGACTTTCATTTACCAGTACCTAATACATCTGTAATCATAAAACTAAAATGGTCAAAGTCATCTTCCGCAAACTTAAGTGGATCACTCAAAAGATATTCAATACCACGAGTAGGGACTTCTAGTCCATAACCCATACCTTCAAAGGCTGTATAACGTTGACCCATATATGGCTCAACCCATTTATCTTTTTTATACTGACCACCGTATGGGCTAGGCTCCCATGCATCTCCAGCTGTTCTTTTTTGATAAAAATCACTGATGCGCTTTCTAAGAGATGGATCTCTAGCATCTAGCCAGTGCATCATTTCGTGTGCAAGTGTTCGAAAAGATGAACGTTTCTCAAACGTTGGTACAAATTTGGTTTTTAGTGGAAGGTCCTTGTCATTGATAGCAATTCTCCCTACACCTGTCCATTCACAATAACCACCAAAATTACCTCTATCAAGGAAGATTTGCATCTCGTCAAGATTTATAAATGACATCAGCATACTTTCATTCGACAGTGACAATTTTCTTTTATCGATAAACTTAGCGACATAATCAATGCAGTCATCATAAGCTTTATGATATTTGTCATCTAACCTTTTATCTGCTGGCACTATAACGTCTTGATATGGCACTTTTTTGATTTCAAGTGGATCATCGGAAAACATTAACTGATGCATTTTCTTACGCATATCATCTGTAATATCTTGATTAGCGTTTTCGGTATTTAATGCCTCAAGTCTTTTTGCATTCTTTTTATTCCACTCAACTAATCCATCAAAACGGTTACCTTGATAGCTATCTATAAAAGCATTTCGTTCTGCATAGTACGCATCAATATCTTTGTTTATTTCTTCAGATCTTCTTGGTGCTATTTTTCTAAAAGCTTCCAACAATGCCTGTGGATCTCGATTGATTGGTCGTGTTACAACTTCAACAGGTTTAGGGGCTTGAACTACCTTTGGTGTCTTCGGTGGCTTTGGTGGTTGTACACGTAAAGGACCGCCAATATCACGGAGTGGTAATACATTTGTTGTTGGTCCCCAGTCCTGATTTTCTTTTACTTGCACCATATCAAGTAATGGTTTCCCACTTTTGTAAAGTTCAAACCTAGCGGGTCCCATGATTGCGAGCTTTTCTGCTTCCGACAAGCCAGCCAGAATACGCTCAGGTGTTGCTACTTCTGGACGTGTATCAGGAATAGATGAATCGCCTGTAATCTCTGCCCAGGACATTGTCGCAGGAACCATGACACAGCGACAGTTCGGATGGCTAGGCATGATCTCGTCTGTAGCGTGTAGAGTGCCAGACAAAGCCAAGCAAGCCAGACATACACGGCTATCCTGCGTGGCTTGCCGTCGGTAACCTTGCACCGCTGGGTTCTGCGTGTAAAGTTGCCGTTGAGCTTCTCTGGCACTTCGGATCATCTCAGTTCGTGCTATCGTCTCTGCACGGCTTCTACCGATATCAGCTGCCTTACGTACACGCCGTGCTACTGTTCGTGGACCTTCACCCAGCGAGATACCCTGTACAAGAGCCATCTGCATAGCGTCAGTGGTTACCTGCGGTATGGTCGCAAATAACTCACCCAGAGGGCTTCCATCACCCGAAAAACCGACAAAGGCTTGGAGGCTTTCGTCTGGGAGTGCTGTCCATGAACTTCCGAGTGTAACGCCAGCCGGTTTACGACCAGCCGCCGTTTCAACCAGGCTCCCGCTCGCCTCATTCGCAAGGATTGCGCTTTCGAGTTGTCCATCGGCAGTTATCTGTGCCCCCTCTACAGAAAACTTTTTAAGGTTACGTCCTAACTCTTCGATGTTGTCAATAATGCGCTGACGCATCCAAAGGATGGTTTCGGATGGCGGTTCACCGTTTGCTTCACGCTCTGCGATGCGTCCCTCTAGTGCTTCGAGTTCATCGATGCTTGCTTTGGTGGCGGCTTTGTATGCACGTTGCATACGGCTGATGGCTACGCCTTCACGCTCCAGCAGGTCGTTGCGGAACTTCTGGCTAGCGGCATAGATTCTAGCCGTGCCATCGTTTACTCGTTTGAGATGTAATCCATCTCGTACCCGTAAAAAGGGTGAGACTTGTACACCACCCCCGGGGTGCAACAGTCAAGGCTCTTGCCTTCGCTCATGATCTGGTCACGCTTTGCTGTAGCCCAAGAGAATCCGGCATCACCGCCCCAGAGGTCCCACGCTACACGTCCAGCAGAAGGAAAGCCATCTTCACCAGCGTTGAAACCTTCAGCTTCCTTGTCTACTTCATGCCGTGAGAAAAAGGAATACATCCGTAGGATGGTGTCTTCGGATAACTTCTCACCGTTGACTATTTGGTTAGCACGGGCAAGACCTACACGAGTACCACCATCCCTGCCTTCTTCTTTCCATGCCAAAGCCCTGCGAGCTGCTTCTTTCATGCCTTCGTTCGGAATGTACTTGAGGTCAAACGATTTAGCCTCATCCCGCAGGGTAACCGGAGCGGCTCCAGTGTGTTGTACTGGCAAGTTCAAGAAACTCGTTACGCTTGCCGGGTCATAACCAGAGCGAATCAAGATACCCGCTGCATTGGCTGTCTCTGCAAGCGGTGCGCCACCTTCACCTTGAATCGGTATAGCGGTTGGATGCAGTACGCCTTCATCTTCTGGGATGGCTTCAAGACCAGCAATGCGCTTGGCTTCTGCACGGTCAATGATTCCAGCCTTGTACAGTTTCTCTGCACGGTCTGCTTCAGATGATAAGTCATCAGCCAGAGCACGTACATTATCCACGTTGAAGACGATGTAATCGCCTTCCTGCGTCTCTGGGTACTCTGGCAAAAGATCAGCCGTCAAAGCGTCAGAGATGGTACGCAGTAAAGGCACCATGCCATCTTCCCACGCAGCCTGCTGGGCTCTCTCGTAGTTAGCATAGGTGCTACGCTCAAGACCAGAGCCAAGACCCAAGACCATAGGATTGATGCCAAGAGCCGAGCAGATGCGCTCCTCCGGGACACGTCTCACGGAATCCAGAGCAAGCTCTGAAGGTGTGAGTGATACACGATCCATCTTGTAAGGTCCAGTCATGACAACGATGCCACCGGAACCATCACCGCTTAGGTCTTCATGCAGTTGACGCTTTACCTGCCGTGCATCATCCATGCTGAGGTCTACGCTTGCATCCTTGGCATCTGGTCCAACGATGAGTGATGGCATAGCACCGTTAGCAAGCAGTCCCCAGGCTGTCGTGCTTGCAGTGTTGTCGGTAGCAATCTCACGGAGCACAGCGGTCACCGGAGAACGCCCAAGGCGAATATCGCTAGGCTCCCTGCCGTACCTAATGTGGATGATGTCAGATACAGGGATATCAAAAGAACGTCCGTCAGTGGTGTAGACGTAGTGGGTTAGTGGGTTCGTACCGTTGCCTACAGGTCTAACCATGTCCTGCGGTAGGAACTGGAGAGCGGTAACCGTACCACGAGTGGATGAGCGTATCTTTCGGATGTAGGTATTGCCGAAAAGTTTATAGTCCTGCACAACCCATGCCCAGAACAACGACCCCATAACCAGCGGATCTGGTTGAGCGATGAGCTGAAGGGCTGGATGCTCGATAGGCTCTGCCTGTTGCATATCGACTTTACGCATGACCTCTGGCGTAGCCTGTGCCCAGTTCCGGATGTACCAATCCATGGCGGAAGCCACAACACCGTTTAGCCCTAGGTCTCCTGCTATCCTTGCCCAGTCTTTGGTGCTACCCGGTAATGCTCGGCGCAGTAATGTCTGCAACTGACCAGAGCCGTAGCCTGTCAGGTAGACATCACGAGATTGGGATAATGGTAACGGAAGCATTGCGGTAGGGTTCGCAGCTGCTTTGCGTCCAAGGAAACGGTCAAAGATACCCATATCCACAGTATCCCACAGGACTAGACTGCACCCCAACCGCGCTTTGATCCGCATACCTGCCAAGCATAAGCCAGAGCGTCCACCACGTCATCATGCCTACCAACTGGGAAGGATAACAACTCATCCTCAAAGTAAGCCGGGAGCCCTTGGCAGTGCATAACCTGTGATTGTTCGTACCGGGCTTCCAGAGGCGCAAAGCGGGTCACTTTGTCACGGTCTGGGCGTATTCCCCGAATAGGCAGTTTGGTACGTCTAAGAAGCTCTTGCACAACAGCCGCCTGATATTGCACCTGCTCGATGCCAATCATGGTGGGTTTCCACTTTTCAGCCATGGCCTCGATGAAGCGTAGCACAGAAGCAAAGTCAGCACGAGTCCGGTTGATGTCTCTAACGTAGATCGTGCCATCTTCACCACGGGATACAACAGCCACCCCGGTGTAGTCGGCTTCACTCTTGGTACTGATTGCAAGGTCAACGCCGATGTAGGTGGGCAAGCCTTCAGGGCAATCACCATAGCGCAACCACTCACGCTTGATACGAGCACCAGCCGCATCAACGAACTCCGCTAGGTATTCCTGACGAAATGCGATGCTCGGCAGAGACTCTCCAGCCTTGTCTACTTCCGTAGCATCTATCCAAGGGTTAGCGGTAGTAGGCATCTGCCATGCCATCCAGTCCGGATCTGCACCAGCCATGCCGTACAAGATCTTGAAGTAGTTAGAGCCCTTGGGCGTAGACAGAAAGAAAGCATCGCCCTTGTAGTCTGTTAGTGTTGGGCGGATGGCTTCCGTCCAGGCTTGTTCTAGATGCCTAGCCATGGCGGCTTCATCGATGATTACCCGCTTGTACTTACGACCACGGGCAACGGTTGATGGGTCATCAAGAGTCCAGTAATCAATAGCCGCCCCGGTAATCAGTTCAATGCGTGGAGCAGGAGTCTGCACAGCTCGCCGTATCACAGGCTGATAGATGCGCTTGTGATCGTTGTATGCCTCTTCTAGGAGCCTGTAGGTAGGCGCAAACCAAGCACAAGGGAGTGCATCTTTTAGGATAGGGTCGGAAAGTAAATTACCGCCGAGTGTTGTTTTACCAAAGCGTCTACCTACTCAGCCACAGGCAAGGACGTTGTATCGCCTTGCCTGTGCCAGTATTACCTTTTGTCCTTCATGTGGTCGAGGGAGAACCAATCGTATATCAGGCATCAGTTATGGTCTGTTCTGCTTATGATTCCGTCTCCTGGATACTCTGGATTGTAATAATCGGTAGGTTTACATTTGACAGGGGCATAGCCAATCCATTTAGTGGAATCGAATATCTCCCACTCTCGTTGAAAGACATTGTAAAAGAACATCTCAAAGATTGTGAATACATTCGTGGAAGTTAGACACGGTTTATCGTAGTCATCAATTTTAGGAAAATATCTTTCAAGCATCTGGGATGGTTCGTAATGCCACCATGACTCTTCATGGGCTGAAGACTTTGTAAGAATAAATTCATCTTCTGCCCAATCCTTGCACCGAACAGCACCGAATCTGTGATTGCGTAAATATGCTAAGGCTTCAAGTCCTGTCATGGTTTGTCTGCGTACTCCACGATTACCTTTACTGGGCTACCGTCTGCGCCGGTCTGTTCTACCCTGCTAGACCACTCGGCTTTGTGCTTCCGTTCTAGCCACCATGCAGCCGCCTGCCATGTTGTTTCGGAAGCATCACGAATGATTGAAACCATCTTAGCTTCGGCTTTGCCTTCTGCTTTTTCTACTGCTTCCGCAAATTCGGGATAAATCCTAAGCCAAAGGGCTAGGCTATCCTGCGAAACATCGGCAACAGCACAGGAAGCCCTGCGGGTGTTACCACCTCGCAGAGCCTCTAGAATCTTCTCTACCGTCTCCGGTTTATACTTTGTTGGTCTACCTGCTCCGGGTTGTGCTGGCATTTAGGTTAGCCTCAATTTCTTCTTTGGTTGCCCATATGAGGGCATCTTTCATTTGACGTTCTGTGATGCCTTGCTGTTTCGCTCGTCTCTTGACATCAGCGTATAGCCAACGTGTATACATCTCATTGTAGACAGCCAAGCACCCAGCGCCCAGCAGGATTCCAAGGGCAAAGATAATCATCTTGGATCTGCCTCCAGTCCTTTGTCACCGACTATATTATTCCAATCTATGCCCCAGCCATTTCTTCGATTTGGTTGTCCGCATTCCCAATCGGTGGCGCAGATCCATTCTGTAGTTAGGCGCAAACCGTTGTATTCGGCTCCACCCTTACCAACTAGACGCATCAATTCGACATCACCAACCAATGATCGCTCTTCTTTTGTGGTCTGATCCAAAGCAAACCATCCATCAGGTGCTATTTTGCGTCTTATTGCCTTACCATTTAGTAATGCAAGAATAGCTCTATCAATCATCATTGTTTCACCCATCCGCTCTGTGGATCAATGGCAACCAGTGCCCAGTCGTTAGCAAACAAATCACCAGGGGATAGGCTCAACTCTTCCAGCTGTGTTACCCGTCCCTTAGGTCCATGCAGTTCAAAGACATTCCACAGTTCGGAATACCGCAGGAATACTGAGCCTCCCCAGTCTTCTCGCCATACTGCGTTACCACCACCAGCCATCAAGGCTTGTACTACATCTCCGAATCTCATCTCATTACCTCCCAGTCATCCCTTGGTTGTCCTTCGTCATCAAATAGATCTCGCATTAGAAGGGTATACCCTTGCCATCGTCTACCGTTGTAGTGTCTTACCTGCTCGCCTTGTGAGTGCTCTATATGGCAGCAGGAAGCCCAACCAGTTCGGCGTATACACTTGCCACGCCTTAGCCATCGGTATGCTTGCTCGAATCTCATCCGATGAATACTTCCCAGTCCATTGCTAGCACATCAGCAGAACCAAAGGTGGCAACCCGGATGAATCTACGGTTACCAGCACCATCAACCATGTACAGGCATATCTTGCCATCTACAATCTGAAGGAACCATGAAGCCCCACGTCTGTGTACAAGATGTCCTGCTCGGAGTCTTTCAAGTGCTGCTGAGAATGAGCCACCTGCAAGGGTAAGCCTTCGTGCATCATCGTCTTTTTGTCGGTAGACCTCACGCTCTTTGAGCCAGCGTCCTACGGTTGTCGGGTTGTAGCCTATGGTTCGTGCAGCTGTATCGTGGCTCATACCTTGATCGCATAACTCGTCAAACCTGTCTAGTAGTTTTTGTCTCTTGGCAATGCCTGTTAGGGCTGTCTCACTTGGTCGTGGCATTGAGTGCCTCCGAGTGGTTCTCTAGTAAAACCACATATTGCAATGATCCACGTCTTGTAAAGATGCGTTTTTCATCTGCTAAAGATTTCAATGCACGTTGATAAGTAGCAATCGGAAATCCTTGATTGAGTACAAGATATTTGAATGTACTTGTTGCTACGCATCCATTATTCAATGTCAGTTCATGCATTATGGTTTTACGGCATTGCTCTAACCTAGTTTCATAAATTGAATATGGTTTAGGTGTTTCCATTGAGTGCCTCCGCTTCGCTTGCTATCCGATCAGCAAAGTCTACGTCCCTGGTTACGGCATAAGCCAGATACCAAAGTGCCTTGATGCTGTCAGCGTTTCTTGTGCCTTTGTGTGGCATCCGCTGAATGTACTTGAGGACATTACCTGTAGCAAAGTCCAGCCCCCAGTCGTCAATGACGCTGAGGGCTTGAATGCTAGATGTCCGGTAGTGTCCGGTCAACTGGCTACCGTCTGCTGAGACATGAAGCGGTCAATGTTGTATGAGACTGCCCAGATGTCTGCGAGTACATCAGCTACCTTGAGTGAGCCAACCCAGTACGGATTCTGAATACAGTAGCCCATGGAGTTGCAGTCGTAAATACCAGCGTCATCGCCATTTAGTGCGATCATGAGGTGCAGCGCACCCTTGGTCATGTGGATCTCAGAATGGTCAGAGCTGACCTGAATGTGTAGCGGGCAGTCGATAACTGCAAAGATTTCCCGCTGCGTGTCGATAACGTGTTGTGCCATGCCTTGTATAGCTTCGGCGAGTGATTGGTTAGTTTGTTTCATTGTCTTTATCTCCCAAGGTTGGAGAGGCTTTCGCCTCCCCATTCTAAGCATTCCCGTTTTTATGAGGGCTTCGCCCTGCTACGCACCATCTTCAAACGGATCGGTGATATCTTCCTGCACTACTTTTTTCAGTGGCTTTGTAGCAGTCTGCTTTACAGGCTTGACCGTCTCGATCATGTTCGTGTATTCGCCATTGAGTTTCTGACGTGTACCGACCACAACCTGCCACTTCTGCGACTTCAAAGCGGTGATGTCAAGGTTTGCGTATTCGTTACGGTCAAGACGTTTGCCGAGCATGGAATCCAAAAGAATCGTGAGCTTGGCTTTCTCATTGCCGTAGACCGTCTTGGTGAACTGTACGAACCGGAAGGGTTGACCGTCTTCATCACCAACCTCAGTGGTCTCGAATACAAACCGATAGTTTGGTTCCAGGACTGTTGGATCGTCGTAAGACTTTCCCTGTACTGCTTCGATGTCAATCAAAGCGCAGATGTAAACGCCGGATTCAGCTACGCTGAACTTCCGACCAGTTCCCTCAGAGAAGGAACCATGCTGTGCAAAAAAACCCATTACTTACTCCTTTGAGCCATCCGGCTCACCACGGCACTATTGCCACGTCAAATATATACCCATCGGGTATCAGATGTCAAACATTATTTTTCAAGCGCATCTGTGGAACTTCAAGCTCGCCATAAATCCATGCAGGGTATGGCGTATGTTCTCCGATTTCATGAGATGCAGGAATCAATAGAAACTCATCGTAGGTCAAGTCGTTGAGACGGCAGAATGAACCACGAGCGCCATCACACTCAACGATTAGCACGGTATCGCCTTCAAGGATTAGATGCGTTTCAAAGTCTCGCCGCATAGCCCACCTATGGAATGTCAAGCGGTGACCATCTTGAAGCCATGCAATAGCCACGTCAAGTTCATGGTCATACTTTTTGCCATTCTGCTTGCGATCCAGTTCAGCACGTTGCTTCAGTTGGCTCCACGTCAAAAACTCAATATCCATTGTCTTTATTCCTTCTTGGCAATGCAGTTCCCCGCCTCAAGCGGGGGAACTGTTTTGCCCTATCATTTACCCCTCCAGCCCATTCCGGCTGGGGGGTGAGAGAGTCTGAGAGAGAGGGGGGATTTATCCACCTGTTCCCAAATAATATTCTTAAGGGAACAGGTCGTTGGGAACAGGTCAAAACATACTTCTTGGGCTATAAAACTTGGCTCCTCTCTGTCCATTCATGACATTGATTTGGAACTCGTCTTCCATACTTTGAAGCATCTTCACAACGTCTGATTTACGCTTCTTGATGCCATCAGCGACCTGTTGACTGGTAACGCCAGGATTGTGATCAAGGAACTCGTGGATGGCTTCCTGTAGTGTCTTTTCTTCCTTGCCATCTATCCGCCTGATTTCCAAGTCTGTCTCTGAGTTGGCATGAATCCGGAACTCAAAGTTGATTTGATTCTCAAACGGGCTACGCCGTTGCTTCACGGTCTTGACCGTGTAATGCCCTTCCTTGTTTTCGACCGATAGCACGGTTTCTGCCTGTGCGGCTATCTCTACTGCCCCTCGCATACTTTCATGCCCCAGTGAACCTGTAGCGCCCTTACGGGCATGGTGTAGAACCACGAGCGCCGCTCCTGCATCGGTTACCTTTTTGAAATGCTGATACAGCTGAGACATTTCAGAGTTGCTGTTTTCATCAAGGTTGTGGACACGGACAAAAGTATCAACAATCACAATGTCAATAGACTGCTCTTTGACAAAGTCCACGATGTCGTTCAGGTCATCCGGATCCGTGAACCTGATGTTTTCATTCACGAATGAATGCAATCCTCGGCAAGCATCCGGATAGAGCAAGTGGAAGCGATTGTTGTATTCACCCACGCCCATCTCTTCATTGACATACAAGACCTTTGCCTTGACGCAGGGAGCGATGCCCATCCACATCCCGGCGCTCTCAGCTGCACGAACAAGGTCGGCAGCCATCCAAGACTTACCGCTACTTGGTGGCCCTGCAAAATAGTGGATTGCTTGACGTGCTATGACGTGCGGGATTATCCATTCAGTGTCACGACTCTTGGCTGCTTCCTCTTGCAACCTGTCCCAGTCCCATGGAATCTTCTTCTTCCGTGGTTCCTTAGGCTCTACAGCTTTAGCACGGTCTGCCAGCAGGTCTTTGACTGCAACCTCCTTGGTGTACATCTCTCGCACACTAAGCGACCATTCAGCCCATGCACGGGAAACCTTATCCTCTACCTCGTGTGCCGGTAGTGGCGGATCGCAATGTTTTAGATTCCAATCCTGTGCATATTCAACCGCTAGGTCGTAGTGAAACTGTCGCTCCCGCAGATAACCAACGAGCGCCGTAACTGCGTTGTCTCTGCCACCATACGGGCCTCCCCCTTCCGGATGGCGCTCCATGAGCTTGTGATGAGTGTATGTGCCGTCAGGCTCTCCACGCTGGCGTTCTCTCCGCTCTGGCTTCGGGTCGGGCACTCCACCCGTAAAGGTCATGATGTCGAATGGTTCATCTTCCAAAGTAGTACTCCAAAATCTCAGGCAGGTCAGCCTTGACGATATCTAGCCTGTATTCCCAAGCCGGGTTAGTTTCAAACGCCTGACAGGCTTCCTCAGCCTCAAGCATAAAGACATCTAGCAGGTCGGTTATCCTACCGCTTGCATGACGGATGCGTGGCTCTGCACGTCCTAGCTGCCCTTGCTTGGCAGAAGCTAGCAGGGCATCAAGCCGAGCATCGCCAAGGTGTCTAACCAACAGGGATTCCTTGTAGGTTGGCTTGATGCCTCCGCCCTTTATCAGCGTCACGGGCTTTGGGTTGTCTACATCCTTCCAGTTGATAGTTCCTGGAACCCGCAGGATGCGATCTACGTTTTGTACGTTGTCAGTACCAAGGATGATGTGGTTTGCCCACTGTCGCATCCTTGCCTCCAGCGTTGTCCTGTCTCGCTGGTTAGATACCGTCACGACCTTGGCGTTCAGCTTATAACCGTGCCAACCGTTGCCGGTACTTACCACGATGTCGCAGCTGTCAAGTAATGCTTGACTACTCCCCGGTACTTTAGCATCAAGGTCAATCCAAACTGCACCAACCTGCTCGATAGCATCTTTACCCAGCTTGCGTCCGGGACCTTCAGGTGCAACCCTTGGACAAACACCTACATAGACATCATAACCACGCATTGCAAGGCTAATGATGTGCTGGCTGAGTGCTTGCCCGGCTTCACCTTTTAGGCATTCCGGGAGCCGGTAGGTTGTCCGGTTAGCATGAGGTTTGTGTTTGGAGAGTGGACGGATTTCGATGAATCCGTCTGAATACGGTTTGAATAGATGCCGTAGGAAGGCGATAGCCTGAACGGCATCAGTGGCAGGAAGTGCCATGATGTATCAACTTTCTCTATGATGTTTCCCCTTCTATGAAAACTCCCGGTAGCTACTCCGGGAGCTGGCAAAGCCTATTCCATAGAGAAAGGAACACTCACATTATACACCAAAAGGAAACCCGCCAAGCAGAGGATATGCAAGGCGGGCGAGTACTCCATCACATGAGCAGCCGATTAGATCGACAGCAGATTATATCCCAAAAGCAAAACCGCCCAGCACGGCAAATGCTAGGCGGCTCTATAAGGTTTGGGAAAATCTCCCTGTTTGAGAACAGGAAATATATACCACGAGTTATAACCCAGCGTCAAATCCAACATGATCGGCTATTGCCTTAGCGGCATCATGCCAACTATAGGCAACCACAAAAGAATAGCCATGCGGTAGCAAGGAGTCTCTAAAGGACACCTGCCCCGGTGTTAGCCTGCCTTTACCCGCCTTCATCTCTATATAAAGACCCGGTAACGGAGCAGGCAGGAAGATGTCCCACACACCCGCCTTCACACCCATTGCCTTAAACTTCGCAGCTGTCCGAATATCCCTGTGTCCGCCGTTAGGGCAGTGATAGATCGTGGCAAGCTCAGGATGTTTAGACTCCATCAAACGCACCCAAGTAATAAGGGCAATTTGCTCCCGGTCTTCAAGATGCTTCATGGATGCTCCTAAGTTCCTGCAATGCTTTGTTGATGCGTTCTTTGACCACTACGGGTGGCATTCTGTAACGACTGGCTACCATGTGGATTGTCTGCGGTACACGCCCATCTAAGCCATAATGCAGCACTAACATCTGCCGGGTTTCTTCATCGAGTCTAAGCAGGGCATCGGACAGCGTACCTTCCTGCTCGCTAAAGTACTCATCCTCAGCTGATGGTGTGCTACCGAATACCGCAGTATCGCCCAAGACCAGCTCAGAACCTTGTACCGGGGTGTCCATGCTGACAGGCTCAATGCCTGCTGCGGTACGGCATATGTCAATGGTTTCAAGGCTCATCCCGCTGCGCTCGGATAGTTCCTCATCTGTCGGTGGTCGCTTTAATTCGAGTTCTAGGATGACGTAATGACGCTTGAGTTTGTGCCATTTTACAAGTGCGTGTTCGGCAATCCGGATGGTTCTGTATTGGTTAGACTGATAACGCCTGAGCTTCTGATAGATCCACGGATGAGCGTAAGTCGAGAAGCGCAACCCACGCTCTGGCTCCCACTTTTCGATTGCTCTAATCAAGCCCTCGACGCAGTACTGGCAGGCATCCACAAAGTGTTCCTTGTGCTTGATGACCTTGCAGACCTCACGAATAAAACCCATGTTATGACGCACCATGGCATCTAGGCACTCTGTCTGCATGATGCCGTGCTTCCAGCCAGAGTGGAGCAGTACCATCTCATCGTGAGACAACAAACGCTCCGGTGTCCTTTGTAGGGTCCGGAGCGTCTGTCTGATGGTTGTTCTACTTGGTGTCACTTAACTCCATTGGCTTTGAGTAGTGCTGGCTTGGTTTCCCATTCGTACCGCATTGCATCACGGGTGGCACTAACGAAAGCCAAGAAAAGCAGAACCGATACCGCAGTGATAACACCAGCCTTGATCGCATCACGCATATACTTCTTCTTGGCAAGATATGCAGCCCTATTAGCCTCCAGCGCATATTGTCTTTGGCGCTCTGCCTCTGCCTGTTGTTGCTGATCCTTCCACTCAGCCAAACGGCAAGCCGTACACACTGCATCACTATCTACTACACTGTTCGCACAATCGTTGCATCGTCGCATTGTCTCTTATCTCCTAACTATCTCTAACTATTCGCCCGGTACTTCTGGTTGTTCCGGTGCTTTGCCTTTGCGGAGTGTCCTTCGTAGCATCAACTGCTTGCTGAGTTCCGCAGGATCCATATCCATCGCCTCTGCGAGCTTGAGAAGGCTGGTATCACCCGGAGCCTTTTTGCCTGTCATATAGTCACTGATTCGTGGCTGGGTAAAACCAGTCCTACGTGCCAGCTCCTGTTGTGTAAGTCCTCTAATCATGCAATCTATATACCATATGAATATATTATCCTGTCAAGCCATTGACATATATATATTCTAGATGTATATTAGTTATGTACCAAGCGGTACGGGAGATAAGACAATGATTCAACAAGCAGTAGAGATGGTCAAGCAAGCGGTGGCAGACGGGCAGTTCCTTCAGGTTCACGGTCCATCCGGAACTCACGACATTGATCTGGATGAAGCCATCGAGTGGATTGAGTTTGAAGAAGTCAACATGAAGGGACTCAGCATCAGCGGTAGCACCATCAAGTTTGGCGATGGCACGGTCTGCATAACTGTAGAAGACCCAGACGATCACAACGCTGATGCATCCAACCACGTAACGGGAGAATAACGATGACTATTAGAGCAGACGAATGGCTGGAAGTAGAGATTCCAGAAGAACTCATGGAAGAGTTCGAGGTTTGTGATGATCGTGGATACGGCAGTGTATGTGGTCACATCCACGAGCTGAAGCCAAATCAGACGGCAGACTACATCAGCCAGAACAAAACAAGCGAACTGGCAAAGCACTTTGAAGACGAGTACGGCGTAGATCTTGATAACCGAGAAGAGCTTACACGCTATATCAACTTCATCAACGAACAAATGGGAGAAGAGATTTGAAGACATCAGAAAGCATCACAGGCATCGCCCCTGCGCTCATCAAAGCGCAAGGGGAGATGTCAGGTATCGCAAAGGAAGGCAACAACCCTGCCTTCCGCAGTAAATACGTTACGCTCGATAGCATTCTTGACACCATCCGACCTGTGCTCACTAAGCACGGTTTGATGTTGTCGCAGGGAATCACGTCACAGAGCGTCACAGAAGACAAAGTAACGGCGATAGAGGTAGAGTCCCGCATCATCCATGCAAGCGGTGAATGGGTAGCACAGAGCGTTGTAGTGCCTATCACTAAGCATGATGCTCACGGCTTCGGTTCTGCTCTTACTTATGGTCGGAGATACTCGGTGTCTTCCCTGCTGGCTATCTCAGCCGATGAAGATGATGATGCAAACGAGGCGGTAAAGCCTCAGGATGGCTACCGTAGAGGCCCACAGGGCAACATTGTCATAGATGAGCCAATCAAACCAGCAGCAGCAAGGCCACTCAGTAGATGAAATTAAAAATCATCCCTCTTGAGTTGAAGGATGCAAATGCTTATGTGGCGGAACACCACCGCCACCATAAGCCTGTAGTTGGTCACCGCTTCAGCATTGGGTGTATAGATGAAGATGGAAACCTTCACGGTGCAGCCATCATTGGCAGACCAGTTGCCCGCTTGGTTGATTACAGAGAAGTATTAGAGGTTACACGCTGTGTGACTGACGGCACAAAGAATGCCTGCTCATGTCTTTATGGCGCAGCTGCTCGTGTCGGTAAAGAACTTGGTTATAAGTCTATACAAACCTACATCTTGGAAAGCGAGACAGGCACAAGCCTCAAAGCATCTGGATGGGTTGGCGTTGGTGCTTGCGGGGGGGGGCAGTGGATACACACCAAAGGCAAGCCACGCAGGACAGACCAGCCAACAGAGCGCAAGTACAAATATATAAAGGTTTTGAATCAATGACATTCGGGCAGGTTTATCCTCGGTTGTTTGAGGGTATGGCTATAAGGAGGATGGCTTGGGAGTCTGGCAAAGTTGTCAGGCTCTCAGCTATCGGTGAAAACCATCTTGTCATGCATCTACCATCAGGTAACCGGGCTACATATTGCCCACCTGTAGTGGATATATACGACAAGGAAGCGCAGAAGGTTAGAGACGATTGGGAGGTAGTGAGATGATAACAAAGCGAGAGGCAGCAATCCTGCTAAGGATGGCGATGAAGCAAGGCATGAAGTACGCCGATGGCAAGTACCAGCACCACAAGTACGTCACGTTTCGTGATGATGGTTACTGGGTCAAGCCAGCAGGACGCAATCTCGATCAGGTGAACTTTGAGCATCGTTACGAAAGTGTGTACTGGCACGACGGTACACCAGAACAGTTGATGGGAGATAAGTAATGGGATTTGATGTGATTGATGGCGAGCTGTGGGATGAGGAGACCGGCGAGTATGCTGGCCCTGCATCCGGTTGGATCAAGGGCGATGAAAGCCCGGAAGACCTTGCACTACTGGTGATGCGTAAGCGTATGGACATCGAGGCAAACATCCTTGCCGAGAAAGCTAAGATGGATGCCGTTGTAGAGAACTTCCGCAAGATGATCGGCAAGCATCAGGCTAGGCTTGAGTGGCTGGAGCATCAGTACAACGGACAGCTGCAGGAATACGCAATGTCTCAGTTACCACGTAAGGCTGATGGCACACTGAAAGCAAAGACATGGACTTGTCCATTCGGCACGGTTGGCTTCCGAACAATAGCCCCTAAGGTCGCTGTAGAGGCTGAGGACGTGGCTCTTGAATGGGCAAAGAAGAACTGCCCGGCAGCAATCAAACTGAAGGAATCAATCCTTGTAAGCCAGTTGCCAGAGCCAATCAGGACAGCCATGCTTGAGCATCCGGACGATGCAAAGAAGGCAGGCTTTATTGTGCATGAAGAAACCCAAGCAGTAACAATAAAAACGATAGGGTAGACTATAGCACCCGCAAGGGAAAACAACAACAACAAACAAATGGTGCCTTGATGAGAGACAGAAAGACCCGGTCTACCAGCCGGGTCTTTTTGTTACCAGTCTATGGCTACAAAACCACCATTGCTGCCAAGCTCTCGCCATGCTCGAATCTTGCGGTAGACTCCATCGCCATTGCGCTCCACGCCGTCCTCATCATCCATCTCTGGGCTGGTATTACCTTCGACAGTTTTGACACCCCAAGGATAAACACCCGTAACAATACCAATGTGTGCCAATCGGTTGAGCGGAGCAAACCAAAAGCAAATGAGGTCACCGATACGAACTTTTGACGGGTCGGCTTCTGCATCCTTCACCGATAGCCAGTTTTTTGTTCTTCGTGCCCAATTACCATGATCAGGACAGTATGCGCTTCTAGGCCAGTCTGCTGGAATCTCAAGGGCTAGGTCGTGAGCTGCATTCCGTAGGCGGTACACAACAAAGGCAGCACACCAAGGGCTACCGGGTGGCACAGGTGGAATTGTTGAGGCTTGATAGATCTCAACCGCCTTGCCTCTGTTGTCTCCAACTTCCTGCACACCGACATTGTCTATGGCTTCCTTAGCTGCACGTAAAGCGATAGGTCTACTCATAGTGATATATTCCTTTTGTCAGTCCTTATCTCCCTGACAGGTGGGCGGTCTCCCAACTGCATCTTCGCCGCCCACCGGCCCTTTTTCCTAAGCGAACGTTTCCCCATCGTCCACACTTACCAGCTGTGTAATACCTGCTGAGGTGTCGTGGTAGTACAGATACCAGTTTCCAAGCCTCCACGATATAGCGGTCTGGTCGTTCTGCACTCCGCTTGCTACCACAGCAGATGATGCCGTAATGATGTTGCCCTGCGGATCATAGATAACCCGGTGGATGTCATTTCCGGTATTGCGGAACACCACGATACGCTTACCCATCGGGTTGATTGCTACACTAACGTGCGTCCCGGTTGCGCTTACTACTGTTGCCACGGATACGGTACTCCCTTCATCATCGGTGTAATACGAGTCAATGCCACCACCCGACTGCTTCTCAACCAAGATGTAAAGCCTACCGCTTGCGCTTGTCGGGTCATAGGCAATAGCCACACAATCAACCGAGGTAATCGATGTTGTAACGCTTACAAAGTTGGTTGCGTTCGGGCCATCCGCAAAGTGTAGAACCACGGTATGTGATTCCACATTGGCATAGCAAAGCCGCTGGTTAGGGGCTACGTCAACCGACAAGCAACCACCTGCCGCTGTCAGT
>Ga0129336_10000470_pt1 | contig 23727 bp, 61 predicted proteins | sample CPB6_02_DNA_FD_96878 | JGI IMG/M metagenome (GOLD analysis project Ga0129336, IMG submission 96878) | Freshwater to marine salinity gradient microbial communities from Chesapeake Bay, USA - CPBay_Sum_0.6_0.2_DNA | ecosystem: Environmental > Aquatic > Marine > Coastal | place: USA: Chesapeake... | reverse complement strand
TCCTAGGCTCGGGGGGTACAGGGATAGCAGCCCTCTGTGGAAGCCTACTAGCAAGAATCATATGAAGCGTAAGGATGGTGCAGGAAATACGCGATGGGAAATCAATCCAGATAGATGGACATTTTCTCATGAGTATATTGGCACGGTATAATATGAGAGTCAATGTATTTCGACAACCATCCATGGAGCCATTCGTGGCTCACATGAGAATAATGTATGAGGAAAACATGAGAAAAGATACCGAACCATACTGGAGAGAAAGAATATCAAAAGAAATACTGTGGGCATGTGAGCACAGTATTGAGCCATGTATTGAATGTGAAGAACTGTCTTATTTTATTAAGAATGGATTGAGAAATGCCTCATGAGAAGTTTTGTAAATCATACTATCCAGATCTAATAAAGATTGAAGACTGCAACTGGTGTGACTCACTTAGTAAGTTACGGGTTGACATAGCAAATGACGTTGCGCTATACTTTAGTCGCCACCCACAATTTGCAAAAGTGCATACAGACTTTATTAATAAACTTATCCTAGGAGAATGAAATGTTGATTGATCTTGACACGGAGCAGTGGAAGTATATTCATGATGTAATGACAAAAAGCCTGAATAACAATACTGAAATATTGTCAATTGATGACAAGATAATGCACAACGAGATTGTTCGTCGTATTAAAAGTAGACTTAAGTAAGATTGGAAATAGAGCATGAATCCACAGCAGGAAGATATCGAGCGCAAGGAATGGGAGGCACACAAGATGGTCTGTCTCGCAAAGAACCAGTGTCCATATTCTGGACTAGACGGTCCTGAATGTAAGTCTTGGCTTTGTGATTGTTTTGAGTTTGAAGATATTTGGGGAGTGAGCCAAAAGTGAAGGGTCATGACGGACTGTGCCCAACACCAAATCCTACAATGTTTGATCGTAAGCATTGTGCATATTGCAATTTGATTGATACTGTTCGTGAGCATTATCGTGAGAAGGGCAAGGGCAGCAAGACATATGAAGAAGGCTATCATGATGGATGGTCTGCTGCTATTGACAAACTTAAAGAGTTGGCGTAAAATGGATGCCGTTGCGCTAGTAAGGCGTGATGACTTCTACGATATTCTTATCAATAATAAGAAGGTAGGGTCTGGCTTTTGGCGGTGGGTAGACACAGCCTATTATTTCTATCGTCTAGAAGGAATGGAAGTAAAAATCTATGAGTGATTACAACGAACTGCCTCTTTACCTTGATGAAACTGGAGAAAAGACTACTGTAGATATGTGGGTATATACAGAGCCAAATAAGTTCTTCATTATCAATGATGTTAATAATAATCCAGTTTGCTATCAAGGATGGTGGACGATTCCATTCATTCAATACAATCGTTACGCTACCGTACACATTGAAGCGTCTAAGGTAATGTATTTCGTAACGATAGACAATAAAAAGGTAGAAGATTATGATTAAAGTCCAGCCTAATAGGTCTAAGCGGGAATCTATTCAGCGTACCGAAAGTGGTACGGTTGTGCCAACACGGGAGAAGCAATGACTAATGTAAAATGTTGGAACTGTGGCAACGATTTTGAGCATGTAAGTTCGGCGCGAAAAACAGAGACACGCGGCCAATCTATGGACACTAGCCCCGCATGGTGGAATGGCAATATTGCTATTGACTTTTCCACTAATGAATGGGAATATGTCCTGAATGGCCTGAGTGCTCTGCTTGATAATGCCTATCTTTGGGGATGGGCAGACACAGAAGTAGAAACAGACATTCGTAATATCATTGATCGTATTGAGAAGAATATTGGTTTGGAATGACTTGGAACTATCGAATCGTGGCGGTACAGCATGATTGGGGTATTGAATATGGGATACATGAAGTCTATTATGATGAGAATGAGAAGCCTATTTTTTATACATCAAACCCCGTGCCCTGCGTGGGAGATACGTTACAAGAAGCATATGCCTCATTTGAAAAGATGCGTATGGCATTTGGTATGCCAACCCTGACAGAAAAAGATTTTCCATGACAGATCTATGGTGGGCGAGTTGGGTGCTCGCTGCCTTTGGTGTTGCCACCATGTTTTTTGCAGGGCAGAAGAAGTGGTGGGCATGGTGTATTGGACTCTTGACAGAAGCACTATGGATTTGGTATGCTGTTATCACTCAGCAATATGGATTTATCGTTGCAGCATTGGCGTATATGATGGTGTATTTCAGAAACACTCTCAAGTGGAAAAACGGTGGTATTCGATGAAGTGGTTGAGAAAGAAGAAAGACGTTCCTATTGGTTACCATATGATGAAAGTAGAACTTGCCAAAAGGGACATGTATATCAGTCAACTAAAGGAAGAGATTGACTATCTTAAACAACGAATTATAGAACTAGAATATCGTCCTGAATACTATGATTAAGGCGGGGGTAGAGAATGAATGAATTAGGATTCTACTATATAGAAGTACATGAAGCATGGTTTCATACACCTACTAGTAGTCTAATATTCCTAGATGAACTCTTCACCAGAAACGATGAAGAAATACATGCATTGGTGTTTGAACGTACAGGGGAAAACCCCTCAGAATGGCTGATAGAGCGTTTAAAATACCCTTTTGAAGACTGATTTTGAGTCAATGAATGTTACTGTGTTATTTGGTGTGGATGGGATTGGGTTAAAGTGGATGAAAATGGGTTATAGAACAGAAGAAATAATCTTCGTAATCATTTTTTTGCTGCAAATCGCTGCCCCCAAAACACATCAAAACATGCGGGAATTTCCCCAAAATGTTACACAACCGTTATCAAAACGTTATAAACCAATTAATTATTTTCAAAAACATGGGCGATTTTTGAGATGCGTTCGTAATACTTTTTTTAAATAAATTCGGACATGTTCCGGTCTGTCCCTATGTACTTCTATATAGCATAGATATCTATAGGACCAGAACAGGAGGGGGATATTTCTACCGCCGCAGACAATGCTACTTTAATTCTTCTCTCTTGGTCTGCCCAATTGCGGGTGGTATAAAGAGATCCCAATGCAACATTGTTACCACTACCTATAGAAGACTCTGCAAACTCGCATACCGACCAATCTTCTGATGATACTTCAAATAATCTACCATTGACTCCAATGAGCCAATCAGTTGAATTATCTTCTAAATGAGAAGCATTGCCAAATTCCTCAATAGCAGTTTTGAGTGACTTAACAAAGGTGGTTCGTAAAGTCTTTTCTATGTTCTTTCCTATAGGGGGTAGATCTATATAATGTGCTAATTCACCAATGCCAAGACTACCCGCGAATCCAATGAGATAATCCCCACACTGCTTGACTTTTGGGCGGGTAAGTGGTAAGAGAGTATTCCCATCTGATGCTGCTCTCTCTCCCCCTATATATACAATACCATCTCTGGCAATTCCTACAATACATGTCATGGTCGCATTATATCCTAACTCGGGCGATTTTTCAAGTCCTTCGTAATACTTTTTATTTTGCAGATTCGGGCGATTTTATACATTCTTCGTAATGCTTTTTTATTTTTATTAAAGTTCCGGCCCCTACCCGCAGGATGCGAGCAGGAACAGGATAAAGAGAAACAAAACACATCCACCAAGGAATGCAGTTAATGCATCTCCACTGTGATTACTCAAAGGTCATCACATCCTCTAGTGAGGAATATTCTCCATAGTGGTCTACCTCTACAACCTCACAGAATGATTGCCACGTTTGCTCTATGAATGAGCGTCCTGCATCTGTAAGTGTTACAGCACCATTGACCACAAGTACCGCCGCAGGGAAGCCAAGGTCGTTGTGTTCTATAAAGTCTGCATATTCTTCTGACCCTGAGTAGTCCATATAAAAGTCACTCAGTATCTCGCACTTCTTAGAAAAGGGTGTATTGTCCATCGCCAACTCCTGGTAGTTCGTCGTTATATGCCTTGATACTATTTGCCATTTCTACCAACTGATCGCGTACCCCCAAAGGAGACAGGTTGATAAGATGGAAGCCAAGCATATGCATGTCCATAGTAGTGTAACGCATATCTATAACCATGTCAAGCATCTTGATCGCTACTCTTTGCATCATACCTCCAAGCATACAGGATGGGGGGCAGCCTGTCAAGACTACCCCCCAACCAATTTATGTTAGCGAGACTTGACAGTCTGGCCCTTGCGAAGCGCGGTAAGCGAGATGTTGTCCACAAACTTACCATTACGACGGATAACGATACGATCCGACAGACCGTAGCGGGTATCCCACTGCTCCAGATAATTGTAGGTTGGAGCCTTCTTCTTGCTTGCCATTATTTCTCCTTAGTTAGATATATCTTCCTATTGGGAAGTCTTAGAATACCTGCTCAATTACAGGCTCGCCAAAATAGATAAACTCATCTGACGATGTATCCATGTCGTCCATAGTGCAGTATGCAGCCGTCACCTTATGCTCATCAGATGAACGCACCAGAAAAGCCACGGGAACCTTGACGAGATACAGATTATCCATGTTACACCTTCTCAATCATAGACAGCGGAGTTGTGATATTAGTATAGAACCTGCCATGACGATTGTCAAGATCAATGACAACTTTTGTGCGATTGATCTTTACTACCCGCCCTGTCGCACCATTGAGATACTTAGGATTAGTATTCACCATCTTGATACGATCACCAACCTGAAACTCCCAGATCTTGGGACGCATATCCTTCTTACGCAACTGAATAGTCTGCATCATTCCATCCAGATACTCATCGAATTCCCCTGACAGAACAGGGACGGCAAAGTCATTATGGTAGTCCATTAGATCTCCTCAATCTCAATCGAATCCTGAATCTCAGTACCAGTATGCACGATCTCCTCCATATCATACGCCTGATCGTGCCAAATGTCAAGAGCCTTTCGCTTGGAATCAGCCTCAATCACGACCTCATACCAATCTTCCTCGGTCCATGAAATAAGATACTTAGGCATTAGATCCTCCCCAGCACATTGCGGAAGCCAAGATCATAGACAAACATCTCAGTTTGGTTCCATGCAGACTCACCATAGAACAACTTAGACTTGCGAACACCATCAATGGTGTACGTCACACGGAAGAAGTCAGGGAAAGGATGACCCTGCTCAACCATAGCGTGCTTATTCTGCCCACGCCAATCTGTATCAATGAAGTCCTCAAACAAGACATACCACTTGGATACATCCTTGACAGACGGACGCTTAGACGGACGGTAGTGCGAGATGGAACTCATCATACTCCTTTAGTGTGTGGATAACGAAGTCTACACCAATCTCCCTCAGAATGTCAAGGTAGAGATCGAATTCATTTTGACCTTGGAGATCACGAATGCAGGTGGTAGTAGGTTCATCCCATACCTCCCAATAAGGCTCACCCCTGCCACAATCAATCTCGTAGATGTGTCTCATTGTAGTATCTCCACTTGGATTCTGAATAGTCAAAGTCAAATAGTTCTAGTTGTTCATCCATATTTATTCCTCTCGTTGGATCGTTGTTTACCACAGACTACCCCGCTTTTCAGGCACACCGACTGAGGGAGGGAGTGGTGGGGGTTGATTACTAAGTCTAGCAGTTACATCCGATAACATGTAGCGAATATCGGGGTCACCATTATCATCGATATCTGCTATCATACTAATGCACTTGGCAAGCATGTCTTGCTGACCAAGCAGATATGCCTCTTTGATTGCTTGGTCCAAGTCATCATCAGCACCAAGAATCTGCTCCATTGCCACCGCCGTAACCTTGGTAATAGCGGCATTAGCCTCGTGTGCTAAAACAACCTCATACTCTCCCAATTGCGGGGTATCGCTCAATGGACCACGAGCACCATAAACGTGCATTCACAGTTCTCCATTCACAACAGGGGAGGGCCAGATAGTAACGAGAGAGTTTAGCATCTGCCAACACTTCATGTCAAGGGCTTCCTCATGGCTACCCTCCTCGGGAATAGTCCAACCATAGCCAGTCTCGTCAGCAGCCTTGTCATCCCACAGGCTACCGTCAGGAAAATAGGCGGTAGGGTCAAACTCAACCCACCAACGATCCTTCTCAGAATCATATCCAACAACGTAGTGAAACTGCATTAGTAGTCCTCATCTTCCTCATCGTCATTACGCGGGGGGTTGTCCATGATCTGAAGCAGCCCACTATTCAGCAGGTACTCCAACTGCCCCATGCCATCAAGGATCTCATCAGACTCAAACTCATAGTCTGCTATGCCATTGCCACAGTCAATGTAACCAGAATAAATAGGCATTAGTCCTCCTCATCCAGTTCTACTCGGGGGTTGTCAACGATCTGAAGAATACCAGTATCCAGCAGGTAAGTCAACTGTCCCATGACATCCAACTCTTCCTCAGACTCAAACTCATAGGATGCCTCCTCAAGTCCGCAGTCAATAGTTCCAGAATAAAGATACATTATGCCTCCACCTCCGTTGCCTCAATGAGAATATTATCAAGGATGTGCTGAACAACCTCATTCTCGTCCATGTCGCCCATCTCGTCAAAGAATTCAGTATACATGGGCTTGCCCTCAAACTCAATATAGATATCCCAAGTCTTGTGCTCCATCATCCCTCCTGAAAATTGTGGTAGTAACGAGTCCACGGAAGTTGGGTATCATCCGTGTAGAAGTCAAGCGTGCCCTCCACGCCGTCAGACTTGCGCTTGACAATAGCCCACCCATAGGCGAAGCCAAGCACTTCATATTGCTCTAGCATCTGCTCTTTTGTCATATCCATAGGCCCATCCTAGTCTACGCTGCTCCCCATGTCAAGCCCTCGCGCTGCCAATCTGCGCCATGCTCAAGGAAGGCAGCCTCCAACTTCTGCATCCAACGGTAGGACTGAGACTCCTCCCATGCTCCCATGTGCTCACAAGACTGATAAGAATAGAAATGAACCATCTTGAGAGCCTGATCAAAGTCATAGGGATCATAGGTCGTGCCGTTCTTGGCGTTAGACCGTGGCTCTGTGTAATGATAGGCAGGAGCCTTCTGATACTCAGGACGATACCAACCATAGCGAGCACGCAGACTGCGGTAGTTCTCCTTACGCAACTCCCTACCAATACTAGTCTTATCACGCTTGGACAAGCCAAGGGTACTGATCCAATAGGAAAGACAATCAATCTCACTATTACTAACAGACCAAGCAGACACTAGTCCTCATCCTCCACAGTCCAATCAGCAGAAACCTCGTTCCAGTCAAAGTTCTCAGCATCGTAGGAATCACACTCAATGTTGTATGACAGATCAAAGTCATCATTGTCGAATCCAAGCGGCACATCAGCCTCAAACTCAACCTCAATAGTCATCGTGCCCTTGATACGCTTGGTCAGTTGGATATCAAGAAGACGAGCAACCTCTTCCATGTCCTCATCAATCTCACCATTCATAGAGTAGAGATCCATGATGTGACCCTTGACATTCTCAATCTTGCGCTGAAGGTAGACATAATCGGACTGCCACCGCTCATTAGACTTCTTGAGACTCTCAATCTGAATAAGCAGATCGTCACGGTCATTGGGCACGGGGGCAGAATGAAGATTACTAATCTTCTCAGTAAGCCCAGCAATAATCTCATCTGTCGTATTCATTACACTCCTTGGTAGTAGATGGTGCAATCCTATACGATGGGTATGACACTTGTCAAGGGGGTTTCGGTGATTTTTTGGGAGAGTTCTTAATCGTTCGTAAATGAGTTTTGGTTTTATCAAAGTGATTTCCGGCCGCCTGGGGAGCCAATTGTCAAGTGTGAGAGCAGTTTAGACTCATGCTCAGGAGTGTGATGCTTAGGCGAATGCGACCTGACGCACAGCCTTCAGCATCGCGTTCTTTGCAGCGTTAGTCGCAGCATCGAAACCACTAGCAGACGCAAGCACAGACTCAGCGTTGCCATTGCGAGGGCTGCGATACCAGTCAAGGCGCTCAGTGAGTGCGTTGTATGCACCCCACGCAGTGCCCTTGATGTTGACGCAAGTCTCACCGTTGTAGATGGTGTTGAGAGTGTCGATCTTGTTCTCCCACTTGGTCATGCTGCCCTTGGTGTCAGCCTCGGGCTTGGGGTAGACAGCAGTGATGATATCGAAGAACTGCTTGTCATTGATCTCCTGCGAGATCATCTCCTGAGCCTGCTTGTCAAACTCGTCAAGGTACTTGTGCGCAAGGCCAAGCGCCTCACGAGCAGCAGCAACCTTGCCAGTGACAGTCTGAGTGTGGCGAATCTTGTAAGACTGCTTGACACCAGACAGTGCAGCATTGAGCGTATTCTGGCAGACAACACGCACAGGGGTAACGCTAGCCTGAACAGCAAGCGAACCATCATGCGAGGTATGCACGAGAAGGTAGGTGTTCACCTTATCGGTAGCACCGTTAGGGTCAAGCACGATCTCACGATCAAGCGCGAGAGAACCGAACACGACCGTACCGCTCTTGATAGAACCAGCAGTCTCCCAACGACCACCGTCCAGCATGTTGTCAGCGAATGAGAACAGTTCCTCATTCTGCACAACCTTGTAACGCTCACCCACAACGCCAAGAACGTCAGCGCCGTTATCGAATGGGTTAGTGCGAACGACCGCGAAGTACGGACGATGCGTGCGACCTGGGAGGTCGATATCCTCAATGCGAACATCCCAATCGTTGAGATGTGCAGCAGCGAGCATCTCGCTCGTGGTGACCTCAGTGTCAAGGATGGTGCCAAGACCGTGCCACGCAGGTTCCCGCAGGGATGCGAAGGAAGCCATCTCGCCGTACTGCTCCAGCATGTGTGCCATTTGTGTTTTCCAATCTGTAGTAACTGATGGCATAAGCATACGCCTATTAGGATGAGTTGTCAAGGGGTATTTTCTAGGTTTTGGCGAAATTCTGGGTGTGGTCTTAATCACATCGTAAAGGCTTGACAAATGGAGATTTTTGCGACCGGCCTGGAAGAGTCCCCCTAGGGAGCAATGGTGGGTGGGGGTATGCTCAACCTAGGGGGACAGCGATTCTGATGGGATTCGAACCCACGACCTCCACCGTGACAGGGTGGCGAGCACTCCGCTGCTCTACAGAACCAGTGTGCAGCAGTTTTACATCATGCTCAGGATGTTCGGGGGATATCCCCAAATAAAGTTGCTAGGTATTCCCTGAGGACTCCTAGCAGTTAGTGTTACGGACTGGTATTGCAACCAATGAGTATGCATCCTCTTAGTTTTTCCGCTTACGCACCCTGTCAAGGAATCGAACCCTGCAAGACAAGTTTTGGAGGCTCGTCTGTACCCAGTACCCAAGGCGTGGGGAATGCTTATTCGGCTTCACATTCCAATACCACCTGACGGATACACTGTGTACCCTGCTAGTTATAACATTCACGAACAGGTGGGGGGAAGCGAGTCGATGCTGGCTAGTTCCGACTCCCACGGAACTCTAGCACTAATGGTCCAACGAACCATCGCGGGTCGCATATCCCCAAGCCACTATTTAGTTATCTTGTGATTGTATCACATTACTTGACGGTTGTCCACCGCATACCGTTGGCAGTAGCCAGACGGACACGGATGGAACCTGACGGATTCTGAACGATCTCCTCAATCGTTCCCTCCACACCACTCTTCTGAGTAGTGAACTGCGAGCCAACAGTCAGAGTTGCCATTTTGCTTCCTTTCGTTTGTTTGTTTGTTTTACTTGCCAACGATGACAAGAGTCTGGGGGGTAGCCTGAGTCTGGTTGGTTGCACCAATGAACGTACCCTCAGGAGTACGCACAACAGCCTTGATGACTGCACCCTGCTGAGTGTTCCACTTCTCAGTGCGAACGATGACCTTGGACATTTACGAACCCACTTTCGTTGTTGTTGTTATGATGGATATTCTAGTCGATGGTGGGGGTACTTGTCAAGACTTTCCCCCCACCGTTATCAAACTGTTACCAAGAGGCACGGTAGATGAAGTCAACCCAAGTATCAGGGCCAACAGATGCGAGAACCTTGTCCAACTGACGGACAGTATTCTGCAAGTCCTCCATGTACCACTCATCATAGTCATACGAGCCAAAGAAGAATCCAGGCTGAGTAGGCAGAGCAGTAGAAGCCATGGCAGGCTGTTCGATGATTGACTTGCACAGATCGCGCAACTCCATCAACTTGTCATGCGAGACATAGATGGACTGACACTCATCGCGTCCACCATCCAGATCGCAGAACCACTTATGCACGGCATTGGCCTTGCGCCAATACGCAACGCAAATGTCAACATAGGCGTGAGGCGAACCCTCGCAACGATCAACATTCATGTATTCACGAATCGCGTCATACATGGCACGCTCATCCTTACCGTCATCGACGGTCTTCCATTCCCAACCACCGACATACTCACGACGGTACAGGTACATATCAAGTCCCATTTGGAACCCACCTTTCCTTGTTTGTTAGTAGAACCCTATCACAGATCAGATGTGCTGTCAAGGATTATGCGAAACTTTTTTGAGAATTCTGCCTCAATGTGACGACGGTAGCCTTCCTCATCGACCAACACGAAGCGGTAGTCAAGGGTGTCCCCATCCTCAATCTCTACAATTCTGTAGACAGCACCCTGCACAGTAATTTGATCCCCCACCTCAAGAGAGTACGCTTCCATCAGATCAGTAGTCATTCTGGTTCTCCTTCTTCCAATTGATCTTCTCACGCTTGCGAATGATCTTAGCAGACTCGCGGGGGTAGCAGCAAGTGCATCCCTTGTGTCCATTCCTCGCAATGTTCCTGTTTGATCTCAACATGGTATGACCCTATCACATGATAACACAGGCTGTCAAGGACTCAGGCCAAAAAAATGCTGTTTCTTAAATCACTTCTTAAAGTCTTGACAGATGGTAACTTGTGTGCCGGATTTCTCTTTCAGCATCTTCCATAGACAATAATAGCAGCAGCCAAAAGGAATAATCCGCCAAAGAATCCTAGGATATTGCTGTTCACTCTATCCCCAATTCCTTTTCGATACGATCAGCAATGTAGATTAGGTCAAAGTCATAGTCGTCCATTACGTTACCCCTGATATTTGCGAGGCATAGATCACGAATGGTCAGCAATACATCATGATTCCAATTCATTTGATAGTAGTAGCCACCGAATTCATTTTCTTTACGCATGGCTAGATATCTCTCCCTTGTGCCCTCGCTTGTTCGACTAATGACCATAGTTCTTGCATGATGTATAGTTCTTCATCATCAATGATCCATTCATCATCACGCACGATCTTCTCCACATTCGGGGCAGGGAGGATATTCCATGTTGTCCATTTGATGTGCGATGAGCATTCCTCGCCAATCATCATCAAGCATGATCACCCCGCACCTCCGCTAATGCGTCATCAAATGACGTTGAGCAATCTTGACAATCATTGTCTACCCACCATTCAGGATAGTTGCATGTAGGGCAGATCATGATGCGCTACCCCGCTTCACAATCCAGATGAGAGCCTGCGTTGTGCGAGGCGTGAGGCCATGCTCACTAGCGATATTCCGCACGGCATCGGCAAGCATATTGTAGTCAGACTTATTGACACCCTTGGACGCATCCATGCCTGCCGCACGAATCATCCAAACGTCAATGACAACCGCGTCAGGGTCACCCGCAATAGCGCGAGCGAATGCATTAGTCTTCTGACCATTGAGAGCATCGAATCCAAGGTTGAGAGAATCGTTAGCCATCTTGAGATTATTAGACAGGCCACTAACAGGCTTGCCATTAGCGAATGCGTAGGACTTGGCAACGTTAGTTGCCCAACGCTCACGAGGAGAGAAAGCCGCAACGATGGAAGCGCCAACCTCAAGGGAAGTGCCAAGAATCTCGGCAACGTCTTCCGCAACTTCCTGCGCCTCAAAGTACCAAACACTAGCCTGCTCGACTTGCTGCATGGTGGCCTGCATGATGAGGTCAGAGAAAGCAAAGTAAGCGGAGTCAGAGAGGGACAGGACGGGGGTATCGGTGAGAGTGTTCATGCTATGATCCTAGCCTAGTTGTGATCGGAAGTCAAGTGGGAACGGTGCTTCATCTTGCGAGTGTACTTAGCCTTATTCTTGTGGGGCTGGGCAGCGGAGGAACGTCGAAGATCCTGCCAGTACTGCACTTCCTCGCGGGTACGCTTACGATTCTTGATCATGAAATAATCCTAGCATAGGGGTATGACAAACGACAGGGGTTCGGGGATATTTTTTGGTGTGACGTAAAACACGTTCGTAAGACTTGACAAATGGCCAAGGATGGGCCGGATTCCCCCTAGTCCCACTGAGCGTGGTAGTAGTCCCAGTCCTCGTCCTTGCTCATCTGCTCCATGTACCAGCCCTGAGCATCGAAGTCATCAGAGAACTCAAACGTGACCGACATGGGGTGTCCTTTCGTTGTTGGTAAGACCACCCTACAGGATTCGGCAACTTTTGTCAAGCCTTCTTAAACATATTTTTATGTGATCTAAAACACAGACCGGCCTGGTCCAAAACCCTTTATTTGCAACGGTTTTTAGCGATGCAGATTTGAGAGTGCAGAGTAGAGATGATTCTTTGCCTCTGTCACATCATTATTATTCGACAACGCATTCAGCGCACGCTTGATTGAGAGCGACACGACAAACTCTAAGTCTGTTAGATCTTTGTTGCTACGCATTGATGTATTCCTCCGCTGCCTTCCACTCACGACTACCCTCAGGCCAACGATGCCAACTAACGTTGCAGTCAGGGCACTTCCAATAGAGTGTGCAGTCATAGACTCCACGCACAGTCACGCCAATCTTGCGAGAGTAGTGAGTAACACCGTCAGGGTACATTCCCTGTTCGATGTATTCCTGCGGAATCTCAATGCCGCGAAGGTCGCAACCGTTAGGGCAAGTGTCATTCATGTTAGTCTCCAAAGAAAAGGTTGGTCATGTTGTAGTTGTCGATTCGATAGCCCTTGTGCTCACGCTCACTCACGTTAGCACCCATGGACATATCCTCCATGACGCTCACGCCTGCAATGTCACCATCGACAAGGTAGACAGGATCGGCAAGGGAGATCACAGTACCCGTTCCAGGGTGGTAGATGTAGAGATCACGCATTAGAACGGCACCTCCACCCATTCCTTGCCATCGACAATGATGGAGTCGCGCAGATAGAACACGCGGGACATGTCGAAGGCGTTATCCTCCAACATGAAGTAGATATCGAGCCAAGCCTTTTCGAACTCAAGTGATGTTTTCATGCGTTTACCATACCATTCAGGTCTGACAGTGAACAGGGGAACAGGGCATAGTCATTGCCCAAGCAACGGGGGCAGTGGTATTGGATGTTCACCCAATCATTGCCCTGCGACTCAATCGCTACGGGAGTCATCATTACGCCGAACACTCCATCGTCATAGCGACAGTCATTGCATTCGACAGGGTAAGCGGGGAGATTAGTCATCCCATCCTCCATACATTTCGTCGTAGTCTTCCTTGGTGAAGTCTGCGTATGGGTCAACCATAGCATCAGGGTCTGACACCCAAGCCTCGCGGGATTGGATGATCGTGATGCACTCACCGCAGCAGATCACTCCCCACGGATTCAGATCGGCATCGAACAGGTCGATATCTGTAGTCATGCGACCACAAGCGCTGTCGATAGGAACGAAGATGCTCATGCGACACACTCCCTTTGCCAAGTGTTCCAAGCCTTGCACTCACAACGGATGCAAGCGTAGCACTCATCGATTACACCGATGATGTGAGAGGCAGCGTTACGCTCACGCTCCTCAGGGGTGATCGCGTCAAGGCGCGGCTTTTCGATCTGCTGATACCACTCAGCGTATGTACCTTGGAAGGTGGAAGGCTTCATTTCGTTTCCTTTCTTTGAGACTAGCCTAGCATGGGGGTCTGACACTCACACGAGGGTGAGCAACTTGCCAGACTCTCCAAGCGTTTCGACGGACAGAACACGACCGAAGAACGCGGGGTGATCGGTAGGATCTCCAGCAGTCTCCACACGGACAGTCTGACCAGTGGTGAGGGTAACGAGGTAAACGAACATTTGACTAACCTTTCTTTCGATCTATGGCTACAGCCTAGCATGGGGGTCTGACATTCCCGACCGAAAAATCAACGCAAAACGGACACCCTGAAAAACTTTTTTTGTGATCTAGGCCACATTCCAAATGTCCTATTTGTCTGTCAAGCCGACACGCCGTAATTCACCCAATCTTAACCTTAAACGTAAGGCTGTGTATAACTTGTGGATAACGGGCCGGCCTGGGAAAAACCCTTTATTTGCAAGGGTTTTTAGATCATGCTAGAGAACCACCAAGCGACACCAACAATGAGGGTAGCGAGAAAAAAGATGGGCATGAAAACTCCTTTATTCCCAACGGTTTTTAGATCAGTATGCCATAGGGATTAGGCTTGAGGTTTTCTTCTCCAACTACCTCGCGGCAGCAGAGACAAACGTTAGGACGAGTAGGGTGCTGCATTCCATGCACACCTCTCTCGCACTCTTCACAAGTAGAAAGCATTAGAAACCCTTCAGGTAGGAGATAGTAGCGTCGATGAAGTCAATAGCAGTAGGACGATTCTTTTCCCAATCAAAAGAGAAGTAGTCCCTACTACCGTCAGGAAGATTCACTCTCCCATAGTGTCCACCATTCCACTCAATAGTGGATGCGCCATAGTTGATACGCATTACAGAAGTCCAATCTCTATTACGCTACCCTTGTCGGTAGTCCAGACAGAATACAGGAGAATGCCGAAAAGCACAAGGCCCACGACAAGGAGAAAGGCCTTCACAGGGTGAACCCTGTAGAAGTCTCAACATTGAGGAGGGTAGAACCGAACTCCCCATTGACGATACCCTTGATCGCACCAACGACCTTAGCATAGAAGATATCGTTGCTGTCATCCTCCACCACGGAGGTATGGATAGCATCGGAGAACCTATCGCGGTAGGTAAGTGTAGCGGTATTCATTGCTTTCCTTTCTTTGGTACTAACCTACACCCTAGGGGGTAGATTGTCAAGTCTATTTAGATAACGATATGGTTACAGCAGACCCTGCTGCATGAGGGAGAGGGAGATATCCCACTTGGCATTCTCAAGGGTATCAGGTACGAGGATGGTCATCATGTAGTCGTTAGGTACATTGACGATCTCATTACCCTTGATATCGCGCAGGTACATGAAGTGAGTATCTGCATCGACAATCTCAAAGGGGTAGATGGTAGTACCCACCATGATATCGAAGGTAGGGGGAAGGTCACTAGCCTTCATGGTGCGAATCTCTGAAACCTTGTCAATCATGGTCTAACCTTTCTGTTACCCTGAATCTATCAGAGTCTATCTTGTTTGTCAAGTCTGGGGGGTGTGAGGTAGGTCACTTATTTGCTAGGCTCATCCCGAAGGCTTATTCGCTAGGCTCATTGACCTACTCTCTATTTACTTATAGCCCTAGCGTAGCACGGGGGTCTGACATTGGAAACGCTTACAATGGCATATGTCCGATATGTCTTCATGTGATCTGCACCACATCAATATGCCCCATTTGTCTGTCAAGACGACACGCCGATGTTTACAAAAAATTCATCAAAAAACCACCTCGGATGTGTGCTCACTATTGCAAAATGGACATTTGGTATAAATTACGCATCGTACATCTACCAAAAATATTAAACTTTTGCCAAAATCGAAATACAGATGTTTAAGAATTATGCTCAAATTAAAGCCCTATTTCAAAAAATAGAAATTTTTTAAACATTGTCAGCGTTCGACTACATTTGTATAAATGTCAGCGTTCACAGACAGCGGTAAGATCATGCCGTTATAGGCATAATAGTACGCATAAACCGTATATATCAACGTTTTATCGGAACGATCGTGCCTGTATAATTGATGGTATGCCATGTGAGCGTTGTAGAAAGCGTGATCGCGTGATTGATCTCTTAGATAAGAAGAATTATGTGCATAGATCAATAAGAAATGCGCGGTATAACGAATGTCTTGGCTGTGAACGCCTTATTCAATTGACAAAAACATGTGTGGAATGTGGATGTTTCATGAACAAGAAAACATGGTTGAAAGATGCTGAATGTCCACTTGGCAAGTGGGAATCATCAGAATAAAATTTGATATAATTAAATTCTAAAGAAGGGTATACAAATGAATATTTCTACACAGACAAAGGCCATGATCAAGTCATGGCTTAACGTATTTGTTGCAGCAGTCATCACCGCATTGATTGTCGTGCTTGGTGATGGAAACATTACATGGGAAGACATGTGGTATGTTCTCGTAGCAGGACTGGTAGCGGTATTGCCAGTAATCAAGAACTACTTTGATCCAAACGATACACGTTACGGTAAGGGCGCTGTATCTGAATGAAAAACATCTGGGGGCGTCTTCCTGAGGGTTTGAGGGAGCGCCCCTTCGATGTATATACTGCCTTTATTCTTTTTCTGATGGGCATCTATGGAATTGTTGATGATAGTTTTCCAGAACGTTTCTCAAATCAACTCACGGTATTCTTTATCAATATCATCTCTGCGTATTTAATGGCGGCATCCAGTGTAATTCTGGTTGCACTGTTCAAGGATAAGCGCCAATATCCTGTATTCAATCTCTTTGGTCAACTCTTTGGTTGGGCATTTATTTCAGCGGCAGCATTGGCAACATCCTTGATATATGCAACAAGCATACTTTTTGCTGGTTCTCCTGATTCTTGGGCCTTATGGTCAGTATGGCTTCTTATTTGGTTTACTATGTTTGTTGCATCAATGCTTCGCACAATGGAGTTATATAATATATATAGGGGATGCAAGAAATAATGGATACTCCAATTATCGTAGCAATCATCAGTGTGTTAACCGCTCCCGTAGCCGTGCTCATCACATGGATGCTCAATAGAAAGAAGCATGTAGCAGATATTTACACGGCTTTGAGCGAATCTTCCCAAGCCGCCGTCGAAACCATGCAGTTGACCATGCAGGAACTGCGTATTGAGTTGGTTGAGGCCAAGGATAAGATTGATGAACTGATCAAGGAGAATGAATTGCTACGCAACGACCTGCATGAACTCAAACTTCAAAATGAGCAGTTGATTTCAGAGAACCGTGCCTTTAAGCGCAAGATTGAGGAACTGACAAAATCAATCAAGAGCATGAATCAGGAATAGTGCTGTCCACGTTCCTTTGTGCGAATAGCGTGACAGTTGGCACAGACCACTTCACACTTGTTAATCTCAATCACAATAGTCTTCCAAGAATAATCAGATCGAATAAGATTTGATACCGTATTCTTCTTGTCGTGTTCGCCCATGTGATCAAACTGTAGCGCTACGCCGTTATGATTGTAGCCACAGTCGGCACAGCCTCGCTCTGTTTTGATAATTTGGGCTAAGCGCCATTTGGCTGCTCTCTTTCTTGCTCGCGGCGATTTGAGAGCGTAGTCACTGACGGTATTCACTCCACGCCTTGGCTGTATTGGGGTAGTGCTCATTGACGATGGTAGCCACCGCTTGAGCATATGCTTGAATTTCATACTGTGCATCCTTCTTGTCGCGTAGGGAAAGAAAGTGTAGCACAGCATTAAGGCTGACTGTCCAGCGCCAACGGACATACATCGCATAGGCAGGAAGGAGCAGTCGTGCTTGTTCTGGGGCTACCCCATCCTTGAGGGCATCCTCATAGTCTGCTATACCGCGCTGCACAGACGCTCGCAAACGCTGTAGACACTTTGCCCCTACATCGCTGCTGACGGCTCCGCCAGATCCCTGCTTGCTGTTTTCAGGCGCTGCACGCCATTCGCTGACGGTAGGAATATAAAACTCTTCCTTTTCTGTAATGTACCTGCGGCTTGATTCATTCCACCCATCTTGGTCATCGATTGCCGCAGAGCCGATATGGTGCTTCCACCATTGTCGTGCTACCATAAGCGGGGCATAGACTTCAAAGGTCATTACACAATGTCTCAAAGTAGAATCATGTCTATGCTTCACCAAGAAATTGATAAGTGAAACATCTTTATCACCAAGAGAAGAAACTTCCTTATCGTAAGAAACTCTAGCAGCATTTACAACATCAAGATCAGAACCCATATTGTTAACTAGTTTTACATAACCATGATCAAGAACGGAAATCAACAAAAAACCTTTCATCTCTAGACCCCTGCGGGGTCAGTCAGGAGAAAGAGGACAGACTTCTCTCTCTTCTCTCTTTTATATTTATATATGGTACACGATGATTTGAACTTGTCAACTCAATATCGACATTCTCCAAAAAATTGTTATAAAGTTGTTAGCACTTCATGCTGAAAGACTAAATAATGGTATAATCAAATTATCAAATTGGGAGATTTTTGACATGGCTGGACAATACAACATGATATGCCCTCAGGGAGCAACATTCTCAAAAAGACTTACTTGGGCAATTGATGATATTCCAGTTGATCTTACTGGCTATACCGCTGCAATGCAGGCAAGAGATAAATATTCAAGCACAACAGCAGTCTTGGATTTGACTACTGAAAATGGCGGAATAACGCTAGGTGGTGATGAAGGAACAATAGACATTTACATCTCTGATGAAGACACAGCAGCAGTCTACGCAAAAGAATATGTATACGATTTAGAACTCTATTCTGGTGGGGAAACAACAAGGCTTGTTCAAGGAAAATTCATCGTTACTCCTGAGGTAACAAGGGTATGACGGAATCTAGAATATCTGTTGAAAATACTAATACGGATATAGAAGTTGTTGACGAAAATATTCAGGTAATCACTACTGAAGAAGTTGTCTCAATATCAATTGCTGAATCTGGACCACAAGGTCCACAAGGAGTAACTGGACCAATCGGTCCTACTGGTCCTACTGGTCCCATAGGTGCAGCATCTACTGTTACTGGACCTACAGGGCCAACTGGCCCTACAGGATCTACTGGACCTACTGGTGCTGCTTCAAATATTACTGGACCTACTGGTGCTACTGGTTCTACTGGTCCTATGGGGCCAACGGGTCCAACAGGATCGACAGGCGCTGCATCTAACGTCACTGGACCAACAGGTGCGACTGGTCCTACTGGATCAACAGGTCCAACAGGACCAACAGGGTCACAAGGAATACAAGGAAATGTTGGACCACAAGGTTCACAAGGAATTCAAGGAAACGTTGGTCCTACTGGCTCCACTGGCCCAACTGGACCAACAGGATCTTTAGGTCCAACAGGGGCTACTGGTCCTCAAGGTGCCGCTTCTACCGTCACTGGTCCTACAGGACCAACGGGACCAACAGGTGCTCAGGGGGTAAGAGGCATTACTGGTCCACAAGGACCAACGGGAGCACGAGGAGATACTGGTCCAACTGGCCCACGAGGAATCACAGGGCTTACAGGTAATACTGGACCAACAGGGCCAGAAGGACAGAAGGGGGATACTGGAGCAACTGGACCTACAGGTCCAAGAGGGCTTACTGGACCAACGGGTCCACAGGGACCAACTGGTCCTACTGGACCGCAGGGTACATCAATTAATTTTATTGGAACTGTAGCAACTCCAGCAAATCTTCCATCATTTGGAAATCAAAGAAATGATGCATATATTGTTGAGTCAAATGGAGATCTTTATGTGTGGGATGGATCTCAGTGGGACAATGTTGGACAGATAGTTGGTCCACAAGGTGCAACAGGTGCGACTGGACCTACAGGTGCCGCTTCAACTGTGACAGGTCCAACAGGTCCAACAGGAGCAACAGGAAATATTGGTCCTACGGGAGCAACGGGTTCTACTGGTCCCACAGGACCAACAGGGTCAATTGGACCAACAGGAGCCATTGGACCTACTGGCGCTGCTGGATATATTGGAGCAGATGGGGCTACAGGACCAACTGGTCCTACAGGAGCGATAGGAGCAACTGGCCCCACGGGTCCAACTGGTGCCAGTGGAACCTCTGGGGCTACAGGGCCAACTGGGGCCATGGGAGAAACAGGACCAACTGGTGCTACAGGACCACAAGGAGAAATTGGTCCTACTGGTGCTCAAGGACCAATGGGTCCACAAGGTGATCAAGGGGTAACAGGACCAACGGGTCCACAGGGTGAAATTGGACCTACTGGTCCTACGGGTCCACAAGGCGAAACTGGCCCAACAGGACCAACTGGACCAATTGGTGATACAGGGGCAACTGGACCTACTGGAACAGTATTAAATTTTATTGGGGTATGGTCTGAGGCTAGTTATGTAAAAGATACTGTTGCTGTAAGTACAGTTGATGGTAAAACCTATGTTAGTACGGTAGTCACAGCAAATGTTTATACTGACCCCGCGAATGATCCAACTGAATGGGAACTGTTTGCTGAAAGAGGAGTAACTGGTCCCACGGGCGCTACTGGTCCTATAGGTCCAACGGGACCAACTGGTGCTACTGGAGAAGCATCTACAGTTACTGGACCAACTGGACCCACTGGTGCTACTGGTTCTATAGGAGCCACTGGACCAACTGGTCCAACTGGCGCAACTGGTGCAGATTCAACTGTGACAGGTCCAACAGGTCCAACTGGGGCTACAGGTTCTAGTGGATCAACTGGTCCAACTGGACCTACAGGACCAACTGGACCTACTGGGGCAGCGTCAACAGTAACTGGCCCAACTGGACCTACAGGACCAACAGGGGCAACTGGAGCAGCCTCCACGGTTACTGGACCAACAGGTCCAACAGGAGCAACTGGTCCCACTGGTCCAGCAGGCTCTGGACTTGAGCCATTCTTCTTAAGCGGTATGTAATGAAAATATCTGTTTATACAATTGCAAAAAATGAAGAGCAGTTTGTTAAAAGATGGTATGAGTCATGCAAAGATGCAGATCATATCTTTATACTTGATACAGGATCTACAGACAATACTGTTGAAATAGCCAAAGAACTAGGAATAGATGTTGAAACTCAAATTGTATTCCCGTGGAGATTTGATATAGCAAGAAATGTTGCACTTAGTTATGTCCCAGATGATATTGATTATTGCATAGCACTGGATATGGATGAGGTATTAGTAGATGGGTGGAGAAATGAATTAGAAAAGGTTCATCCCTCAATAACCCGCCCAAGATACGAATATACTTGGTCGTGGAAAGATAATGGATCTGCTGGACTTGTATATGGTGGCGACAAGATTCATGCAAGGAAAAACTATGTATGGAAGCATCCTGTTCACGAAGTTCTCATATCTTTAGAAGAGGAAACTCAACAGTGGTGCGGGGTAAAGATTCATCATTTTCCAGATAATACAAAATCAAGAGGTCAGTATTTCCCCCTTCTTGAGTTAGCAGTAAAAGAAGATCCAGAAGATGATAGAAACTGTTACTATCTTGCAAGGGAATATTTTTTTAACGGTATGTATGAAAAAGCAAAAAATCAATTTGAGAAGCATCTTTCTTTGGAAAAGGCAGTATGGAAACCAGAGAGATCATCATCAATGAGGTATCTTGCTAAGTGCGATAAAGATAATAAATATTATTGGATATTAAGAGCCGTCGCTGAGTGCCCAGAAAGAAGAGAGCCTTGGGTTGATCTGGCTACATACTATTATGAAAAGAATAATTGGGAGAGTTGTCTGTCAGCATCTTTAAATGCCTTGGCTATAAAAGAAAAGCCTTTAGAATATCTTTGTGAAGAATATGCTTGGGGATACATTCCATATGACCTCGCAGCGCTATCTTTTTATAAACTTGGACTTCATTCTCAGGCAGTAGATTATGGAAATTTAGCAATTCAGTTATCTCCACATGATGAAAGGCTAAAAAATAATTTGAGGTGGTATAATGAACAAAGGTGATAGAACATGAGTTTTCCTGCAACCTATAACATTAGATATTACAAGGGCGACCTTTTTGAATTTGTTATTCGTCCAAAGACCTCTGCTGGAGAAATTTTTCCAATAGACTCAGCAACATATTATGCTTATTTTAGAATTTCTACATCACGAGGTGGTTCCGCAGGATCAACACTATCTGGAAATACATCAATTACTGATAATGCTGTTTATTGCGAACTAAGGCCAACTATTGGAAATAGCCTTACTGCGGGAACAACATATTACTATGATGTTTCTATTCAGGATCAGTCTGACTCTAACATTGTCTATACCCTGCTCACAGGAACCATAACTGTAACAGCAGATATTACTGCACCACTATAAGGAGGATAACATGTCAATATTTGAAGTGCTAGTCAACACTGATGATCTTGTTGTCCTCGGACCACCAGCAGTTATTGATGTAGGAATTGATATTGGACCAGAAGGCCAAAGGGGTGCAACGTTCTATGCTGGATCAGGAAATCCTAATGATACGGCAGTATCAGAAAACGTATTTGGTGATGTAATAACTCCAGCGGCAGGAGATCTTTATATCAATACCGCCACTGGAGCAAATTATGGATGGCTCTATATTTATAATCCAAAAGTTAGCGGGGATCAGTGGGATTCGGTTCTCCAGTTACAGCCACCACAGTATTCAACTGTTACAGAGCAGACATTTACAACAGGAACTGTAACAATTGCAGTTGACTTGGATAACATTCTTCCAACTGGAACTACTGTTGCAAGTGCGTATGACTTTGCTGTAAATATGACTGCAATAAGCGCTAATCCAACATTGTTGACAATAGTATCTCAAACTCTTACTTTGACACAACTAGAAATAGAAGTCTCTGGAATGAAGTATGAAAGCGCTGCTTGGTCAGATCTTAATGCAGAAACAATTGATATCTCACTAAACATTACAGTGGTATAATCATTTTAGGTGATATTTTGTGTCTCAGCCAGTAGGATATCAATATAAAAGTCGTATTCCACAATTATCAGATGATGCTTCCATCGTTGAAGCACTAAAGGTATATCACTATGGCGTAGACAATTATACTACTCAGCCAATTCCAGATGACAGCATTGAAGGTAATTTTAGGACTCTTCATGATGAAGTGGATATAATCAATGCGGCTATTGCTGCGTTACCAGGAACATATGTTGAGCAGTTATCACTTACTGCCACACCAAATGTCATAACTGGTCAGTCAACAACAACGGTTCCGCTTACTCTTAGGGCTATTGGATCACAAACTGCTGCCCTTCAGCAATGGCAAAACTCTTCTTCTGTGAATGTTGGATCTGTATCTACTGGTGGGTATTTAAATTTATCGGGGTATGGAACTTTTGGAAGCACAACACAAGCAACAACAGTTGGCGTTCAAGTAGAAATAATTAATGCTGCACATACAGGAATAGTTGTAAAAGCACAATCTTCACAATCTGGAAATCTTCAAGAGTGGCAAGATTCAAGTGGCAGTCCAATATCATGGATAACTGCTGATGGATCTTTGTATATTCAAGGAGAAGAAGTTGTCCCAGGCGGTGGAGGAGGAGCAGATTCTATTGGCTCCTTTTTCCTTATGGGTGGCTAATATGATATAATTTTTTTGGAGGAATAATGGCTACCACATATAAAAATGCACAGGTTCAGGGTACGTCAAGCACTGGCACATATGCCACTCTATACAATACTGGTGCAGCAACAACAGCGGTAATCTCATCTATTGTTGTAACAAATACTGCTTCTACTGCTGCTCTTTACCGTATTGGAATTATGACAACTGCTGGTACTCCTCCGGCTGCTAACTGGGTGGTATATGATGCGACGGTACAGCCAAACGATACCGTCTGCCTAACCTTGGGTATCACGCTTGGTAATACACAGTATATTCGT
>Ga0129336_10000468_pt1 | contig 23758 bp, 23 predicted proteins | sample CPB6_02_DNA_FD_96878 | JGI IMG/M metagenome (GOLD analysis project Ga0129336, IMG submission 96878) | Freshwater to marine salinity gradient microbial communities from Chesapeake Bay, USA - CPBay_Sum_0.6_0.2_DNA | ecosystem: Environmental > Aquatic > Marine > Coastal | place: USA: Chesapeake... | reverse complement strand
ATATTCAGGATGAGGTCTTAGCGGTAGAGATGAAATTGCACCCCGAACTCTCCCTTGGAGAAGATGAACTAGGTTTGAAACTAGAGCTTCGAATTAACTAAGAATTCCGGTAAGAATGGAAATTGCAAAGAACAAAATAATGAAGGAGAGATCTAGGGCGACTGGGCCCAATCTCAGAGGCGGAACAAATCGGCGAACAAAAGAGAGCGGACGATCAGTAAGCGTGTAAATGATTTCCGCTATCGGCATCAAGATTCCTCGTGGACGCCAATCAGGGCGAAACATCCTTACGTAGTCCAGAATCAACCTGGCAAACAATGCAAGCAAAAATATATTTAGAGCAAGAACTATCCAGCCAGTTATATTGATCAAGATTAGCTTTGATTAAAAAGGCTTGCTTGAGCGGCTGCACTTTTCTCTTCGCCACTTACAGTCACATTTGGCGGCGTAAGGAGAAAAACTTTTGAAGTTACTCGTTCGATCGTTCCGGCATGTCCGAAAACTAGTCCCGAAGCAAAATCGATTAAACGTTTTCTCTCCGACTCTTCCATATCGCTCAGGTTCATAATTACCGGATTGCCCTCGCGGTAGTACTCACCAATTGCGCGAGCTTCACTGTAAAAACGAGGCGTGATAGTGACGATGCGATCCATCGTTCCCTGTTGCGATGCTTGAGGTGAAACGTTTTGGGCGACGCTTAATTTAGGAGATGATGGTCTAGTAACTTTAACCGCAGGACGCTCGGAAGGTGCAGCCTGTGCGCTTCCATCATCTTCCGTTAGACCAAGGTAATTGGTCATTCTTCTAATGGCGCTCGACATACCCCAATTTTAGACTTTCCCCGAGCGCGTTCCGAGTATTGAACTACCGATTCGCAAATGTGTCGCTCCAAACTCAAGGGCTTGCCTGTAATCACCACTCATTCCGGCTGAAATATAGGTGGCGTTCGCCACGATCTGGCGAAGCGCCACAGATAGCTTTGCCAACTTCTCAAAACTAGGACGAGGATCTCCGTTGAGCGGGGCAATGCCCATTAAGCCGACAATTTCAATAGAGCCAAGCGAGAAAATTTCTGAGACAAATGCCGACATTGCGTTTGGTTCAATTCCACTGCGACCATCTCCTCTCTCTTGCTCATCTAAATTTATCTGAAGGAAAACTTTCTGAATCTTGCCAACCTCTTGCGCAATCTCATTAATCTTCCGCGCATGGCTCAGGTCCTCTAAAGAGTGAATGTAATCACTCCAATTTACTAGGGATTTAATTTTCTTTCCTTGTACGCGTCCTTGGTAGTGCCAAATCGCATCATTTGGAATTGATTTAGATTTTTCTCGCCCTTCCTCATCGCGATTTTCGCCAAAATTTCGCTCTCCAAGGCGATATAGGATTTCAACATCCGAGATTGGAAACGTTTTTGTCACTACGATTAAAGTCACATCAGCGGGTATTTGAGATTTCACTTCCTGCAAATTACGGGCTAACTCAGTTTCCCGTTTCAAGTCATCCAAATTACACCTGCTTGTCTTCCAGTAACTCCATCTCTTCTAAAGGAAAAGTATCCTGGAGTGTGGCTAACACAGATATTTGAGGTTCGATGAATTACGCCAAATCTACGCAACTTTGCGCTAATTCCGGCTGAGATATCGACACAACGTAAGTTTTCATCACTGCCTGCTTCCGGTTCCGATGACACAACGCTTCGATAGCTATCTATATCAACTTGGTAACAACTCCTACAGATTGCTGGTCCAATTTCGGCTTTCAACTCTTCATTAGAAATTCCATGTTCTCCAAAAGTTTCAATAATGGCCTCAACTGCACCTGCGACTAAGCCACGTCTACCAACATGTACCGCTGCAATTGCTTTATCGCTTGAAATTAAAAGTGGTGAACAATCAGCAACTAATGTCACTAGCGCTACATTACGAAGCTCTGTGTACAAGCCATCAGCAACAACAGGGATATTTGAGTCCGATTTCTCGTCAATGATTGCAATTTGATTGCCGTGGACTTGATTCATGTAAAAGATTTTTTCCGTAGGTAGACCAATCTCCCCCGCTAGTTTCGCCCGATTAGCTTTGACTGAACCTTCGTAATCTCCCACATGGAGCGCTAGATTCATCGATTCAAATGGGCCGGTACTTATCCCTCCGAAGCGATTGGTAAAGAACGTCCTCGACATTCCTACTTCATGAAATCTGGTACGTCGATGTCATCTTCAGCTACTAATTCTTCAAATGTGATACGTCGTCTAGTTGGCTCAGGAGTCTCCATAGCAACTGAAATGGGATCGTTCGATGGAATTGGATCGGCATTTCCATTTAAAGAAGCTGAAGTTAGAACAGGAACTGAAACACGCTTAGGCACTCCACCTTCAAATCCGGCAGCGATGACTGTGACCCTGACTTCATCGCCTAATGAGTCATCGATTACAGTTCCAAAGATGATGTTGGCATCTGGATGAGCGTACTTTGCGACCAATTCTGCAGCTTCACTGATTTCAAATAGTCCTAAATCAGAGCCACCTGCAATTGAGAGCAGTACTCCGTGAGCGCCCTCAATGGATGCTTCCAAGAGCGGCGAAGAAATCGCCAATTCAGCAGCTCGAGTAGCTCTCGCTTCGCCACGCGCTGAGCCAATTCCCATAAGTGCTGAACCCGCGCCATCCATAACGCTCTTTACATCTGCGAAATCTAAATTGATTAGGCCAGGCGTTGTGATTAAATCTGTAATTCCTTGTACGCCAGAAAGTAAAACTTGATCGGCGGTGCGGAAGGCCTCGGGTGCCGATATTGATCTATCCGATATTGAAAGTAAACGATCATTTGGAATTACGATCAAGGTATCAACTTCATCTCGAAGTTCTTCAATTCCAACTTCTGCTTGCGCAGTTCTACGCTTTCCCTCGAAGCTAAATGGCTTTGTGACAACTCCGACAGTTAAAGCGCCAACAGTTTTAGCAATTCTTGCGACTATCGGTGCGCCTCCGGTGCCGGTTCCGCCACCCTCGCCAGCAGTTACGAAAACCATATCTGAGCCACGAAGAACTTCTTCGATTTCTTCTGTGTGATCAATTGCAGCTTGTTTTCCAATTTCAGGATTAGCACCTGCGCCAAGTCCGCGTGTTAATTTTCTTCCAATATCTAATTTGACATCGGCATCACTCATTAGAAGGGCTTGTGCATCAGTGTTTATCGCAATGAATTCAACGCCTTTTAATCCAGCATCGATCATTCGATTGACAGCATTTACGCCGCCACCGCCAATGCCGACGACCTTAATAACCGCCAAATAATTTTGTGGTGTCGCCATTTCTGCCTCTCTCTGACCCTAATTCTCAACTTTAGAGTTAGGGTTCTAATTTATGGTGCGCGCAAAAGTAGGCGGGCAGAGGTTAGGTATCAAACACCGACACGAAAAATCTATTACGGAAATATCAATTTGAATTAACGATTGGAGAGAGTGGATTTGAAAGGTCGAAACTCTTCGCTTTTCGATTCTCTTTTAGCTCAACCAACCTCATCAATACCTCAAGCTTCAAATCTATTTCATTTACATTTCCCCAATAAACATCTAACTGTCGACTCCCTTGGCTGAGAGTTGTACCGATATTCCCCTCGTCCGGCGCATTGATGCCAAGGATTGTCCACTGCTTCAATTTGCCGATCAGATCTCGAATATTCGACTTCAAATCTGAATCGTTGCTGCCCAAATCGATAAGTGGAAGGTCTGAGTCCGCCTTAAATAATTGGCTCTTCTCTAGAAAATTGACCTCACTCTGGGCCACAGATATCAGTGATAGATCCTCAGCGAGAAAGGGCACCTGTCCAGGGGCGGCAGTCCAGCTGGGATTCAACTGTGCCAAGACAACTTCAGGAAGCACGTTTACGGTCACTTTGCCCGTAACAAAATTTCTAGATAGGTCAACCTGGTCGGCCCAGGTCAAATTCTTTAATTTTCCCGTTAGTTCACGCCTATCAATTCGTGCCATCGGCTTTCCAACTTGTGTAGCTAAGTCGAGCGTATTCTCAGTAATTGACTTTCTCGCTTCGTTCTCATCAATAATCTCAAAGCTCTTTACTGCAATTAGATTTGTCCAACCTAAAACATAAGTAGCTGCGGCAAACAGAAGTACTGCAATTATTCTTTTCAATCTATTTTCTCTGTAGGTTCTCGAGAATGAGTGGCGCTAGAGAGGTCACATCGCCAGCACCTAGAGTCACGATTAAATCTCCGGGCTTTGCTTGAGTAACTACTTGAGAAATCACAACGGGCATCGAAGGTTCGTAGGTAACGCTGTTGGCATTCATTCGATGGGCTATGACTGCGGATGTGACCCCAGCAAGTGGTCGCTCGTCGGCCGGATATATCTCTAAAAGATATGTGTGATCCGCAGCTCCTAGTTCCCGAGCAAATTCATCAGCAAATGCTTTGGTGCGAGAAAATCTGTGAGGTTGGAAAATGACAATCACTCGTCCCGAACCAGCAAAAGAACGAGCGGTCTCGAGAGTTGCTCTGATTTCTGTTGGGTGATGTCCGTAATCATCAATAACGGTAACTCCATTTTCCTCACCACGGATCTCAAATCTGCGGCGCGCGCCACTAAAGGAGGCTATTCCTTCAATGAGTTTGTTGATAGGAGCCCCAAGTTCGACGCCTACAGCTACCGCAGCCGCCGCATTGAATAAATTATGTCGACCTGGAACTGCCAGCTTCATCTCTCCGAGTACTCGTCCATTGAATGTCAGGCGCGCTGAAGAGCTTGTGGGAGCCAAATAAATCCGATCTAGCAAGAGATTGGGTTCTGATTCGCTTCCATATGTAATTACTTTCAACTTTGATCCAGTCATCTTTTGCAACAAGCGCTTTATGCCCGAATCATCGCTACAGACAACTAAAAAGTCTTGAACAGTATTGGTAAATTCGGAGAAGAGTTCATCAATCTGGTCAATATTTTGGAAGTTATCTACATGGTCTAATTCAATGTTTGTAATTACCGCTCCAGATGGTTGGTATCTAGTAAATGAACCATCAGACTCGTCAGCTTCTACAACAAATATATCGCCATTTCCGTGATGAGCATTCGTTCCTGAATTTCTAATCGAGGCACCGATTGCGAATGAAGGATCTAATCCGCAGCGCTGTAGTGCGACCGTCAACATAGAAGTAGTTGTTGTTTTGCCGTGAGTGCCAGCAATGGCAACAGATTTCTTGCCTATCAAAAGCGCCGCAAGCGCCTCTGCTCGACCTATTACCGGAATACCTAGCTGATTTGCCGCGATTAGCTCCACATTTGAATCCGGGATTGCGCTAGAGCGAATTACTAGGTCCACTCCCTCTACATTTTTAGGGTGATGACCAATTTGAATTTTGAAATCCAAAGCCCGCAAACTCTCCAAGGTTGTTGAGTCATGGAGGTCGCTTCCTGAAATTCGTGCACCGCGAGCCGCCATAACTCTGGCGATTCCACTCATCCCCGATCCGCCTATTCCCACAAAGTGTATAGACATCTTGGAAATTCTGGTCGCCCAATTAGTTGTCATTGAAATTCTCGTTTTTTTCTCTTTTGAATCAATTCATCTGCCAGCCGGGCAATTTCCGCCGCAGCGCTAATGTTGCGTTTGGCCGTTGAGAGTCGATGCTGTTTGGTTGCGAGGATTCGAGGGAGATTTTGACGGAGCCAATTGCCATCAAACTCGTCATCCGATACTTGTACTGCATTTCCAGATTCCACAAGTTCGGAGGCATTTTCAGTTTGCTCACCGTTACCATGGGGCAGCGGAACTAAAATTGCAAATTTCCCAACAGTAAGTAATTCCGCGCAAGTCACCGCACCACTTCTCGTAATTAGACAATCGGCAATAGCATAAATTGCAGCCATATCATCGAAATACGGCATCGGTAGATAATCATTTTGGGCCGCAGGAAGCGGGTTATTTGGTCCAACCGCATGAATAATCTGAATTCCAGGCAAGCTCGGATTCCTTAAGTATTCAGAGATAGCAGCGTTGATTCGGCTCGAACCTTGCGAACCACCAAATACAGCAACTATCGGTCGATTGGAATCTAACCCAAATCGCTTCACTTGCTCACTCCGCTTGAAATCTTCCGTTAATGCCAGGTTAGCAATTTCGCTTCGTATCGGAATACCTGTCAAAATAGATTCCGGCCAAATTAACTTAACTTTCGCAAAGTTAATAGCGACGACATCAGCAAATTTTCTGCCTAATCTATTTGCCCAACCCGGTTTTGCGTTTGCTTCATGCACCAAAATCGGGATCGATTTCGTTCGAGCTGCAAGATAAGCGGTAGCGCTAATATAACCACCGAAGCCAATTAAGATATCGGCCTGAGAAATCACGTTTCGAGTTTGTCGCACGGCATTTATGAATTTAATTGGGAACAGTAGCGAAATAATTGATAATTTCCGAGGCAAGGCTACTTTTGGAATTGGAATCAATTTATATCCTCGCGCAGGAACCAGTTTCGACTCGATTCCATTGACTGTGCCAAGAAATATGCATTCCGATTCTCCGGGTAATTTAGAAAACTCATCTGCTACTGCGAGCGCAGGCTCTACATGCCCCGCGCTCCCCCCGCCAGCAAAAACAATTTTCCGTTTCATCTGCTATTTCACTCTGCGATTTCTAATTTCTTCGATTATTGCCGGATCTCTTTTCATAACGCCTAAGACATACCCAATTGCAAGAAAAGTAGCGATTAATGAAGAGCCGCCGTAAGAGATAAAAGGAAGAGTTACGCCTACAACCGGCATCAAGCTGATGACACTTCCAATATTCATCACAACCTGAATGGCAATCCATGAACCAATCCCGACGAGAACATACTTATCAAAAGGCTTAAATGCGCGAAGGGCGACCCTGAAGATAGCAAGGATTAGAAGTGCGTAAAGTGAGAGCACAGCAAGGGTGCCAAGCAAACCTAACTCTTCACCTATTACTGAGAAAATGAAATCAGTATGGGCTTCAGGCAAGCTGCCCCACTTCTGTTTTCCGGAGCCCAAACCTGTGCCGAATGCGCCGCCAGAAGCCAATCCCATGATGCTATGAGCCTGTTGCCACCCAGCACTCTTGTAATTTTCTTCTGAGAATGGATTTGAGAATGCCGCAAATCGATTAATTCTTGTTTGATTTGATACAACCAAAATCAAAGCGCCAACTATCATTAAACTTGAAAGCATTAGTAATTTTTTCAATTGAATTCCAGATACAAAGATAAGTGATAGGAAAATTCCTCCGACAACAAGAGCTGTTCCAAGATCCTTACCTACAAGAATAAGTAACATAACTATTGCCATTCCTGGCAATAGTTTTGGAAGCGGATTCTCAAAATCTTTTAGGTTTCTCATCATCAAAGCACACCAAAGAATCATCGCAAATTTCGCAAATTCACTCGGCTGTAGAGAAAATCCTGCAAACTCAATCCAGTTGGTGTTTCCCCCGACGCTTCGTCCTATGCCTGGAACTTGAGGCAGGAGCAAGAAAACAGCTGAAGCAATTAGGGCGAGCCGAGCCTGCGGAATCCAAAGGCGTTCCTTCAAATTCATCGCGAGCCAAGCAAGAAAAATGGAGATTCCAAGATAAAAGACCTGTCGAATTGCGATTGCAAAAGAATTCCCAGACTCATTCATCGCTCTGACGGAGGATGCGCTTAATACCATCACAACTCCAAACACTGAAAGTATGGAAACTGTTCCGAGAATTATGTAGTAGGCAGATGCTGGCGTTGCAAAAAGAGATTTTGTGACTCCGCTTCTACTAGACATGTAGAGCTTCCTTAATCGCCTTTGCAAAGCATTCGCCACGATCTGCATAATCTTTGAATTGATCCATAGAAGCACAGGCAGGAGCAAGTAAGACGGTATCTCCGGTAATTGCTTGGGCATTTGCTAGCTGAACTACTTCTCTCATCAATTCAATTCCAGTTTTCCCTAAATTCAAGATTTTTACTGGAATCTGGGGAGCGTATTCACTTAAAGCCGCTGCGATAATCGGCGCATCTGTTCCAATCAAGATTGCACTCTTTATCCGATTTGAAGTTGATTTAACTAATTCCTCCATATCGGCCCCCTTAGCGAGACCGCCGGCAATCCAGATCGCTTTTTCTTGAGAGAATAGGGCTGCTTTAGCGGCGTGAGGGTTGGTGGCTTTGGAATCATCCACCCACTTAACGCCATCTTTTTCAAACACTACTTCCAACCTATGGTGATCTAAGTTGAATGACCTCAAAGCTGATGAAATAGATTCGGGTCTTGCGCCCACAGAAAGTGCTAGTCCAGAAGCCGCCATCGCGTTAGAAACATTATGAGGAATGGCTGGCCTTACATCTGTTAATTCGAAAATGACTTCTGCATCGCCTTTCGCAAAAGCTCGATCAACAATCAGGTTCTCCACTAATCCAATTTGGCCTTGGGATGGAGTATTGAGAGTGTAAGTGATTGCTGGTTTATGAATATGGCCGAGACCAGAATTTACTTCGGGATCGTCAAAGTTTGCGATAAAAGTTTCGCACATTTGGGATATTCGAAATTTTGCCTTGGCGTATTCGGAGAATGAGCCGTGCCAATCAATATGATCCTCTGCGATATTTAGAAGGGCAGATGCCTTAAACTTTGCGGCTGAGCTCCAGCTAAGTTGAAATGAAGATAGTTCAATAATCAAATGAGAATTCTGAGATGCGGTTACATTAGCTATTGCAGTATCACCAACGTTTCCGCAAGCTTTTGCACTTATCCCGCTTTCTAGCAACATTGCTTCAGCCATCTGAACCGTAGTTGTTTTTCCATTAGTACCCGTAAGTGAGATCCAGATCTGTTCTGGTCTTATTTCATTTTTTACACGCCAAGCGAAATCAATTTCCGAGAGAATTTCAATTCCAGCTTCTCTCGCTGATCTCACCAAAGGATTATCTAGTCGCCAACCAGGTGAGACTACTGCCATTCTCTGTTTGGATAGTGAGATTCCATCTAAACTCTTTACAACTTTAGAGTTTTCTTCTCTCTCGTCTATTACGTGAACCTCAGATCCAAAATCCCTTAAAAAATCGGCGGCTGCCGTGCCAGTAACTCCGGCTCCGAAAACCAATGTTTGACTTCCTTTTAGCGATTCTAAGAACTTCATGCACCAACCCACTGCGCATAGAAGAGGCCCAGCCCAGCCGCAACACATATGCCAGCAATTATCCAAAATCTAATTACGATCGTGACTTCTCCCCAGCCCAATAATTCAAAATGGTGCTGAAGTGGTGCCATCTTAAAGATTCTTTTTCCACCTGAAATTTTGAAGTAGCCAGTTTGAATTATTACGGAGAGAGTGATTATCACGAATAGTCCACCGAGTGGAATTAGAAGTAACTCAGTTCTCAATGTCATTGCCAGACCTGCTAGAGCGCCTCCGAGAGCGAGTGCTCCGGTGTCACCCATAAATATGCGAGCTGGCGATGCATTCCACCAGAGAAATCCGGCACAAGCGCCAGCAAAGGCAGCGGCGAATACCGCCATATCTAAAGGATCTCTGGTGACATAGCAATTCGAAACTGCAATTTCACATCTTTGGCCAAATTTCCAGACACCAATCAAAATAAATGCCAAGAAAGACATAATGGCTGCTCCAGTTGCAAGACCATCAAGACCGTCTGTGAGATTTACTCCGTTACTTGCACTCAATACCAAAATGATTGCCCACACAATCACCAGAATAAGAGCCATCTTTATTCCGGTATCTCTCACAGTTGAAAGATAAAGCGAGCGGGGTGTATTGCCGGACTCATCAGGAAATTGAGTAGCAAAATATCCAAACACTCCGGCTATGAGCGCTTGACCAAATAGCTTCTCTCTGGCTCTTAACCCCAAAGATCTTTGTTTAAAGACTTTCAGCCAATCATCTAGAAAACCTACTGCTCCAAGTGCTATAACAAGCCCAAATACCAAAGCTGCTGATGTTGAAATTGGAACTTCTGTAACTAAGTGGGAAATTAGATATCCAAGAATGGCTGTCAATATTAGGACTAGGCCGCCCATCGTTGGCGTGCCATGCTTAACTAAATGGCTTTTAGGGCCATCTTCGCGAATTTGTTGTCCAAATCCTTTACGTGTTAGGAATTGAATGAAGACTGGAGTTAGCGCAAAACTCAACAAAAAGGCGGTTGCGCCAGCGATCAGAATTCCTCTCATATCTGCTCTCCTCCTTCACCACTGGAACCATAGTGGCGCTTCTCTATAAATTCGAGCGTGGCATTAGCTAATTGATCAAGATTTTCAGCTCTGGAGCCTTTAATCAGTACAACATCACCAGGTTCGATTCTCGCGATAAATTCTGTAGCTGATTTCCAGTCCGGTACTGATGCAGTCATCGTATTGCTATTTGATAAATTGGAAATAAATGATGATTCACCAATTGCAATTAGATTATCTATATTGGCGCTTATGGCGTATTCGCCAACTTCCTTATGAAGCGCATCCGACTCGGAACCTAACTCATGCATCTTTCCCAAAAACGCCCAAGATTGTCCACCGCTCTCTTGCGATAGTTGACGAAGAGTTTGTATCGCCGCCTTGCAGCTTTCGGGATTTGAGTTGTATGAGTCGTTAATTAGTGTGATCTCATGGTTCTTGTGCAATTCCATTCGCCACTTACTTTGAGCGGTATGTTGAGATAGCCCTTCTGAGATTAATCGCAAATCTATACCCAATGAGATTGAAGCTGCCGCTGCTGCTAAGGCGTTCGCAATTTGATGCGCTCCTAGAATTTGTAATTCGACACGCTCTCGACCTTGCTTTGTGACAAGATCAAAGGAGGCATACCCACCCTTTATCTCTATATCGGCTGCTCGAACGTCGCACTCTGGCTTTTCGCCGAAATAAAGAACTCTCAAATCTAAACCAGAAGCAATATTAGGTGTGAATTCATCGTATGTGCCCAAGATCGCCGTCTCGCCATTTTTTAGCCCGCGAATTAGTTCGCCTTTGGTCCGGGCAATATTCTCCCGAGATCCAAATTCGCCAAGATGAGCTAGACCGACTTTGAGGACGATGCCAACATTTGGCTGGGCAATTTCCGTCAGCCTAGCAATATCTCCTTGATGGCGAGCCCCCATCTCGAGTATGCAATAACTAGTTTTAGTGTTTGCTTTTAAGAGTGTAATTGGAACGCCAATCTCATTGTTGTATGAGCCAGGTGGCGCAATAGTTTCACCAGATAATGAGAGTACGGATTTGAGTAAATCTTTTGTTGTTGTTTTACCTTGTGAGCCAGTAATTCCTATAACTTTTAGGTCTTTGAGGGTTAACCTTAGATGATTTGCGAGCTTCGAAATAGCGAGTAGTACATCAGAAACTAATATGTGATCTCCATTGACTGGTTTTGAAGTTATCGCAAGTTTGGCTCCGCGCTCAAAAGCATCTGGCACATAATCATGGCCGTCCTTTGATTCACCTAAAAGGGCAATGAAGACATCACCATTCTGAATTTGGCGTGAATCAAATTCAAAGTTGCCGGAGATAACATTTTCGGAATTGCCAAAAATTTTACCCTCCATAATTCGAGCAATTTCGCCGGTTCTCATGGGGATCATTTCGCACCAATCGCTTCCATGATTTCTATTCGATCGTCGAATGGCTCTAATTTGCCAAGTATTTCCTGACCTGTTTCATGACCTTTACCGAGAACAATAATTAAGTCGCCTGGTTTTGCTATTTCGATAGCGCGTCGAATGGCAGATCTTCGATCAATAATTATCTCCGCGCCATCTTTTAACTTTAGACCTGAAATCATTTCATCCAAAATTTTTTCTGGAGATTCACTTCTGGGATTGTCACTTGTGAAAATCGGCAAGTCACATCCGCTGTTTAGTGCCGCGCCCATAGCGCTTCGTTTGGTTCGATCGCGATCGCCACCACATCCAAGAACTCCAATGATCCGTTTGGCTTTAACGCTTCTAACAGCCTCAAGAACTCGCAAGACAGCATCAGGGGTGTGGGCATAATCGACATAGATGTGATTCGGTTTATCTATTACAAGCTGTAAACGACCTGGGGCCCCCATTAATTTGGGAATTGAACGCGAAACTTCTCCCACATCGAGTCCAGATTCAATCGCAATCGAGACGGCGAGAAGCAGATTTTCAAAATTGAATTCGCCAATCAAGGTGGACTCGGAATCAATAACTTTGTCACCTGGGCCAGAAATCTGAATTTCCTTACTGAGACCGCTTTCTTTGAGAATCCTCAAATTCCAATCTGCGCGATCTCTTAGAGAGAAATCCTTATGTGAAATTTCAATTTCGCCCGCTAGCCTTCGACCATAATCATTATCTATATTGATGAATGCTTTTTTTGCGTATTTTTCAGTAAATAGAGAGCGTTTTGCTTGAAAGTAGCTCTCCATATTGCCGTGATAGTCCAGGTGGTCTTGGCTAAGGTTTGTGAATCCGACTGACTCAAAATGCAATCCTGATACTCGATTCTGAGATAGAGCGTGGCTACTTACTTCAATAGCTACATGAGTAACTGAGGACTCTCGCATTCTTGCCAGGATTGAAACAATTTCATCTCCAGTAGGTGTGGTCTTCCGAGCAGGACTCTGCTCGCCCACAATATCGATAGCAACCGTGCCGATAATGCCCGCTTTAAGCCCCGAGTATTTAAATATTTCCGATAGTAAAAAGGTAGTTGTGGTTTTTCCATTGGTGCCAGTAATTCCAAAAAGCATCATCTTTTTTGTAGGAAAGTCATAAAACCAATCGGTAAGGGTTACTGGTAAATCTTGAGTATTACCTATCTTTATCGAGGCGATTTTCCTTCGCGCAGACTCGTAACCTGTTGTATCAGAGATTACTGCAAGAGCACCCCGTGAAATTGCTTGGTCAACGAATTCAATCCCATGATGGCTTTCCCCAGGCATCGCAATAAACAAATCACCTTGTTGGATATTTCGCGAGTCGCTACATATGCCATTAATTTCAATATTTACTTGGGACGGATCTAAATCTACTTTTAGGAAATCAGCAACCTCTGTAAGCATTTTCGAAAATTTCCGCAGCGGCCTCATGATTTCTTTTTCAATTCCCGTTCATTCAGGGCGTAGCCAACTGTAACTTCAGCCGAAGGAGCTATCCGCTGATCGCGGAGAACAAATCCCATCACCTCACTAAAAACTGGGCCACCTAAATAGCCTCCGTAGTAAACCCCTTTTGGATCTTGAATTGTCACACTGGCTACATACTTAGGATTATCTGCAGGGGCAAAACCAATAAATGATGATGTATAACCTCTATAGCAACCGCATGAATCATCAATTCTTCTCGCTGTTCCGGTTTTGCCAGCAACTCGATATCCGGATATCGCAGCTTGTGGCGCGGTTCCTGAACTAGAGACCACGCTCTCCATCATCGCGCTCAACTGCGATGCCGTTTGAGAGCTGATTATGCGTTCACTTTTTCGACTTTCGTTCGGCGAAAATCTGCCACCGGCATCGGTAATACCTGCAATCAAAGTAGGTGCAACGCGCACTCCGTCGTTTGCGATAGTTGCAAATACTGATGTTGCCTGCATAGCTGTCAAAGAGTAACCCTGGCCAAATGCGACAGTTGGTGCAGTAGTACCGGACCATTGGGAGACTTCCAGTAATTTACCCGATTCTTCGCCGGGTAAACCTGAGCCAGTCTTACTAGCAATACCAAATTTTATTAAGTAGTCATGTAATTTCTCGTGAGAAATCATCTCACCAACTTTTATCGAAGCCACGTTACTAGATTGCGCTAAAGCGCCGGTCAAAGTAAGTCTCAAAACTGGATGAGGATCGTGATCGTGGAATACTTTGTCGTATCGCTTAATCTTGTCCGGAACCGTAAGTACTGTCTCTGGTGAGACTTTGCCTTCCTCCATTGCGGCTGCAAAAGTGATGACTTTTCCAGTAGATCCTGGTTCATAAACTTCTTGCACGGATGGGTTTTGCCAGCGCCTTGAATCGACTCCCCTTGTTTTTCCGGGTTCGAAAGTTGGAAAAGTCGCGTGCGCCAAAATGGCTCCAGTAGCCGGATCCATGACAATAACAGTTCCCGATTGCGCCCGAGCTTTTGTAACAGCTTTACGAATTTCGCGCTGAGCAATCCATTGAATATCTCGATCTATTGTCAAGCGGATTGTGTTGCCTCGCTTCTCTTCCACGGTAATTTTTTGGGTTCCAGGGATTATGGTGCCGGCTGCATTGGCATAGGTGTATTCACCATTGACACCAGCCAGAGTGGAATTTAAAGAGTATTCAAGTCCGGCAGCGCCAGCTCCAGATTGATTTACGAATCCAATTACTGCGGCCGCTAGCCCGCCTTGCGGATATTCACGGGAATAAATGCGTTCGGCGAAGAATCCAGCCAATTCATTGGCAAATCCCCCATCTTTCTTAGCAACTTCTTCGTTATATTGAGCAATCGCTTCTTGTAATTTTCTCCAAACGGCCGGTTGTACGCTCTGACTTATAACAACATATCTTCGTTCGCCAATCAGTTTGCTCTTTAAATAGTCCTTATCCATTTTTAGAATTGGCGCCGCAATAGTTGCTAGCTTGTCTGGAAAATCTATAATTGCTTGATCTACGAGTAATCGGTAAGCCGTAACGCTTCTGGCAAATTCAATACCATTGACATCAGTAATAGATCCCCTGGGGGCCAAGATTATTGATTTCTTTGCCAATTCAAGATCAGCTCTATTTGCATAGCCAGCAGCTCTCACAGCCTGTACATCTATAAGTCTTATAGAGAAGGTGACCAACAAAACTAGTGATACGGCAACAAGATATCGAATTCGCTTTTCGAATAATCCCGTTGCCATTTACTTTCCAACTTTCGTAACGGCTTCTGGCTGCAACAAAATGAACTTAATTTTATTATTTTCAATCATTCCAAGCGAACTTGCTCTACGAGCTAAGTTCTCTGGGTCTGAGATTCTTGCTATCTCTCTTAGTGCAGCTTCGCGATCTTCAGCGAGTTGGATAGCTTCCAATTTAAGATTCTTGATCTTAACCGCATCACTTCCCAACAAGATATTTATTCCGAGAAGTCCCAAAAGTCCAACTATAAGAATTGCTCCGATTAGGCCATAAAAAATACGATCACTTGCACGTTGACCGGCAACTGGTCGAAGTTCCGGGACTAACTTAAGAATCGCTCGCGAAGATTTCTCAACAAGATTTACCTTAGGGCGAGAGCCCGATGTGTTTAATGAAAGCGCCATCAGATAGCTATCCGTTCTATGGCTCGAAGGCGAACCGATTGAGATCTAGGGTTTCTGGAGATCTCTGATTCATCAGGAGTTTCGCTGCCATTGAAAACTAATCTGAATTTCGCCTCGTGCTCTTTTAGTTCAATTGGAAGTCCAACTGGAGATTTAGATTTCGTAACATCTGCAAAAGCTTGTTTTACGATTCGATCCTCAAGAGATTGGAAAGACATTACGACCATTCGGCCGTGTAGTTCGATGCAATTTATAGCTTGAGGGATAGCCCGTTTTAAGATTTCTAACTCTTGATTTACTTCAATTCGTATTGCTTGGAATGTGCGCTTGGCTGGATTTCCACCCAACCTGCGAGCGGGAGCGGGGATACTAGTTTTGATTATTTCAACTAATTCATCAGTATTCTCTATTTTTCTAGATTCACGGGCCTTCACAATATTTTTTGCAATCCGATTGGCGAATTTTTCCTCGCCGTAAGCCTTTATGATCCGAATTAACTCTTCCTGTGAATAATCATTAATTACATTTGAGGCAGTTAACGCGCTAGAACTATCCATTCTCATATCAAGGGGAGCCGATTTCGAGTAAGAAAAGCCGCGCTCGTAGTCATCTATTTGTAGCGAGGAAACGCCAAGATCGAAGAGAATCCCAGCTACTCCTTTTATTCCCATTCCCGATAAAAGTGTTGGAATTTGATCGTAAACAGCGTGAATGAAATTAATCCTTGAAGCGAATTGGGAGAGACGTTCTCTAGACCTTGCTAGCGCTCCCTGATCTCTATCAATTCCAATTAAACGTATGTGAGGAAATTTTTCAAGAAGTGCTTCGGCGTGACCACCCAATCCAATAGTTGCATCAACGACTACAGCTTCTTCTCGATTCTCTAAAGCGGGTGTCAAAAGTGCTACGCAACGATCTAGCATCACTGGAACGTGTTGAACTTGATTCTTTTCCATAGCAACCCTGGTTTTTGATTCCCTCCTCTCTGGTCACCGCCGGCCGACGGATGCTGGGGGTCGAGCGGCACCGGGGAAGAGGCGCCGCTCGGGCTGAAGGTCGGCGGTGGCCAGAGAGGAGGGAGCTCTTAAAACAGCCCCGGGAACACCTCCTCTGAAACTTCGGCGAAACCTTTCTCGCGATCTTTGAGGTAGCTCTTCCAAGATTTTGCATCCCAGATTTCAACTCGGGTATTTGCGCCAATAACTACGCAATCTCTCTCTAAATTTGCATATTCGCGTAGCCCATTTGGAATCATTACTCGCCCTTGTTTATCCGGAATCTCGTCATGCGCGCCGGCGAACATCACGCGCATGTAGTCACGTGCCGCCTTCTGAGTTAACGGCGCCTGTCGAAGTTGTTCGGTAATTCGCGCAAATTCATTTCCGGGAAATACATAAAGGCATCTCTCTTGTCCTTTTGTGATTACAAGTCCGCTCGCTAATTCATCGCGAAACTTGGCGGGAAGGATCAACCGCCCTTTTTCATCTAGACGAGGTTCATGGGTACCCAAAAACATTTGAACCTCCCCAAAGTGGCGAGACCCCCGTCCCGCTCAATTCCCCACTTTACTCCCTTTTACTCCATTTTCAACCACCTTACTCCATCTGCCCACCCACTTTTGAGAGCGCTACAGAAATGAAAAAAGCCCGCCGAAGCGGGCTTTTCAAAGATCATTACTGTCTATTCAGGGCTTCTTCGATCCCATCGCTCCTCAAAGCGGGCGCTCCACTTTGAACCTTTTCTCGGGGCGCTAGAGCGAGCCATCAATCCACCAAGGTTGGAAAGGGCCAATACTGCTCCGCTCAAGGCAATCGCAAAGCCAAATACGCCAAGAAGAGGGGTCTTGCCAATCAGGCCAGCTAGAAGCACAAAAAGGCCAGCGACTATCAATAAGAAACCTATGACGGCCCGCGAGCGATTTGGCGTCTTACCGTTAAAGGTCGAGATCAACCGGGGATCATCTGCGGCGAGAGCCTCTTCCATCTCGGCAAGGAGGCGTTTCTCATGATCGGATAGTGGCATAACCAGAGAATAGTAGACGGGGCTATCGAGCGAAAGTCGAATCGGTTATGAACTCCTGCAAACTCACTGAGAGCTATCTTCAATGAGTCGAGCCGGTTGCACCGAGCCTTGGCCAAAACGAGCGATTGCCCGATCGATTGCAATCTGGGCCTCTCGCCAACCTCGTTCACGACTTCCAAGCTCTAGTTGTTCGACGGCGCCACCTTCTTCGACTAGTTGATCCAACCCGATACCAAGCAGTCTGATTCGTGAGCCAGTTAAATTTAAAGATTTATACAACTCTCTGGAGATTTCAAAAACTTCACGCATTCCATTTATTGGCAAAGGAAAGGTTCGCGACTTGGTGAGATTTGTGAAATCGGAGAAGCGCACCTTGAGCGTAATTGTGCGAGCTCTAAGCGAGCGCCCACGTAGCCGCTGGGTAACGCGTTCGGCCAGACGTAACAATTCACGTTCGATATCTGCAAAATCTTCAAGGTCGTAAGAAAAAGTTTCAGCGGCGCTAATACTTTTCTCTGGAGCATCGACCACAACTTCACGAAAATCCCTACCCCAAGCCAATTCGTAGAGAGCCTCACCTGTGCTATCGCCTAGCGCTCTTTTTAGCGTGTTTAGTGGAGTATTTGCGATATCAGCAACAGTTCTTAAACCAAGTTGTTTCAGGGTCTCTCCAGTTTTTGGCCCGACGCCCCACAACTCTGTCACTGGCAGCGGGTGGAGAAACGTTAAAACTCTATCACTCTGGATTTCGAGCATTCCATCTGGTTTGCACCTTCCGGAGGCTAGCTTTGCAATAAATTTAGATGATGCAATTCCAACCGAACATGTAATTTTCTCTTCATTTCTAACTCGCTCTCGAATTAGAGTTGCGATTTCGCGCCCATTTCCAAAGATGCGTAGGGCGCCGCTGACATCTAGGAAGGCTTCATCCAACGAAAGCGGTTCCACATAAGGTGTGAATTGGAAAAATATCTCCATCACTCTTCTGGAAACTTCTGAGTATCGATCATGGTCGGGTGGAATAAATACTGCAGTTGGTGCCATCCGTTGTGCTTGTATTACGGGCATGGCGGCACGTATGCCGAATTTCCTAGCTGCATAATTCGCAGAGAGAACCACGCCCCGTGCGCCGGCACCGACAACTAATGGCTTGCCTTTATGTTCTGGGTGGTCGAGTTCAGATACGGAAGCGAAGAATGCATCCATATCGACATGGAGAATTGTTGAGGTCTCGCGCTGCATTTCACTCACAAGCGGCGAGGTTACGCCAATGGTTGTAAGCGCTAAATAGGTCCCAGGCCCCAGTGGCTCGCAGTGAGAGGCCTCTCGGCCCAGTGCGCCTGATGACTCCCCTTACTAACAAGAGAGAGGAACTTCTCAAAACTTTTGCATAATTATTCTGAGCATCTTCAAAAAAAGTAGAGTCATTGCACCCATAGCCATCATCTAAGGTAAGGAACATAACTCGCTTTCCAGAGCGAATCGGAGGAGTTTGTAGAGCGACTTTCACTCCAGCTACTAATACCTCGCTATTTGATCTGTGTTGGCGAAGATGGTCGGAACGGACTGCGCCTATGGTATTTAAAAATTCTGAGTAGAACTCGATCATATGATGCGAAATATCCATATTTAAATAAGTAATCTCATTTTCCACTAGCTCGTTTCTTTGTAAATCAGGAAGTCCAGTCTTTTCTAAGGCTGGGGTTAGATCGAATGTAAGTTGGGAGCTAGCGATGCTGATTTTCTGGCTGGAGCGAGACCAGCGATACAAATCATTTAAGTGGAGCAGTAGATCGCGGCGATTTAACTTTCCTTCATAGAGCGAGTCAAAAGCGCCTACCATTACTAAAGCTTCTGCTGTTGGCTTACTAGAACCCGAGCGATTTACAAAATCTGGGAGATCTATAAATGGTCTGGAGTTAATTATGGAGTCAATCTCGGCATCTGTTATCCCAGAGAGATCTTTGAGAGATACTCGAATAGCTCCGGAATCAACTCGATAGGTTTTATCAGATAAATTCACATCTAAAGGAGCTATTGGCACTCCGCATCTTCTAGCTTCATCTAGCATCAATCGCTTCGGGTACATCCCTGGTTCATGGGTGAGAATCCCAGCAAAGAAGGCTGCTGGATAGTGTCGCTTCAGCCAAGCTGATTGATAAGTAGGAAGAGCAAATGCGGCCGCATGGGCTTTACAGAAACCAAATGATGCGAAGGCGCGTAACACTTCCCAGACTTCAGTTACTACTTTTAGTGGATATCCCAACTTAGTGGCTGCCGGAAAGAACCAATCGCAGACCGCTTGTTGGCCCTCTCGGTCGCCAAGAGCGCGCCGCTTTTCATCGGCTTGCGCCAATGAAACTCCAGTTAGCCGAGCGATTATCTCTATTACCTGTTCATGGAATACGACCACTCCCTCGGTTTCACGGAGAATCGGCTCTAAATCTTGGTGAATTATCGCTCGCGCTTTCCAACCTTGGCGAGCATTTAAAAATGGAGTAATCATGTCGCTCTTCATCGGACCTGGTCGGAAGAGTGAAATATCGATTATTAAATCGGTAAAAGTTTCTGGAGCAAATTTACCAACAAGCTCGCGTTGTCCTGGGCTTTCAATCTGGAATAGCCCCAAGGTATTAGTTGAGCGAATCAATTCAAAAGTTGAATTATCGTCAAGAGGTATTGCGTCGATATCTATCTTTTTTAACTCAACTCGCTCTATCTCTTTTACGGCATAAGCAAGGCTTGACTGCATCCGGACTCCGAGAATATCTAGCTTCAATAGCCCAATTACTTCTACATCATCTTTATCCCAGGGAATCATTGGGTATCCGCTGGCATTTTTTTCAACTGGTGCACGATCATAAAGAGATAGATCGGAGAGAACTACAGCGCAAGGATGCATAGCGAGATTTCGAGGAAGACCATCTAGTCGTTCTGCCAGTCCAACGGCCATCTTCCAGATAGGTGAAGCTAGATTTAGATTGCGCAATTCAGGTAGTTCATTAAGTGATTTACTAATATTTTTAGCCCTTATATGGGGCAAAGATTTTGCAACTAAATCAATCTCCATTGGAGGTAGCGATAACGCAGCCCCGACATCGCGAATTGCGTGTCTTGCCCTGTAGGTGTCGAACATGGCAACTGTCGCAGTTCGCTCTTTATAACTTGCGAAGACTTGATCATAAATCTCAAGTCGGCGAGCAGATTCGACATCAATATCGATATCAGGAAGGGCATTTCTTAGAGGCGAACAGAAGCGCTCCATCAAAAGTCCAAGAGAAAGTGGCTCAACTCCAGATATCCCAAGTAAGTGACAGATAAGCGATCCTGCGCCGCTGCCGCGAGCTGCAACTCTTATCCCACTTGCTCTAGCTTTATCGGTTATAGCGGCGACTGTTAGGAAATATGACTCATAGCCAAGTTGATTGATGATTGCCAACTCTTCTTCAAGTCTTGTTAAAACTTCGAAGTGATTATGCCTTGAGGATTCTGGATATTTACTAGAGATTCCAGCATAAGCGCGCTGTTTAAGAATCCGCGCCAACTCGACCTGATTTCTAGCGCCCAATAAAGATGGTTCTGGAAGATGTATAGAGCCAATTCCGATGTCATCTGATGGCGACAATTGAGCTGATTGAGCCCACTCCTGAGTAGTCCTAATCAGTTTTCTGCCATCTCTATCTCCGGCAGCTCTTGAAATTATTTCGGCTATTTGAAACATTTCATTGCTATCTTTTAAGAAAGCTTCGGCATTTTTGCGCTCCACTACATTTTTATGAAGGGGTAATAGATTTCGAGAAGCATCGAGAATATCTGCGATGGGTGCATCGCTACGCTCTTTCATCCTTACGGCATTAGTTAATAAAGCGGGAATTTCATTAGATCGAGCAAATCTGAGCATCCGAGCTGCGTGGGTAGTGGATCTATATCCTGATTTTTCTAGGTGGGATACGCACTCGATTGCTTGTGATTTGAAGATATCTCTAGTTTTATTAAATATAGCTAACGCCCTATCCTCTCTATGGGATGAGATTGATCTACTTACATCTGAGTTGGGACCAAATAGCGCTAATAGATTTTTAGTATTTTTTTGATTCGCCTCAAAAATCTGGTAGTTGGCAGTTCCTGATTTCTTAATCGCAGTCATAACTCTTATTAGAGATTGCCAGTTACCTGGAGTTGCGAGCAAAGTAATTCGAGATTGATTCTCATACTCAATATCGACTCCGATGACGGGGGCTATCGAATTCTCTTTACAGCTAACCGCAAATTTAATTGCGCCAGCTAAGGTGTCGCGATCTGTTAAAGCTATCGAGTTCATATTTAACTCCACAGCTTTAGCGACCATCGCTTCCGGAAGGCTCGTCCCATATTTAAAGGAGTAGCCACTTGCTAGGTGTAGATGGGTAAAACTCATTATCAAGCAGGTCTAGATGTGGGACGGATTCGCCAGATTGGATTTGCTGGATCGGTTATCTCCTCGCGTTCAATTTCAAAAGTTGAAATAGCGCCCAATGGAGCCGCTTCTACTCGCCAGAGAATTCGAGAACCATCATCTGGGCGATAGAAGCCATCGCTAGCTCGATTCCACCAAGCCCCTGACTCACGCCAAGAAGAGAGAACTGCATGGATGCGAAATCGCCTTCCGCGGAAGGTGAACTCGATTGGCTCGCCTCCGGATAGGTAGATATTTGGTCTTTCGAACATTTGTTCGAACCTTAGCGAGAGCCACCGACTAACTGCAACCCATGCGTGTCTTACCCCGAAATTAGTTGAATTTTCAATTATCTAACCTATACTTTTTCAGTCCGCTTAATCGAAAGGGAAACATGGATATCGTCTTAATCATCGGTCGCGTGCTATTTGCGCTGATCTTCATCAACTCCGGAATCGCGCACATCACCAAGTTGCAAGCGATGACTGGCTACGCTCAATTCAAGAAAGTGCCAGCTCCTAAGCTCTCAGTAATCGTGACTGGATTGATGCTAATTATCGGCGGTCTATATATCGCTCTCGGCGTATACGCAGACCTTGGCGCAATACTCATTGCACTCTTCCTAGTTCTATCTGCATTCAAAATGCATGATTTCTGGACGATCCAAGATGCGCAAGCCAAGCAGGGTGAGACCATAAACTTCTTCAAAAATCTCTCACTTGCTGGCGCAGCTCTAATTATCTTTGTAATGGTTGGCACCGGAGTCGACTTTGGCCCAAGCATTACCGACGGATTCTTTAACCTCTAAATCATCTCCAAATACCGGCCTTGGTAGCGATACCAAGGCCGGTATCTTTATGTGATGGAAATTCTGATTGCCGCTTTATGCGGCGCTGCGATTGGATCAATTCTTGGATTGGTCGGCGCAGGTGGTTCGATGATTGCAGTTCCCATGCTTATATACATCTTCGGCTTTACTCCCGTCCAAGCAACTACCGCTTCTCTACTAATAGTTTTTGCCGGCGCAGCATCCGGTCTAACTTCAAAATTCAAAAATAGAGATGTTCTGATTAGGGATGGACTAGTTATCTGGTTCATTGGCTTAACCACAAATTTTGCCGGCGCATATTTTCTCCCTCAACTACCTGAGACCTTGATACTTACTGGATTTTCGCTGGTGCTTATTAGCGCAGGCATCTCTATGTTATTGAAACAAGTATCACAACGACCAGAACGGCGAATGTCGGTACTTGCACTAGTGGCGCTCTCCTTACTTATAGGGGCAATGACCGGCTTATTTGGAATCGGAGGTGGGTTTGTCGCGATACCAATACTCATACTGTTCTACAACGTTTCTCCGAGTAAAGCAGCTGGTACCTCTCTATTCATTATCACGATAAACACTTTGACCGGATTCTTTGCCCACGCAAGGCATTGGGGCGAGGTTCCATGGTCGTTGCCGATAACAATCGCCGTCTCTGCGTTATTGATTAGTCGAATAGCGGCGCAGCAAAGCAAGCGCTTCCGGCCGGTAACTTTGAAACGTTGGTTCGCTGGTACGGTTTTTATAATTGCCTTTTTCACATTGCTAGAAACCTGGACTTAGGATTTAGCCATGGAAGGAATCCTCGAGAAAACTGCGGTTAGACGCGCACTGTCCGCTATGTCCGAGCTTGGCATAAAAGGTGAGATCAAGATTCTTTCTGAGAGCGCTCGAACAGCCCTTGACGCAGCAACTGCACTTGGAATCGATGTTGGCCAGATTGCATCTTCTCTGGTATTCAAATTTCCCAACGGAGAACCAATCCTGGTAATAACCTCTGGTCGCCATCGCGTAGATACTGAATTACTCGCTCGGCTTTTTGCAGTTGAAAAACTTTCTAGAGCTGATGCCGATTTTGTTAAAGAATTCTCTGGTTATTCTGTTGGCGGGGTGGCTCCTATTGGTTGGCTAAATAAGCCTAAGAAAATAGTTATTGATAAAGCGTTATCGGATTACGAAGTGGTTTGGGCTGCCGCTGGCCATCCTCATGCCGTTTTCCCAACTACTTTCT
>Ga0129336_10000466_pt1 | contig 23764 bp, 24 predicted proteins | sample CPB6_02_DNA_FD_96878 | JGI IMG/M metagenome (GOLD analysis project Ga0129336, IMG submission 96878) | Freshwater to marine salinity gradient microbial communities from Chesapeake Bay, USA - CPBay_Sum_0.6_0.2_DNA | ecosystem: Environmental > Aquatic > Marine > Coastal | place: USA: Chesapeake... | reverse complement strand
TCTTCTTCATTCAAATCCTTGTATCCGTTGTAAAAAGTCTTAGCAAGTCCAGCATACTTGCGCTTCATCAGTTTCTCAATACGTGCATCCTCAACCACATTCACAAACTGTTGAGGAACTTTTACAGTCTCCAACCAATCTTCATCTGGGGTGAAGAGAGCATGACCCACTTCATGACCCACCAGAAGATCATATACGAGCCCACTTGCCTTTTCCCATAGAGGCAGAGTCAGAACACGAGTGTGAACGTTGAAGCAAGCAGTAGGAACTTTCTTGTGTTCCACCACAAGGTCTTCAGTGGCAAGCAGTTTGGCGAGTTGAGATTTGATTTCGTGAGAGACTGCCATTGAATTTCTTTCGTATGAGACTATCATAAAACGAAAGGTCGCCTTTTGGGCGACCCATGTGACGCTTTTTAAACTGAGCAAGTCGTTGTTTTGCTTGCCTCAGTGCTTGCGGTTTTAATCGTCTTTTCTGATCTTTTTTAGAATGTTTCTGCCAGTTTGGAACTTGCATAGTTTTACCTCCACTAGGAGATCATACGGCTAAATCCTTTTACCTTTTCAAACTTGAGGACACTTTCAAATCTGTCATCCATACCCGATTTATGAGAGATAATAAAAATATTTGAGTCCTTAATAACGTAACGAATAATTTTAATAAAATCTTCAGTTCCAAGTCCATCTAGAGAGGAATCAAACACCTCATCAAGAATCAAAAGATTCGTGTTGGTTGAATTTTTAAACTTGGCAACTTCCCTCCAAGTGAATAATAGTGCTAGGTCAATTCTTTGTTTTTCACCTTCACTGAAAGAAGAATAAGAAAAGTCTTCATGAATTGGAGATTGTACAGTTTCATTAAACTCTTCATCTAAAGTAAAGTTGATGTAGAAATCCAACATTTGCAGATACCGATTAACTTGCTGATTAATCAGTGGCAGATACTTTTTAATGATTTTGGATTTTACACCACTATCTTTCAATAGAGAATACGAAAAGTCATGATACTGAATCAAATCTTTCTTTCCAGACAGATCATCATATACTGATTTTAGATCACTCTTAAATTGTTCTAGTTTTTCATGTTCAGAATTTCGGTTTGCAAGGTTCTCGGTAAGAACTTGAATTTCTTTTTCAAGATTTTGGATTTGTTTCCGTAATCCGTTAATCCTAATATTATTTTGAGAAATGCCATTCGTTAGTTTCGAAATCTCTTTAGATAGAGTATTAAATTTGTGCTCTCGTTCTTCTTCCTTTTTAATTGCCTCCTCTAGTTCTTTGTAACCAGATTGCAACTCCTTTGCGTTATCTTGAGCACTCTTAATTCTATTTAACCGAAAATCTTCCTCAATTGATTGGGTGCATGTAGGACAAACCGTATTTTCCATGAAGAACTTATGTTCTTTGGTAATTGTAGATACTTTCTGAGAGATCTTGCCTTTCAGTTGTCCAAGTTTTTTAAGTTTCTCAGCATATCCAGTAATTTCATCCTGTTCTCGAATAAGTGCCCGAAGAGGTTCCTCAATAGTCTCGTTTTCCTTCATATAATCACCAATTTCCTTTTCACAATCGGTAATCTTTTCTTTATTGGCATTTACATTGGCATTGCCAAGATTCTCCAACTCTTCAATAAAGTTTTTCTGCATCTCAACTTTATCTTTCACCGACTCTTTCTTCAGTTCAAGAGTGCGGATTTCTTCTTTCAGAGAACGAATTTTTTCTTTGATGATCACATTCATCGATGAGAAAATCTTAATATCCAGAAGATCTTCAATCACTTCTCTACGGCTTGCAGCAGTGAGTTGCATGAACGGAACAAAGTTACTGCTACCCAGAATCACAATCTGAGTGAATGACTTATAGTTCATCTTGAGAATGGATTGCTCAAGATACTTCTGTTGATCAATCGCAGAAGAACTTTGATCCAGAACAGATCCGTTGCGATAGATCTCAAAGATATTTGGTTTGATTCCACGACGAATCATCCAGTCAGTAGAACCAATCTTTAATTCAATCTCAACAAGACAATCCTTCTCATTTGTTGTGTTGATGAGTTGAGGTTTGTTGATCTTACGAAAAGCCTTACCAAACAACACAAAACAGAGAGCATCAAGAATTGTACTCTTGCCTGCTCCATTATTCCCCACAATTAGAGTGGTTGAGTTTTTATTCAGTTCAACTTCAGTGAATTGATTTCCAGTAGAAAGAAAGTTCTTCCAACGGATTTTTTCAAACAATATCATTTTCTTTGGGGGGAATCACAATGTCATTAGGTGTAATGATAACATACTCATGTCCATGCATTTCACAAACATTTACGAGTAGATCACTATCAATTTCCATTACATGCATTTCAGGATAGTCGTCTTCTTCTAACATCATGGCAAAACGAGCAGCATCATCCTCTTCTTCAAACAAATACAGGACTTGATTCCCATCTTCGTTGACTACTGAATATGCACCTTCGTCCTCTCTTCCATTGATTGTTAGGATAAACATTCTACACTAATTCGCAAGCCTCTTGATATACTTCGGAGATGAGTTTTTGAACAATGGATTTATCTAGTTCAATCTCTGCTTCCTGTACATATCTATTTAAGATAGAAAGTGTATCTTCAGATTCAAATGCTTCAAAATCTTCATTTTCTTGAATTTGAAAGTTTTCTACAACTTTTAATTCGGCAACATTTGAACTATAAAGTTTATCAATAAATTTTTCAAACCTTTTAAGATCTGTTTTCTTACGAACAATTACTCTAACAATTTTATTTTGATACTCACGAGTATCAAATGTTTGGTAATCAGTATCTTCATAGTAAATACTATGAAACATTCTATAAGAATTATTGATTGGAATATGTTCTAAAGTTTCAGTATCAAAGATAGTAAATCCTCTAGTATCATTTACATCATTCCAATACAATTCATAAGGATTTCCTAGATAAAAGACAGTCCCGTTGTTTGATCTAGTGTGATAGTGTCCCGAGAAGACACGTTCGAACTTCTCAAATAATTTGCTCTCCAAACCATGCTCCATGATGATTTGGTTATTAACTCTAAATCCTTGGAGTTCAAGATGCCCCATCGCACACGGGCAAGTTGTCTTTTGAATAAGTTTGAGAGTTTTTTCCTCATTTTCTTGATTAATCCATGGAATAAAAAGAGTTGGTAGTTGTCCCAACATCACTTCGGTTGGTTCCGAATATACAGTCACATTATCATACTCACGTAAAAGCAAATCAACTGCATTTACATTGTTAGTGTTCTTATAGTATGCAGTATGATTTCCTACGATCGTATGAACCTTCACTCCCATTTCGTGAAGACAGTCATAGTAATTATTTTTAGCCCAGGATAGTGCAGAAAAGTCAATTCCTTTGCGACTATCAAAAGTATCTCCCATATCTACAACAGTAGTAATCCCATGCTCTTCGAGTGTTGGGAAAAATATATCATTGTAGAATTTTAGAAAATAATCATGAAAGAGTTTGGAATTCTTTCTTGCACCAAAATGTTGGTCTGTAATAATTGCTACTTTCATTCAGTAACGGAGTTTAGAGTGTACTGCATCCTTAATAGAATTATAGTCGGAGTAATCTGATCCGTCAACATTCCCACTCTCGAACACCTGATCAAATCCAGTTCTTTCTAGAATCTTGTTCTTAATTTCTAGTTGCTTCTTCTCCTTCTGAATGCGTCTCAAAAATGCGTAGTGAATAATTTGAGTGAAGTAAGCAAATGGATTCTGAGATTTCTCTGGATTAAAGTTATGAATATACTGAACACAATTTTCAATACCATCACAAATCATATCATCTTTGAACATGTAGTTGACAAAGTTTGGTTTAAATGATAAATGATTTGCAATCTTTAAAAAGCACTCTCCAACATACCTGGGAATTTGTGGTTTTGGATTGCCTTTAATTTTGGCAATTTCCACATCTTCACGATATTTAATCAGTGCTGCAAGAAATTCTTTATTGTTTACGTAATGCTCTGACCTTTTTCTCTTGGTCATAACTGCTGTAGTTATCATTAGGTTATCTCATAATATGTATGAATTATAGCACTTATCCAAATAGTTGACAAGGTATCAAATAATGTGTAGAATACCTTTGTTGGGTTTGAAGATGAGACTCTAGCTATTCTTAAAGAGTTTTTCTAAGATCTCTTTTGCATCATTTACATTGGCAAGGTATCCCATTTTGCGAGATATCTTTGCTTGATTATTTCTTGTTTTATCACTTTCTCTACAATAAGTTTGATACATAGAAATCATTTCAATGTCGGAAGATTCACTCATTGTTAGAACATCTTCTAGATTAATAATAAACATATCTTCAGTTGTTGTCTTTAACCAAGGTTCTATCTTATATCCCATGACAGAACCTGTTTTTCCTTTAATTTCAGCAACAATAATTGGATTTGTAACTATTAATAATGTACGATCTTCCTCTTCAGAAGCTGCAACTTTTGCAAATACTTCTTCACCGGTTTTTAATTTAAGTGTTGCATAAAAATCTTCTTCAATTCCCATTTGTCTTAAGTTGAATAGTGATTATTTCATAATTAAAATTCTCTTCATTATATGTCTTAATTCTCTCTATCAAATGATTTAAAGTGTAATTTTTTCTTGACTTAAATGTGCAATCATCGGATATATCATAAAGAACTGCTCTTGTTTTGTTTTTTCCTTTTCTAAGCACTCTTCCTATAGATTGCAAATTTCTAATTCTAGATTTACTTGGAGATGCAAATATTACATTGTGAAGATTTTTAATATTGATGCCAGTGCTAAAAGTGCCATAAGAAGCAACAATAATTGCATTATTTTCCCTTTCTGTAATTTCTCTAACTAATTCTCTTTCTTCAGCATCAACTCCACCATGAACAAAAAATACTTTACGATCATCTCGCTTGTTAGTATTTATTCTTTCAAATAAGATTGCCCCATGCGACTCAACCCTACTAAACAAAACAAGAGTGTTTCCCTTAAGATCTAAAGATAAATTAGTAATAAATTTATTTCGTTGCTCGTGAGAAATTAAATATTGAATTTCGTCTTCATAAGTTTCAAACTTATGTGGTGGATGTTTAAGAACAAGACATTGGATATCTAATTGAGAAAGATGTCCTTGCTCCATTAACTCCGAAGTTTTTGTAACTTTATATGATGGACCAAACAATCCTTCTAAAACCCATTTGTGAGTTTGAGTTCCATCTAAAGTTCCGGTAAATCCAAATCTAAATTTTGCATGATGTAACTTTGACATGATTTGTATCAAAGACTTGCTCTTGAATAAATGTGCTTCATCGCCTATGATTACACCATAATCTTCAAAGAAAGAACGTTCTAACTTATATACCGATTGCCAAGTTGTAATTGTAACAGAATGTTCATTAGTTTTTTCCCTACCAGAATAAATCCTGTGACAATATGACTCAGCATCCCAACCATAATCTAAAAAATCCTTGTACATCTGCTCTACCAGAGATGTCGTTGGAACAACTAAGAGAATTTTTTGTCCTTTATCTACATAATACCTTACAAGGGAATAAATCATCAAGGATTTTCCTGAGGCTGTGGGGCTTATCAATAGCTTTCTATTATGCCTTAGAGCATCGTATACTCCCTCTACTTGATACTCCCGCGGAGAATGAGCACAAATAGATTTCATATAATCTTTTACACCCTCATAAGATATTTCTTCATTTACTTCGAAGGGTAATCCGTAAAATTTATTTGTTTCAAATTTATAATTATATCCATACTGATTGCAAAAAGATACAATTTTATCCAAAAGACCAACATAAATTTGTTTAGATCTCATGTCAAAAAGATGTATTTCTCCGTTCCAATTCTTTCCCCTATATTGAGGCATGAACTTTGCATTTGGAACTTCAAATTTGAAATGATCCCTTAGTTCATACTCAATATGGGGTTGTGTTTGTATCTTTAAAAAAACTTCGTTTGATTTAGAAATCACCAAATCCGCATTATTAACCATAACCTGCTTGGAACTTAATTACTTCGATCGCATTCTTTATTTGATAAGTTCTATTTTGAATCATTTTGAGAATGCTCTCAATATAATTTAGCATAGTTTCATAGTAGTCAATTTTAAGACAAACCTGAGATAATTTTTCGTCCGCATCCAAATATTTTTGGAGTGTTTCTTTATCACGAATTTTTTTGGGAAATGGATTTTCTACATAAACATCTGGATCCGATTTTCCAGTGTAATATTCATATCTATCATGTCTAATATTTTTTCTCTGCTGTTCTGCCTTTTTCTTCAAAAGAATAATATTATTGTAAATATCAAAATATTTTGAATGCAAAATTGGAATATTTAAAGACTCTGTATGTAAATTATCTGGATCAATTCGGGAATCCTCTTCCCACATTTTCTGAATAGTGTCAAGGTCAAACGTCATAAATTATTTCCACTTGAATCGGTTATATTGTAGATAGTATACTTGAAAGTTGCCTCTGCAGTAAAGTATTCTATATCAGTATCTGTAGCATCAAACTGAAGTGCTGATAGAGAGTAAGGCCAAAGATCTGAAAATTTTACATTAAAATTAGTATTCTGATTGCTTGTCATTACAGTTAAAGTTGCATCGGAATAAATGTTCATTAACTTAGTATCCGACGAATTTATATATTTTTTCTCATTTTGCAAATCGTATATTTGCTCCAAACTTTCTGGATATCCAAGACCTCTAATCCAGTTTTGTATTTCCATATAATTTTCTAGATCCTCATCTACCATAAATCTGATGGTAAAATCCTCAAATTCAATCTTGTCTCCGGGAGTTGGAATGTCCTTAAGATAAGTTGGTTGATTTGCAATACCTAAAGTCATTCCTGGAATATTTGCAGAATTTCCAAAAAATGCAACTTTTGGTGCTCTATTTAAAGTGAACTTAAATCCAACAGGAGACAGAAAATTTCTATTCTGTATCTGATTTTTATATGCGTTTGATACTGCCATTTTTTAAATTATTTAGATAAAAAAAAGGGTCCCGAAGGACCCTCTGAATAAACTCTGTGAATTAGATCACATAAGATTTTTAACCTGTACTCTTCTGTAGTAACGGTTTGCGTTAACTTGAAGTCTGCCAAGACCCTGAGTGGTTCCTTCAGCAAATGGGTTAGCAACAAGACCATAACGGGTCTTAAAGCCAATCTTAGGCTGGAAGGAGTTCTCACCAACGGCACGAACCATTTGGAGAGGAACGTATGGGCAGTAGAAGAGACCTGCATCATAAGGATTAGCACCCTTATATCCAACAACGTAGTACTGGTTAGCAGCAACGTTTGCAGAATATGGGTCGATGTAAACTCTATACTTACCTGACAGAACACCAGCAAAAGTATTGCCGGTATCATCAACGTTCAGGTTTGCATTTAGAGCAGGGGTGTAATCGAGAACACCAGCCATGGTTAGTGCTGAAGCAACGTCAGCAGAACACAGGATGATGTTGCCCTTTCCTCTACGAGTTCTTTGTGCAATTGCGTTTGCATCACGCTCGATTTGGAACAGAAGACCCTTGAACTTCTCAACCGACCAACGACCGTTGGAGTCAACGTCAAGGTCAAATACACCAGGAGTTGCTACGTTAACAGCAGCACCTTGCTCAGCAACCTTATAGATGGTTCTGATAACTTCACGGTTGATTTCAGCAAGAATCTCAGTTGACAGAATATTTGCCAACTCAGCTTCTGCATTAAGACCGTGAATTGCCTTAAGGTCTTGAGCAAGTTCGAGTGAGTACTCGGCCTTCAGTGCTCTTGACTTTGCAGTAACAGTGACTTTCTCAATCGAGAAAGCCATCTGGTTGAATGCATTAGTACCATCATCGAGTGCTTCTGCATCACCCGTTGGCATACCTTGACCGACGTTATATGCGGTTGAGGTTGCAGTTCCAACAGGGTTCAGAACTGATGGGTTAGTACCAGACTGAATGGTAGTACCGATACCAGCATTAACGTCAGCAAAGTCACGGGTCAGAGTGGTATCGAAACCAGCATCGGTGCCCGAGAAGGTGGTGTTTGCTTCGTCGTAGAATGCTTCAGTTCCAGACTGATTGGTATATCTGGAACGCATTGCAAAGATCAGTCCAGTAGGACCAGACATTGGCTGAACACCAGCCAGATCATATGCGACCAGATTTGGCATTGAACGTCTGATCAGTGAGATCAGAACGGGATCGAAACCAGCAACAGTGTTACCGGCAGTGCCACCGAAACCACCTTGTGCGCCAGCAACGTTACCGCTGTTGGTTGGTGATTCCATCAGGCTCATGCCAGACTGGAATGCTGATTCTTCTCTAAGGAATTTTTCTTGGTTTTCCAGCAGGATTGCGGTTACTGCTCTACGATGGGAATCTTTGATTGGATCAAGACCCTCATAGTTGAGGAGTGGTGCCCACTTTTCCTGCAGATGCTCGGCTTGGAACATTTGCGTTTACCTATGTGATTGTTTACGTTTGATTAATATTAAATTCAGTTTTTGGCAACTGCTGAAAGGGTTCTCAGATACGCAGCCATTGTTCCTGAAATATTTTCGGGAGCAACATCTACTTGCTCAGAGAGAGTCTCAGTTTTTACCTTTGGAGTTTTGACTGCTGAGAAGTATGACTCCTTCAGCATCTCCAGTTTTTCACGATATTCTTCTTCACTCTCAAACTCAACACTTTCGGCAAGTGAAGCGAGCTTCTCTTTCTGAGTGACTGCTAAGCCCTCAGAAACTTGATCTAAGATTCCATCAGCAACCGACTCTGCGAGTCTTTGGTTAAGGTGGATATTCTTCTCAATCTGCTCGTTGAGTTTTGTCTCCATGTCATCAAGTTTTTCTACCATGCTCTCAAGAACATCATATTTATCTTCAGGGATTGATACATAATGTGCTTCAAAAAGTTCCTTCATGCCTGAGAGGAAACTCTCAGTCATTTCGGTCTTAAGTCCATGTTCGATTGCAAGTTCATTTTCGGTGAACCATTCATCGGCAACATACTCAAGATAAGAATCAACTCTTTCCTTGAGTGCTTCTTTAATTTCCTCGATTTCTTCTACTAGTCTTTCTTCGTATTGAATTTCGAGAGCTTCTTTAACTTCATTTACTTTAGACTTTAGAGCAGCTTCAAAAATTACTTTAGCTTTCTCTCTAAATTCTTCAGAAAGTTCTTCTCCACCAAGAAGAGCATTGACATCTTCCTCAATGTCAACTCCATCCTCTTCTTCAACTTCCTCTTCTTCAACTTCCTCTTCTTCTGCCTCATGGAGAAGATTTTCATCCTCAAGATCTTCATCTTCTTTCATCTTCTTCATTGCATCAGCAGACTTAGCACCTTTATTTACAACATCTCTAACTTGCTTGAGTGTTGCTCCAGGTGTTTTCAGTTTTGCTGAATCATCATCAGATTTGTAGTTTTCTGGTGTAGGACCACCGAGATCTTCTACATTACCCAGTTGAGTACCTGGATCTGCCATTCTAGGCATCGCATCTGCCGCCTTAGCATTTGCATTAACGGCGGTTTTGGATTGCTTAGTGCCTACTTCCATTTCTTGTAAATCTCCACGAGACATTTGAACTCTCCGATTAACCTTAGTAATTTAATCTATATTTATTTATAAATTAAAGATTTGCGAGAAAATCGTTGAATAAGTTCAACTTATTTTCTTCCAATCTCTTTTGATCTACAAGAGTATTAATAGTCTTGTAGGTTTTCTGTGCATATTTTTCACGAAGGATTCCACCATCCCATACCCATTCCTTTCCTTCCATAATACCTTCAACAAATGCATCAGGTGCTGAAGGATCTGCGACGATATCAGCAGCAGTTGCTAACATGAAATCATCTCCAACAACGTTGATTCCCTCACGAGTTAATTTGAGGGAACCAATACCACGAGAAGAAACTCCAAGTTTTACACCTTCAGAAATAAGTGATTCTGCAATTTTCCCCATTGGAGTGGAAAGAATTTTTGCCTTACCGATGAAGTTGGAACCAGACTCTCTGAGTGATACAATTTTATGAGAAACTCTATCAAGATTTACAGTAGGACCATCTGGATGTCCAAGTTCTCCAAGAGCTCTTCCTTGTAGAACATGGTTTTCGTTATAACGAGAAACTTCACGACGAAGAGTTTCCATAGGATACATACGACCATTACGGTTCTTAATGTTTCCCTGAAGAAAAACTCCCTCAATATAAAGTGATTTTTTACCGTTTTTGTTTTCAACGATAAATTCTACTTGTTCTATTTCTTCTCTGATAAGTTTCATTTTCTTAGTTGGTAAATCCTACTTTAGTTGCTTTGATTGCTACGTTTGTCCAAATAACGTCCGTTGGGAGTTTTTCCAAAAATTCAACAGTGTTTGCTGGCATACTAAAATAAACAGTAGTTGCCGCACCAACTAAAGTAGAAACCCCAACAGTAACAATACCGGCAGTGTTATTATGAAGACGGACACAAGTTGCAGCAGTAATGCTGGAAGCAGATCCAGCAACAGTTGCTGTTGCAACTTCAGTCTCAATTATTTTAGTCCTTTGCATTGTTATTATATAATACTTATTAGTTATTTAGTAAATGTATTATTCTTCGTCCTCTTCCTCATAATCACCAATTTCATCTACAATTTCATTTTCTTCAACTCCACCTTCACCAAAGAGTGAGTTTGCTGCATATGATTTGAATGTATCAACTCTTTCTGCAGATTTTGCAAAAAGAAGATCTTTGATTTTATCTGTAATTTGAGATGGACTCTCATCAGATGTAATCATGTCCATTAATTCATCCATTGTTTTTAATTCTCTAAACCACTATATTTATTAGATTTCTCCACCCTTTGGTATTTTTATTTCTGGAGATTCTACAGAACTTGCATTAATTTCAGGTTCCATTACTGGTTTTCCAAGATCTGTTTGCAATTCTTCTCCAGAAATTGGTTGTCCAGTTGCGGGATCTATTTGCATTTGTGATGGATCTGGAATTATTCCATCTTTAATTTCCTTTTTAATCAATAAATCCTGCTCAAGAATTTCTTGATCGGTTTGTCTAAGAACTTTTCTTCTCAAGTAATCTTGAGAAAAATATTTTCCAACATAAGGTTCTGCTGCTTGAACCATATTAAGTCTCTCATTCAACAGTTCTGCTTCTTTTAGTTCTGCAAAATGATTATCATATAAGAAGTCATATTGAATATGTTCTTCCATGACTTCCCAATCTTCTGGGGTAATAATGTTTTTTAAAATAAGTTGCGTTCTTAACATGTCATTGAACATGTAAGAAAATCTTTTTCTTAAACGTCCAACAAATTTGCTGAATTTAACTTCATCTCTCAAAATCTCAGAAGATCTTCCTAGATTAAAACCACCTTCACCTCCAATTCTTGATGATGGAACATTTAATGAACGATATAGTTTTTCTTGGAAATACTTAATATCTGTAATTTCTCCAAGATTTTGACCACCAGGAAGGGTGGAGATTTCAGTTCCTCTACCGCCTTCACGCCGAGGCAACCAGAAATCTTCAAGCATACTCATGTATTTTTTATCATCACGAATCTCGCCAGTGCTTGCATCGTAAACAAGTTTATTACGATATCGCATCATAACATCACGAAGATATTGTTCTGCTTTAACTTTTGGCAGATTTCCAACATCGATATAGAAAATTCTACGTTCTGGAGCACGAGATAATCTATAGATAACTAGAGAGTCTTCAATCATTCTTAATTGATTGAGAGACTTAATTGCTTTGTGTAGATATGAAAGTGTTGATCCTTTGTTTCTATCTACTAATCCTGATGTGCAATACGTAATAGAATCTCTTGCAATTTTAACTCCCTGAGATCCTCCCATAGAAGAAGGATTTCCGGTTGGATATGTCATTTTTGGATTATAAATGAAATATTCTTCAATCTCAGGGAATTCATATTCCATGGGATTTTCATTATTAATATTTCCCAGTCGATATTGATCTTTTTTATTTTTCTTTTGCTGCCTTACATATCTTATTTTTAAGGAATCGATATATCGTAACTCTTGAATTCCTTGCTCTGGCTTTTTGAGATCAATAACTTTGTGATAAAACAATCTGCCATCAATATACCAATTTCTGTAAATTTCATGAGACTTTCTATCAAAGTCTAAGAGTTCTAAAATATACTTAAATTCTTCTCTAATTTTTCTTTTAATACCATCACTTGCATTCAAATTTGATAGTTCAATTTCTATGGGACTATCATTTGAATCTGATACAATAGCTTCATTTACGATGTCTTCGATAGCACTATCACACTCCGGGTGAAGCGCCATTTCTCTATATCTTTTAATTAAATCAAACTCAGTTCTGTAAACACCTTCAATATCTACATAAGATCCAAAAAAACCAGACGTTAAATAATGGTCAGACCCGTCATCATTGTTAGGTGGGACGGGACTGACCGTAGTTGGTGATTTTGGCTCGTTATCCTCAATAGAGAATCCAAATAATTTTGCCATTATTAAAGTTGTTGACTACTTATATGACCTATTTATTATGCTCCAGATCCTGGTGCTTCGGGGAAGTAGTATTGAACTTGGAACTCAACTGTAAAATCTTCAATGGTATCAGTCGTATCATATGATAGATCAATTGCAGAAACTGCGGTTGGAAAAATATCAATGAAACGATATTGTGCTAAAATATTTGAAGGAGCACCAGTTGTATTATTTCCCTGTTGATTGGATGCACTTCTACCAAGTTGATAGACAACTGCATTTCCCATATAATCATTTGGGTTTGTTAGACCAGAATGATCTCCATATTGAGCAACATTTTGCATCCAAGCCTCAAATGATCTTCTATGTGAGAAATTCTCATCATTGATGATAGTAACAGTCCAAACATCAAAGGTTCTATCTCCAGCAACTTTCAGAGTACGACCTCTGAAAGGAACTTCGATTGGAGATACATTTGACCCTGGAAGTGCAGCTGCCTTGCAAAGAAATCTGAAGTTTTCAGAATCAAACTGCCCATCACCATCACCTTGAATTCCGAGGTTTACTGCTTGTGGGAATGTAACATCAACCTCAAATAAATTAGGACGGGCACCTCCGCCTGCAAGTTTTGACTTAAATTGTGAGATTCCTCTTGTTGGAATTTGTGCCATTTTTAGATTCCTCCTTTAGTAATTTATAATGAAAATCAAACTCTACCAACAACTTCTTCAAAGCTTACACCAGTACGTGTAGCAACGAAGGTAAGAGTGACGTAGTTGATGGATTTAGCTGGTTTTAGGAAGATGTCAGCTCTAAATTCATTATTATCAATTACGTCAGGAGTGTTGTTTGTTTCATCACAAACAACCAGGAATCCATAAAGTCCTCGTTTTGCCTGAACATCACGCAGATATGGTTCAACAATATTAACAAAGTTTGCTCTGGTGATCTGATCATTTAGTTCGAATAGTTGAGCCTGGGCAGATCTTTCTAATGCTTGCTCAATAGTTAAGAATAGACGACGAACGTTGATTCTATCAAAAGCAGATGCATATCCGAGAGCAGTCTTATCACCAAAGAGAAGAATGCCAACACCAGGTTGATTGACGATTGCGTTAATTCTCTTTGGATAGAGTTGATCTCTTTGTGCCTTACTTGGATTGTATGCAAGTTTGATTGCGTTGTTTAGAATTCCTCTTTGCTGTCCTGCAGGTGAGAACCATGGGAATGCAAAGATCGAAGTTCTTACCATCAGACCAGCAACGTCTGCGTTACATGGGATATAACGGAACTTATCATTAAATCTATCGTAAGTGTACTTATATCCACTATCAAATACTGCATAAGATGAAGAAGAAAGAGGACTAAAGAATTCTAAAATATTATCAGTTTGAGTGTCCGTATTTGTAATATCAACAACGTCTGCTCTATGTGGAGAAATTACTGCAACACAGTCTTTTCTTTGATCCGCAATAGAGATGAGGTTATTTGCTTTTGCTTGAGACTCGAACTTGTTACCAAGTCCAGGTCCCATGATTAAGTAGTCAACAGCAATCTCGTCTCTGTTGGAGAAAAGATTATATGCTGTCATTAGATTGCCTAGAGTTGCTGTCATTCCACCAGAAGCAGAATAATCAACACCACCAGTTAAATTGTAAGTTACGTTTCCGAGAGCACTGTAAGTTCTATCTTGTGCTGGTTGATTCCAAAGACCTTCAGTGTTTGTGTATTGAGTGAATGATGTTGAGAATCCAGTTGCTGATACTAATTCATTAGCATTCAGTTCATCCGAAGGATTATCTCCAACATAAACATAGTTTGAATACAATGCAAGATAATTTTTCCACCAAATTCTTTGTGGAGAATTTACTGCAGAAATAGAATCACTGGCTTTAGATAGACCAACGTGCTTCTCTAAGATATTGCCTTGGATTCCAGTGACAGATCCAGTATCATCAACAACTACTACGTGAATCTCATCATTTTTACCATTTCTATCTACTGCATATTGTGATGTTCCTGGTTTGGGAGCAATAGATTTCCAGTAGATTGCTGTGTTTGAAAGTGATAAGGTTTGTTGATCATACCAATCTAATATTGGATTTGTTCCAGTATTGATTGTTGAAGTTCCAACACCAACTCCACTACTATTAATAACACTAACTGTTAAGTTTCCACCAGCAGTTGCAGCTTTAAATGAATTGAGTTGGGATTTTTCTGCGTAATCTACTTCAGTTTCAACTCCAGCAGTGGAAACGACTGAAGTGACTTTTACATTTAGTGTGCTAGCACCAATTCCAGTAACGATACCCTTCAGGTATCCATTGAAAAGTGAAGTAGTTCCAACTCCAGCAGATACTACATTAGTTAGAGTTGTGGTTAATGCCATTCCAACCGTGGTTGATGCAGTAACACCAGCACCAACGTAGAGAATCTGGTCTGCTTGATCGTCAATTACACAAACTTTAAGATTGTTTGACCAAGTTCCTGGTGTTTTTGCAGCAAAAATGTAGTTAGCAACATCATCGGAATGATTTGCTTCGTAGTCATCGAAGTTCTTAATTTTTAGTGTTGGTTCTCCTGCAGTTGATACTCCAGAAGAATTTCTGATAGCATTTGCATTTACAAGTGTTGAACCATCAGCTCTAGCAACTTTTAGAATGCCACCATATGAAAGGAATGATGATGCACTCATCCAATACTCATATTGAGCATCTGTTGAAAGTGGTTTTCCAAAAACGTTGATTAGTTCTTGCTCTGTGGTGATGTCAATTGGTTCTTCAACTGGACCAAGTGCAAAAGGACCCGCAATTGCTCCAATGTTATCTAAAACATTATCAGCTCTCCCTACAGTTAAATCAACCTCTCTGACGAGAACGCCTGGAGATAATTGAGGAGTCGCCATGTTTTTCTCCTGTGATACTCAGTTTATCTAAAAAATATTTATGAAAAACTACTTTTTGGACGGGGAAATGGTGTATGAACACTACCAATCTGGATAAGACCAATCTATAAAAGAATCTTTCTTTTTTCGTTCACTTATAATTCGTCTAATAGTACATTCTTTACACTCATAAGAGTATGATGATGGTACAGGTCCTCTATTTTTTCTAGTTCTGTAAAATCCATCAATTAAATTTTTTATTTCTCCGCACGATCTACATTTTCTATCATTAAGGAGTAAATGACCTAATCTAATCTGACCATCAATATCCATTATGATAGATACTCCCACATATATGACCTATCTCCATATTCATCACTAAACCATCTATCACCATCATTATCAACAAAACTTTCGGAATCTAATCCATCAACAATAAATCCGAAAGGTGCCATATCTTGTTCTATCTGATTTTTTTGTTCTTCATAGATTCTCTTACGAACATCCTGATCTGTAAGTTCTTTGAAGTAATCCTGAGCAACTAACCATGCATAGATTACCAAGCACATAGCCAAGTCGTCATTACAACCCTCTTCTGCCTCAAATGAGTTGTGCTTCTGAATAAAAGTTGTAAGTTCTGCAATTATCTCATAATCATTAAGAAGAAGTTTATTTTCCTCAATCATTGTCTTGAGGTTTAAACATCCAACCTTCTTAACTGTCTTGGACATTTTTACTCCAAGTTGTGTTTTCTTTCCAGAGAAACCCTGTCCAACAATTTGTCCTGCTCTACCACGCATAGAGCACATCAAAAGATTATTGTACTCTAGATCATAATGAACAATGCTTGCTACCTGATCTCCAACATCATTTACTTCACATAAGATGTAAGAGTCGTTATAGTTTCTTGCAACATCTACAATAATGCTTGGAAAAAGCATTGGTTTTATTTCATTATTTCTATATTTTGCGACTACTTTATGTGGAAATGTGGTAATATCTATTACTGCGAATGCCGAATAATCATTACCAACACCACGAGCAACGTCAACAGTGATTACATAATCATGATTATCTTGAACATCTTCATAAACATCTAGACCTGCACTTCTTTTAAGTGGGTGGTCATAAACTAAACTCTTAAGTTTGCTTGGTGCAATCAAAGTATCAACAGATCCTAAGAACTCACACTCAAACTCAACCTTAAACTGCTGATCAGATGTGTTGGCAATAGTTTGTGCCTTCCATACCTCATCTCTACCAGGAACTTCACTCCAATGAACATCGGTTGGAATATATTCATTCTTCTTCTTTTCCGCATCGTGCCACATGCGGTAGAAATGATTCATACCGTGTGGTGTAGAAACGATGATTACTTTCGTGCTCTTACCAGAAGTAATAGTAGGATAAACAGATGCAAAGAAGGAATCTGCGATATGGTTTGGAACGAAAGCGAACTCATCGAGAAAGAGGATATTGAATGACATGCCTCGGACAGCACTCGCAGATGTAGAAGCAGCCAGAATCTTTGATCCATTCTCCAATTCCAAAGAACCTTTATTCCATGATATAATACCCTGCTGCATCCACTTGGGAAGGTTCTCATATGCAGTCTGTAACCTATCCAGGAGCTCCCTTGCGGTTGCTGCTTTGTTTGCGAGGATACCTATGTTGACATTATCATTGAAGACAGCATAGTGGAGCAGGAAAGACACTACAGTGGTAGATTTTCCAGTTTGTCGTGGCATCTTACAGATATTAAATCTGTGATTGTGAAAATTGTTGACTAATTTTTCCTGAAATGGATACATCTGAAAAGGTTGCAATCCCTTATCCAGGGTCACAATTTTTACATAGTTCTTTGCAAAGTAAACAGGATCCTCTTTACACTTTACAAACTCAAGAATCTGATCTTGAGTGAACTCAATAGGAGTATTTGCTTTTTTTAGTAATGGATTGCCAAGATATACGTCACTCATAATTTCACCTTAATAAATTTCTCTCCACTGAAGTGCTGCTGCAACGGAAGAAGTTGCATTGCCAGTTGTGGTAATTGTTCTTACAATAACTGCATAAATTTCTGAATTTGTTGAATCAATATTTTGAACAATAATATTTTTCTTTGCTGATGTAAGTGCTCCGGACGCAACTGGAGACAGTGAGTTTTGTGATGCACCAGAAGGAACATAACCAGACGCAAATACGTCTCCATCACTATAAGTTGTTGCATCTACACAAACTTCAACTCCACTATTAGCAGATGCAGAAGTCCAAGTAAGGGTTCCTGCATTACCAATATACACAGAACTTGGAAGTTTTACAATTTTATAAATGATACTATTAGTTTCGCAATGAATAGAAATATTATTTAATCTAACTGATATTCTATTGGGATATCCTTGAAAAGTATTTTTAAGACGAATTGCAACTAATGGAAATTCTGTTCCTGCTGGAGTTGGTGTAGTTCTTGTTGTAGTCATTGTATATGCAAAGTCAATACCACTTTCAACATAACCACCTTCACTCGCAACAGTAGAGCAAATCTGGTCAAATGATGCTCCAACTCCAACAGCAGTATTTCTTATTTCACAACGAACTGGTAGGTTTGGATTTGAAATATAAACTTTTGGGTTATTATTGGAGTGTAAAAATTCGTGTGCTGTAATTAGTTTACCATCATGAGCAAAACCACAACGAACTCTACCGACTCCTAACCACTGGAAATCAATAAATGCAAGTTGAGTTTTTGTAAAGTCAATATTAAAACCAGATGTTCCTGTCCCATCACACTTATCTTTATTCCATTGTGATTGTGGAATTCTTGTTTCTGTTGCAATTCCACTTGTAAAAGTTCTAATAACCCAGTTATAAGTTCCTATACCAGCATTAATACCATCAGATGTGTTAAGACCTACTTGTTCTAAGTAAATACCATCTCTATCATCAAAATATCCAGTTCTCTTAGTTGCATTCTGTTGAGGTGCATAGAAATTAAAAGAACTAAAAATTAGTTGTGATTTTCCTGGTTGATAATGGTGATAAAACTTTGTTTGATGAATGGAATATGCAGTGCTTCCAATACCCGTTTGTAGTCTTGCTGCTGCTTGATTTGCTATAAATGTAACAGTTGAACCTGTTCCAGAAACGCTATCCAAAAAATTTGGATCAACTGCATAAAGATGTTTATAATCTCCAAGAGTAAATGGTTCAGAAATTCTTTGCCTACCAAAAGCATCATATGCAGTAGTATCAGAATTAATAACTATTCCAGTTCCAGTTTGTATCCCAATGGTGCCTGTAACTGGGAATGGATTTTGAGGACTAATTATTTGACCATCACTAGAAGCAACTCCGACGACTTCAAATAGTGATCTTTCTTGGTTTAAATAATCTTGAATTTGTATATTCCACTGAGCCATAAATTAAATCCACTCCAATTTTGATGGATGATACCTTTTATCGTCTACTACTTTAATAGAACCTTTTGAATCTTCTTTAACGTATATATTTTGAACAATAGATCCGGGATAATCGTCTTGAAGATATTCTGTAAGATCCATTTTAGATGGAACACCATTCTCAGAAACCATGGTAATTCTATGAATATTTCCACGATAAATAATATCCGCCGAAAACTCTTCAGTCTGAGGTTCTTGATAATTACTATCATTACCACCAACAATTAAAGTTCCGTTGAAGTCTCCGGAAATATTGATGCTTTCCGATAAAAACTGTTTAAATGTTTTCATATCAGCAGTTCCAAGCTCTAAGTGACTTATTGATTCTACTATTAGGATCGTTAGCAGTCTTTGATGAAGTAAGTTTTTTCTTCATTCCTCGCATCCTTGCACAAAATGATGCCCTCCGAGGATTTCCAACCTCCTTACTTGGTGCTTTTAAATCGGACCCTGGATTTTCTCTTTCATAAGATTTGCGTCCTTTTTCATTAAGACCACCTTCTTTATTTTGACCCTCTCTGCGAGTCCATGCAGCACCTTCAGTTTGTAAAAAAGGTTCTCCTGGTTGATACTCTGCAACATGATACGATTGAACTCTAGATCCGGGATAGACTTTTTCAATCTGATATTGAACATCTTTTCTGCTTGGAATCGATAGTTGTGGAAAGAACATCTTAAGTGAATAGTACTTTCCTTTCCAAGTCAGAACTACATGCATTAAATTTCCAGTTTTTGCTGACATTCTTATTGCCTCTTCAAGTTCAATCTCTTCACTCACAGACTTCCAACTACCACCTGCTTTCTTATATTCCTTTGCTGCCCAACCATTAGCATAAGCAGAAGGATATACATCAAACTTTGCTTTTGCTCTAGACTTCATCTTGGACCATAAAGCAGGATTAGTCGGAACATTTTTCTCTTCAAGATTTTGAAGTTCTTCTTCTCCTGCAATTTGCTCAAGAACTTTTGCGATGATGCCAGTATGCTCAGGAACACAATTTGGAACCATCTTATTCCCCTTCTTCTTCATTCCCACTTGCTTATATCCAGTCCAACAAGGTCCCTTTGCCTCTTCAATATCATGTTCACCACTATCTAAGTAATCTGCCGCGGCATCAAGATAATCTGCTGCCTTGGTAATTTTTGATTGAACCCATGCTTCGATATTACCTTCACCTTTCCCCATTTTTTTCTTCAACCTCTTTACTGCATTTGCTACAGTAGAAAGTTCTGAACGAGCCATTGAATATTCATGATCTTTTTGCTCATTTGTTGGATGAATCTGAGCAATATCATACTTCATTTGATTTGTAGTAAGTGCTGGTGGCATTGAAAACATGTCCCAGTATCTTGCACCATAAGCACATTCACTTCTAGTTTCATTCTTTTGGCACTTCGGACAATACCTAACCAATCCCATTTCTTCTTTAATTTTATTAGATACCATCTTTGGTGCCCCTCCTTTTCCTGGACGATCTGCTACAGGATCTGCTTTTCTTTTTCTTCTTACAGCAGCAGCAATTTCATCCTTAGACATTTTTGCCGCCTTTTCTTTTGATAGACATTTTGGTTTACCTTCTCCAGGTTCACGAGCACACTTGCCAATTCTTTCACCTTTTGTATTGTATCTATCCCATCCACCACCACCTACTCCACCTTCTCCACCCTTTCCAAACCATTTGCGGAGATCTTCATCTATTTTCTTTTTACGTCCTTGACAATGAGCTCTCTGAGAAAATCCTTTTGGATTATTACAGTCGATAGAATTTTTGTATTTTTCACTCCATGCTTCGTAAGCCATACCTCTTCTAGTATGCTTAAGTTCGCCTTTTTGTTTTGCTAGTAATTTTCTTGATCCAGCACCAACATTAATATCAATTGGATTTTCATCTGGAGTCTTCTTTTTTGGATTATCATAAACATCCACATCACCATCAGCATCACGATCAACATATTGAACTGTTGAGTGATGTACCAATTGTTTTAGATCTAAATTTGGATCTAATTGGTGCTGTTTTCCTTTTAGATGTGGTGTTTTATGGCTAAAATTTGGTTTCATCCAAAAAATTTTTTATTCTGTCTTTTTTATTTATGAATCAATTGATATTCTTATAATTTTAAAATTAATGGGACTTGCTGCAGATGATGGAGTTGCCAAAAGTCTTACATAATTTCCTGATATATCACTATCAAAAGTTGATAATGAATCTCCAGTTTTTACAATTGCAAATTCGGTGTTATAAGTGATTGTATTATCATGAACAACCAAAAATTCTGTTGTTTGATATGATGATCCTTGATTAATTTGAATTTGATATTTTGCCGATCTGAAAGAACTTTTTAGAAAACTGTCGAGGGCAAATTGATTTGAAGTTGTTGTAGTAACTCCAGATACAGTAATATTACTAAAGTTTTTTTGACTGATAAGTTTAGGCATTTGCAGTTTCCAGAATGCTTAAGATCAATTTAAATGTAGAATTAGCACTTGCAAAAATTACAACAGAGTCACTAGTTTCCAAAACTAGTTTCCCATCCATTGGAACAAAAGCATCATTTGGAGGAACTGCCACTGCCTTTGCTATTTCTGTTGAGGTTGTACTTCTTTTGTGAGATACTGTTACAGTTTCTGTTGAAGATCCAATGTTGGTAACGTGTGCATATAAAACAATAGAAGTATATCCAGTGGGAGCAGTATATGCTGTTTGCTCCGAAGTAGTTACTTCTAGTGTAACTGTTTTAAAATTGTTGAGTGCTAATTGTGCCATACTAACTTAATGCTAAGATGAACGGTGTCATTGAATTAAATAAACTTCTTGTAAATGCTCTACCACTAATTGTTCCATTGTTTTGGTTAATGACAATATCATTACCAATTCTGAAGTTTCCTGCTTGATCTGTGCTTGTAAAAACTACTTTACCACCATTTGTTGTCACAACCTCATTTTCTTGAATGGGCACTCCACCTCTCAATGGAGTTGCGTTGGTGATATCATTTCCAGATCCAACATATTCAAAAGTATGGGAACTTGCCGTAATTCTACTCACTTGATAAAAGTATGCAGTAGTTCCAACACCAACCGTATTATTCAGATTTTCATCCAAGGTAATAGTAGTGATTCCAGAAGAAACTGGAGTTGAACTATTTATTGTATAGTAAATTGGTGACGTATTTGCGGATGCTGTTGCCGTGGTTCCTGAATTTGGTGCAGAAATCGTAACTGATGGAGATGAAGTATATTGAGATCCACTTGAAATAATGGTAATAGTAGAAACACGATCTCCATCTAAAGTTGCAAATGCTGTAGCAGTTGAACCATTTGGACCTGATGGGGTTCCGATTGTGACTGATGGTGTTGATGTATATCCACTACCACCATTGGTTACATTAATACTTTCTACGGTGTAATAAAGTGTTCCAAAGTATAAAACCTGACCTTCGTATGGTCTTGTAGTTGTATTAATTGCAACTGCTACACTATCAGTTCCGACTGATGCACTTGTAGTAACAATTCCTGTAAATTGAAGATCACTTACACCATCTGCAACTAAACCATAAGTCCCAAAATCTGTATTACTATTTGTAAGTGAGCACTGTCCACCCTTATACGCTGTAATACCTTCATTGCAGCAAATTGTAAAAACACTAACTAATTGAGCATATCCATTATTAGTTACTGCTACACCAACTCCACCTTGATTGTATTGTGTGTAACTATCACATACAATTGATTTTAGACCTTCTGCTTGATTTCCATCTATTCTCAATCCTATCCCGGTTGTGGTATTGCTAGTGCAATTTTGAATATAGGGACTTTCCCATTTACCTCCACCAACATTGGTTGCTATTTCTGTAGTTGGAAATCCAATCGCAGCTGCTGGATAAACATGATTTGTAAAAGTCATGTTTGTGATATAACAACCTTTTCTCACATGGAAAAGGTCTTGATTTGCAATATTTGGTGAAACAGTTACAGTTTTTAAATCGTCACCAACTATGGAGACAAATGGAGGAACTTCAATTGGATTATTTTCTAAATAATTTCCTGCAAGAACTTTAACAATAGTTCCAGTTGTAGCAATGCCAACTGCCCCAGCAATCGTTAATTTAGCATTATCAATTGAGGTTCCATTGTTGGAATCATTTCCATCTTTGGCAACGTAAACTACGTTTGGTGCTGAGTTGATGCCAGTAGCACCACTATTAATAGTTACATTTTCTCCAATAGTAATTGAAGAACCTGTGATTAAAATATCACCAGCAGTAATAGTATTATTATCTCCATCAATTATGACTGAAGATTTACCGACCGTTAGAATTCCAGTAACACGAGCATTTCCATCAACATAAAGTGCCGTAGATCCAATACCTATTGTAACTGTACCAATTCCATTTGACGAACCTAGAGTGGTTATTCCAGCAACTAAAAGATTTCTATCTACTTTAATATCTTGTCTAGCAGTAATAATTCCAATAGAATCTACGTTGGTTACATCTTCATAAGTTACTGTTCCAGCAACAGAAATATTTCCAGTAAAAGTTGCGTCTCCTTGAACGTAAAGTGCCTGATCTGATCGTGCCGTAGTTCCAATTCCAACATTTTTTACCGTATTGATGCCAACAGAATCAACCGCCCACGTTCCTCCCGCTCCGACTGATGATGAAGACATTAATGCAGTGCTAGCAATACCAACCCACTTAGAATTTGCCTGATCGTAAATTAATAATTTATTATTGCCAATTGTTTGATCAAATTCAACATCATCAAGATCCTTAATAAATCCGGCACCACCCCCACCTATTGTTGATAATTGGGTTTGAATTCTATTAATAAAAATTCTATAGTGATTTGCAAGATCATCTAAGGTTGCAAATTTTTTATCCATTGGAGTCAATGGATCTGGAGAAGATCCAATAGACTCTTCTTTAT
>Ga0129336_10000465_pt1 | contig 23790 bp, 35 predicted proteins | sample CPB6_02_DNA_FD_96878 | JGI IMG/M metagenome (GOLD analysis project Ga0129336, IMG submission 96878) | Freshwater to marine salinity gradient microbial communities from Chesapeake Bay, USA - CPBay_Sum_0.6_0.2_DNA | ecosystem: Environmental > Aquatic > Marine > Coastal | place: USA: Chesapeake... | reverse complement strand
ATAGAGATCGGGATTGTCTTGCTTGAATTGTTTACTGTCGAACGATTTACGACCTGCTTGCTGTTTCCATGTGATCACCTGAACACCGTTCAACAAACCAACCGCATCGTTGAGCATCATTCGTGCAAGATTGTCTTTGGCTGTTGCTTCCAAATCCTCACCCTGCTTTTGCAATGCACGACCTTCCTCCAGTTGCAGTAACCATTCTGCTGCTTCTGTTGGCAAATCGATGCTGGTTGGTGTTGGCATCCAAATCCGTGCAATGTCAGACGCACTGAATTGATCGATTGGCTCATCGATTGGTGTATCACCATCAACCCACGAACCAAAGATTTCTGTTTCTTGTTGCAGTGATGAGATTGCCGTTGGGTTGTTCGGCAATTCAACAACTGAAATGCGCTGGTCTCGATCCAACACTGCAAACCACACTGGCACACCAACGACTGCCTGTTGCGCCCAACCTTGCCACAACCACTCGTCGGGCAAATCGCTGGAATCGTAAACGCTGTACCGTGTGCTTGTTTTTGCTTCAACAATCAACGATGGTTTCTGTGTGTTATCGACACCATCAAGACTGATGCTCAACCTGTTCTTTCGATAGATCACATTTGGTGTTGTGATGTTCACACCCAAAATGTTTCCTGCTTCCTCCAGCAAGACAGGTTCAAGAAGATTGCCACGCCGAAACGCTGCAGTTTCAGGTTGAACTTGTGGTTCGTTGCGTTTGTCAGCAAACAATTCGGCACGGGTTTTGTACGGTGACGCACCCATGAGTGCAGGTATGTCTGATGCACCGAACACGCATCGATTTTGTTCGTCACGCCAGCGTGACAACAGCCATTCCTTGCTTCCGTGTTTTGGTTTGTCAATGATCATCATTGCTTGTTGTCCTCCGTTGCTGTGTTTTGTTCTGCGCATTCATCACAAATCAGATCGACCACTGGTACAAGTGCCATGCGTTGATCTTCATAACTGATGATTTCTAAATCGCTGATGCCAAGTGCATCGTGGATCAAATCGATTGGTGATTCCTGATCAGACCAAAACGGCATGATGACGGTGATCTTCACCTCGTAAATGTTTGGCTGTGTCATCACTGTGCATCCTCGATCAATGCACAAATCAGATCGTGCATATTGGAATCAATCGAATCGGTCTCCGATGATTCATGGAATCGAGCAATTGCCTTATTCCATGTTTCGTCTGATATGTCCTCGACATACTCAAAGTCGCTTTTCTGAAACCACACGATTGCGATTTCGTCATCGGGCTTCAAGTATGTTTTCAACACTCGTTGCAATTCACTGACTTTCATTTGTTGTCTCCTTGTCTTGGTCTATTTTGTTTGTTGGGTGTAACACAGTTTCGGGATCATCAGTTATGCGATGGCAACTCAAACACGACTTTGCCTGATTTGCGTAATTGGTTGCTGATCCCATGATCGACTTGATAGCCCCACGATTTAGATGAATTGGTGTAGCCGTTCACGAACGAATAGTCGAGTTGAATCTTCCATCGTTTCTCAGTTGCACTGCGAAGCAATTGGTAAAACGCTCGACCATGTGAACCCTCATCACTGTGCTTCATGCCAAGTGCCAAATGGCAGAGTTCATGTGCAAGCACTACCCATTCCCATTCGCCACCAATCGACCATCTGGGCAAACGCAATGTGATTGTGTTTCGGTAATACTCAGCAAATCCTGATGCACCACGATTGCGTGAATGCACCAATTTGATTGTGGGCAATCTGTGTGCTGGTTGATCCATCAATCGCCAAATGCGTTCGGCTTCTTTGGTGATCAATGCAAGTCGTTTGGTTTGGATTCGTTGCTCGTCTTTGGCTGGTTGCAGTTGTTTAGCAATGCGTTGCCGTTTCTTGGTCTGTTTCTGTTGCACCAGTGCAGCCCGTTGTGTTCGCTGTTTTTCAAGTGATGGTGCGATGCGTTCAACCAATCGACCATGTTGTGCTGAACATGGCAAACAGTATCTGCGTACATCGTTTTTGCGTGGTCGTGATGGTGCAAGCAAACCATGTTCGCAATGTGGGCAACGCCACCGAACTTGTTTGGTGGTCATCGCTGATCAGCCTCACGATCTGCTTTTGGATCACGCACTTCCCAAACACCTCGGCGCAGTTTGCGAAACACATCCATGCGTGACTCGATGAACTTGCGAACTGTTGGTGCTGACAATCCAGATATTTCTTGCAGTTGCTGCAATGTCACTTCAGCAAACAGATTTGATTTGCACCAATTGAGAATGTCTTGGTACTGATCATCACGGGTGATGCTGTCGGGTGATCGATGTGCTGTGTGTAGTTGTTCAGACAACCACTGTGCATCGACCTGCTTTCTGATTCGTGCTGGAATATGTGCAACCCACAGTGGTCGCCCATATTGGGTGATCGCATCACCCACGATTTCATGTGCATTCATTTTTTCCCTCCCTTTGGGTGTTGGTGTTTTCACCAACAGAACTATCTTACTACATATTGAGAATGATTGCAAATACCATTTTGACCAATAGGCACACGGTCACAAAAACACAACACTAAATAGTTTTACTGAAAATGGGGAGCAGCCCGATCTGACCCAAGATCGGGCTGCTCAACCCTGCGCCGTAGGTACGGAGAAGGAGGACATACCTACAGCAATCTCAGACTAGATGGAATTATTTATCTAAACCATTCTTAGATAACGCAATCATTTCACGCACCATTCCAACTGGAATATGCATCGCATGGATCGCTTCACCTTCACAAATGGTCTGCCACAAGGAAACATGATTTTCTTTACTGCCAGCATCACCAACAGGGATCAAAAACCCGACTGTTTCGACAATGGTCTCACCATCATCCTTGTAGTCATCCAATGACAACCAGCCACCTTCACTGGTGTGTGCATCAGCCCAACGCACCATGACCACTGGATACATCACCAACCTTCTTTCTTTCGATCAGCACAAAACACAGGTGCTTGAAATGTGATGTTTTTCTCAGGTGTCACCAATGCCAATGCTTGCTGTGGTTGCTCAAAACCAAAACCCATCAGCAACGCATACTCATCAAAACCTTTGAGTGATCCATTCACCACCATCGATGGTGTCGAAATGTATTGATGCCAATGACCAAGCCACAGCGTCTGAAATGATTTCCCCGTGACCATGTATCGCTGATGCTTCCTCGCTCGCATACGCATGATGGGTGGATAGATGCCACCGATGCCACCACCACCAGAAACCTGATCACCATGAGTCACCAAATGCCCATGCTCATAGATTTGGATCAATGCGTCAGCCGATTCAGGAATCGTAAAAGTGACATTGCGATCCTTGCTGAAATGACGCTCAACCATTTTCGCTAACAGCCAGTCAAAGTTTGTGCGCACACGCTGTTTCATTCGTGGTTTGCGTGTTGTGCGACCATGATTACCAACCACACTGACCACATGGCATTTCTTGAACTCTGCAGTAAGCAAACCAATCGCTGCAGCAATTTGTTCAGACCAAAACAGCAATGAGCCAATCATGCTGTCCTCATTGGTGATTTGCAGTTCCTCATGAATGTCACCAGTGAAAATGTCACCACCAAGAACAACCACTACACCGTCATATTTCACACCTGATAGATAATGTCGAGACAGTTTGATGACATTCTGTGTCCAGCGTTCCAAACGCATCACAGCAATCTCACGATTGTAAGCATTCAACCCTTCCATCTCATCGGGATTCACCACTTCATCGAAATGGGTGTCTGACAACATCACAACAAGTGTTGCTGCAGATGGTTTTGGTTTGGTTGGAATCATCCACGATGGAGGCTGGATGTGTTGCGCTTCGACTTGTTCAACAATCGACAATGTGCGTTCTAGTTCATCGATGCGATCATTTAGCCGTGCGTTGTGTGATGTGAGCATTGTTGCTTGCTTACGCAAACGCACAACCTCATCATCAATTGGTGCTGCCAATTCGTCACGCAATGTCATTGAGAACACCAGTGCTGCGATACCTGTAAACAGTTGCTTCAGATATTTCGATGCCACGCTTCTGCAAAACCTTTGCGATGGATCGACCACTAATCAGTGGGTCGTTTATCGCTTCAACAAGGTCTTTGCGATCCTGTTCGCTCAATGATTTGAGCATCTGCAACACAATTGGTTTGCGACCAGCCTTACCTGTTGGTTCGCTCTTGATTTCCTGCAGCAGTTTGTTGCTCATTAGATATCCCTTCTCGATGCTGATCTAAATGCTTCTCTAATTTATCATCAACACGATTGATTGTGCGATAGATGCGCTGCAATTGACCCTGAACAATGGCATGATCCTCAGCATTCTCCACCCTCATTTCTTTTGCTTCCTTGCGCATCGTTTGCAATAAGACACCGAGCAGACCACCGATGGTCGTGATTACAGCAACGACAACGGCAGCCCAACCCTGATCCATTTCACGCCTCGACAGGTGCAGGTGGATTTGCCAAAAAGAATTGTTTGATTTGTGGCAGCGACTTCTTGCCATCTACCTCAACATGAAACCAATCACCATTGGGCGCACCATGAACTTCAGCCTTGTCGTATTTCTTCCAAGCGTCACGATCACAACGGTACGCCCTACCGAACGGGGCAGGAAAATAATCGATGATCATCTCGATACCGAGGGCATCAGCGTTCTTCACCAAATAGTCCATCGCAGCCATTGCTTGCTTTCGACCACCCTGAGGCTTGCCTCGCTTGCCATCACCCATGTTGCGCCACGAAATATCTGCAGCACGACCAGTGGCGTGAACACTCAATGATTCCTTGCCACGCATATTTCTCACACCGTAGCCACCGTTGTACCAAAGCGCAGGAAAACACCTAACAATTTCTTTCCACAATGCAGTGAGATGAGGATTCTCTGACGCTGCAGCACCATCCTTATTGCCTGTGTATGGTCGCTTGCTCATCGTGCAGCCTTCTTCTTTGCGATCTTGGCAGGTGATGCACCGAACGCAGCATCGATTTCATCACGGCTGAGTGTTCCATCCACCGATGCACGAGCCAGCGATTCAACTACCTTGAACACCGAAACAGCACCAGCCAGCAGTGCGCTTTTCCAAATCTCCAACTCAGGTGCAATCACTGCAGCACCAGTCACAACACCAAGTGCATTGGTGAGAAACAGTGCCACAATTCGACCCAAAACATCCTGTGCCTTTTTCATTGATCATCACCTTTCTTCAACATGGTTGCTAGAAAATGTATCAGCACAGTAAGACAAGTGATCCACAATGCTTGACGCAAAGTAGTTCCAGACAAAGTAAGCAAAACCAATCCAGTTCCAGCCCACACCCAAGCGTTCTCGATCAAATAATCATGTAGTCGTTTCATGTCTTACGCCTCACAGGTGATGGCAATGTCATCAGGATTGTAGTTGCAGCAATAATCGTGCGCCGTTCTGCCACACTCACGGTGCTACCTACTGGCACATAGTCATCATGTGATCCATCAAAAATGTTTGTTTGATTCTCAAATTGTTCTTTGACCTCATCGGGTGCATCGATCAATGGCTCAACAGAGGTCTCAGAAGGAAAGAAAATTGGTTGGGTGGTTTCCACTGGGTTCAGGTTTTCTGACGCAACAGACGGGCTTACAAGGGCTTCTGGTGAGGTTGTGGCAGGTAGATTCGCAGTGGTCGTAGTGGTCTTAGCCACACTGCTTGTTGTGGTTGTGGGAATCGTAGTGGTTGTAGTGGTCGTAGTCGTACTGGTTGTGCTGTCCTCCACTGAGGTTGTGGTGGTGCTAGTCGCTGGTGGAATCCAAACCTGCTCTGTAGTCTGAGGCGATGGGATTGATACTTCTTGTGTCGTTTGGGTTGTGGGTATTTGCGGGGTGGTCTCTGTGGTCGTGGATTGCTCTGTGGCTTCTGTTGTGGTGGTGGAGATCGGTGATGTAGATGAGGTTGTTTCTTGGATTGTTGATATTGATGGTTCTAATACCGTTGTCGATTCTTGAACGGTGGTAGTTGTTTCAGTTGTTTCAGTTGGTATTGCTTGAATCTCAATCGAATCGAATGATGGTCCGTACCATCCAGCCCAGAACCCTCGATCAATACCAGCCAAAGAAATATCTACAATCTGATCCTCAACAGTTGTCTCAAATGACACTGTTACTGTTCGCCAACCATGTATCTCATTAGATACAAAGGAGTTAGTGCCAACATGAATCTCGTATGTATCAGCAACTGCTGCACCCCACCCGATGCTATTTGTTTGACTGTTATCGATAACGCTAACGACAGTGATCACCGATGGTTCAGATACAAGGATGCTTCTGCGAACCTCACCCCACTGATAAGAAAACCTGAGCGCACCATTAGCGATGACACCGTTGCCACCGTTACGGATCACAACCCAATCATTCAGGTTGTCAAAACCATCACTAACAGTTGATGCGCTGGCTGGTGAAACAAAAGCAAAAACAGCAACAGGAACAAATATCAGCCAACGAGCAGACTTGCGCACATCAGATCACTCAGGAATTGGTGGATCTGGTTGTGGAGGAAGTACGGGGGCTATGAACTCATCCAACTCAGGATCATAGTTGTATGTCGGTCCTGCATATCGACCACGAAAAGAACCAGAGTATGAGGTTTGCAACCATTCACCTTCAAGACCAAGTGACGCAATGTATGCCTGACCAATTGGTTCTGATTCTGGGTAATGTCCACCACCACAGTCGCTGTTTGCAACAACGATCACATCGATCACAATGTTGTCGATTACTTTTGCAAAATGCGCCATGATCAGACCCTAAATCTCACATAAACAATGCCAGAACCACCTGCGCCACCACCAGCCGTGTAACCACCACCACCACCACCACCAGAGTTAGCAGTTCCAGCAGTGCCAGCACCAGTCGTTCCACCCCCACCCCCACCACCAGTTCCACCAGCCCCAGGAGTTGAACTGCTGTAACAACCCCCACCGCCTCCACCACCTTTGTAGGTGGTTCCTGCAGATTGACCAAGCCAAGTTGAAATGTCCACGCCAGCACCACCAGTACCACCGTTCGCAACACCACCACCCACACCAACAGCACCAGCACCACCGCCACCACCACCACGATTGTTGCCAGATGAATAACCGTTGTTCTGCATACCGACAGCACCTGCATAACCTTGTGTTGATCCCTGTGTGCCACCAGATGCACCAGCAACAGTTGTACCAATGTACGAACTATGTCCACCTGCAGAACCACCGTAACCACCAGAGAAAAATGCTCCACCACCGTAACCACCAGCGATTGCAGTGATTGCATTATTGATTCTGGTATCTGTGCCTTGAACTGTATTTGCACCACCAGCACCAATGGTTACCGTTTGTGATCCTGCAGCAAGATAGATCGTGCTTGTGATGTAGCCACCACCACCTCCACCACCACCGTCTGATGGGTGGTTGCCACCACCATAACCGTAGTCTGCTCCGTTGCCACCACCTCCACCACCACCAATGAGAAGCACATCGAACAAACCAGCAGTAGCAACTGTCAGTGTTCCAGTCGAAGTGAAGGTAAGTAGCGTGTAAGCGTTCCCACTCACCGTGATCGATGATGATGAACCACCTGTAGCGACACCATAACCTGCAACGACACCAATTCCTGCAGACGCAGGTAAACCCCACGATGCAGTTGATGGCTGTGTGATCAGAGTGCGTGGAGAATAGCGACTCATAATTAGGCAGTGATTCGATTCACGAAACCATGAATTGCGATCACATTTGTCGTTGCAGCGAATGCACGAACCACAAGTGGTGTCGCATTACCTTTGATGAGCAATCCAGCAGTGATCAGATACAAACCATTCTCTGCAGGAACAGTGAACTCAATGTTGTCATTCGGTGCAGTTGTTCCCCCCCACTCAACAGTAAGTTTCACATTCGATGCAGAAGTATTTACTGCATACAACCAAATCTCATCATAAGTGGTCGCTGTCGATGATCCAGTATGAATTGTCGTGCCAGCCGTAGCAGTTGCAGCAACAAGAATACCTTTACCATCAGTAGAACCAGACAGTGTGATTTTGCTAAATGTTGCCATTGTCTCTCCTAACTAAAAATCTGACTACTCAAAACGATTTGATCATTATCGTTCAAGGTGTTGGGCAACGAAACCCATGCAGAGCCAGAATATGAATAGATCAAATTGTCTGCATCAATGTAGCAACACATTCCTTCAGCAAGAGTTGGCTCACCTGCACCACCAAACGCTGCGTCTCGTGCTGTAGTGGTTGCGAATCGCATGATGGTTTGATCCATCAAGTAAGTGTTTACCTGTGCAGCAGTGAGAACATCACCACTAACAAAAAGTTTTGCGCCAGCACCAGCCATAGTTCCTCCAGTGTATCCGTTAGGTTAGAGCGTTTGTAGAGTCCATCACACCATAGGTTGCGTCATCAAGAATGAATGGGTACACCAAATCAGCGACAGCCAACTGGATTTCGACCCTGTGTTCTGATGGGCTAATTGTGTGTCGTAAGGCTTCGATACTGTAACTCTGTGTCACCGATGATGGTGAACCCGTCGGATAGGTGCGAGTGATCGAAATAACATCAGCCAATTCTAATGAGGTGATTGTCGCTTGATCTGTGCTGTCGAGACTGTTGTACAGGGTTTGCAGACGGTCAAATCGGTACTGTGGTTCTTTGTATCTATCCAACAAATCTGCAGCCAATGTTGCAGCAGCAGCATCCGATGCGAGCAACAAACTAGATAGGTTCAATGTTGAGACACCGTATTCTGTTTGTGATGCAACATCGTTCACAGTTTGATCTATTCCATCAACGATTGTTGCAACAACTTTGTTGTAAAGAAATTCTTGACCATACAAAACAGAAAGAGATGTGTAGGGAATGTCGAAACCCGTATCTGCAAATGAGGCTGAATTGGTTGCGAATGATGCTGTGACTCGATCCGTAAAGGTCAAATCACCATTTGCAGCAATAAAGAAATAGCCTTGTTCGGCAGTCGCTACAGATTGCAAGTATGTGAGGACATTTGTGTTCGCTGCGATCTCGAATGTTGTACCACCACCCAATGCTGCAGTTCCAGTATCAATGTTGCGTGTTGCTGGATAATTCACTTCAGGTAAATCAAGAATACTGGTAACTCGTGCGCCAGATAGTTCTTCTGATGGTGTAATCGCATCACCAATGTAAGTATTAGCAAGCAAAACGAAATCATCTGATGCAGTGATTGTTACAAACGAGTTGTCTATTGTTGCGTCTGGTTGATGTGGTTCGTATGCAATATCAATATCAGTGATGCGACCAGTAAACAATTCAACACCATCAGATAAAACCGTTACCTTTCGGCGTGGTGTCACACCAGATTTTCCTGTCGTGGGATTCCAGTACGGACTATCTTCATTTGTTGGATCAAATCTACGATCAAAATTATTGAGCACAATACTGCAAGTTCCAGCATTGAAGTTTTGTAATTGATCTGGGCGACCACGATTGATTGAAACCTGTTTGCAGTATGTCGAAACATCATCACCAGTCAAGGTGCCATCCAAATAGTTTTGATCAAGAACACCAAGCGATGCACTGTCTAAAGTAAATGGTTCAATTGCAAAACCCAACTCCATCAAAACGGTGATCTGTTCACCCCACGCAAGCGTTGTAGCCATTACGCAACCTTCAGTGGCAATGCACCATTTCGTCTGTTGTAACGCTGCAACACATTCACGATCTCATCACCAACAACTGCAGGATCAACACCCATGCCAGCATTGATCGTGACATTGACCGTCATACCTGAACCCAATCGATCCAACGGAATGATCGCCTCATTGCCAGCCTCACCCACCAAACCAATCGTGGGTGATGTGACAATGCCACCCTTAGCAAATGGGTAGATTTCATTCGTGAACGGATTGAAACGAACTTTAGGTGCAGTTGTTCCATTCGTTGCAGTTGTTCCAGTTGTCGGATTCTGATTATTGATGATCTGTTCTGCAGCAACCACCACACCAACAGGAGTCTTGGCTCGCACTTCAGCAAGTTTTTCCTCAGCCTCACGCAACTTATCGACAGCATCACGCTCACGCTCAATCGCTTCAGTAACTCGATCCGTTGCCTCAACCTGTGCAGCCTTAGCCTCATTCAATTTGTCCAGTGCCTCTTTGTAAATGTCACTGCCCTCAGTTGCACCATTGACAGTTTCATTCAGATTGGTTTGCGCTTCATCCACTGCACGAGTTGCCTCAGCCTGTGCATCATTGGCATCAGCAACAGACAACTTCGCTTCAGCCAGTTTGATTTCAGCCTCACGAATCATTTGTGGAGTTGCTTCAGGGTCTTTACGCAAATCGGCAAGTTCTTTTTCTGCATTCTTGACAGCAAAGATGGCTGATTCCAAATCGTAACCAGACTTCTCCAAATCACGCTGAGCCTTAGACAGTTTCTTCTGACTGTCACGAGCCTCATCAGAGTTAGCACCATAACCAGCAACGATGCGATTGAAATATGCCTGTGCATCAGCCAACTTTGCATTCGCAGTAACAAGTTCCGTGTTCGCTTTGATCGTTGCCTTTTGTGCATCACGCAAACCACGCTGCGCATCAGTTGCACCCTTTGCAGCATCGATGTATTTCTTCAACTTTTCCTTAGCCGTTTCGATTGTTTTGGCTGCACCACCAGATGACTGCTCAACATCCTCAAACGATGTTTTAGCGATTTTCAATTGTGTGATCATTTGACCAACGCCACCTTCTTTGGCTGCCATTGCACCAGCAACCTCAGCAACACCACCCATCTGCTTTCTTGCGCTGGCTGCAGCCGTACCAATACGACCAAACTCCACCTCGCCAATATGACCAAGCATCTCCATGTCAGCACCAAAGAAATTGGCAACCTTGCGCAGAATGTTGATCCCATCGATGATGCCGTTGATGACTTTCACCCACACATTCAGCCAATTTTCAATCGCACCAATGATGAAATTGATCACTGAATGCACAACTTTTCGCACACCCTCAAACTTGATGTAGAGAGCAGCAACAGCCACACCAAATGCGATGATCGCAGCAACAGCAATACCAATCGGATTAGCCAACAGTGCAGTGTTGAATGCAACCTGTGAAATGGTCGCTGCAATCGAAACAAGTTTCAGTGCAGTAAATGCAGCGATCAACGCAAGAATGGTGTTACCGAATGCACCCATTTTTGCTGTTGCATCAAAGAAAGTTCCTGCAAGCATTCTCATGCCAGCACCGATACCTTCCTCACCAACCACACGACCAAACTCAGATGCGTATGGCACTACTTTTTCGACCATGAACTTAGCGAAACGCTCAAACAATGGGAGCAACAATGTTCCCAATTCGTCACGCACATGACCAAACGCTGATGCAATTCTAAATGTTGCAGTGCTTGTAGCCTCAGCAGTTCCACTCACCTGACCTTCAATTGCTTCAAGCAGCACCTTTTGTGCTTCATACATTTTGCCTGATTCAACAAGTGCCTTGATTTTTTCCTTTTCCTGATCAGTGAAAGTCACACCAGAACGAGCAAGTGCCGTGATTCCTTTGATTGGGTCTTGCAATGCTTTACCCAACTGCACAGCATTCTGTGTTGCTTCACCAAAACCTGCAGCCTGAAGATCCAACGCAGCGATAGTGGCACGATCAAACAAACCACCAGCAATATCTGCTTCTTGTGCGATGTTCTTGAAGGTGAGCAGTTTCGATTGAGTGTCCTTGATGGATTCTGCAAGAATTCCGTACTTGTACTCACCCTTATCGGCAAGTTCAACTAGTCGATCAGTGACAGCCTGTGTTTGTGTACCGAACAAACCCATCGTGCGATTGACAGCAGCCAGTCGATCATCAGCCTGTTTCGCAAACTCTGCACCCTTCACAAAATTGAGTGCAACAGCACCCAAACCAGCAGCAAGCAAACCACCATATTTAGCAACATTCTTCATCGCATTTGTGGTTGCGCTATCTAATGTGCGCAGACCAAATGTTGCTTTATTGCCAGCACCTTGAAGCGACTTGAAATCTTTGACGGCTTTCGTTATGCCCTTAGCGTCAAACTGACTGACTATGTTTACGCCAACAGCCATTGCTCATCCTTTACATTTCAAGCGTTGATATTTCTTTCAATGATTTTGCTTGTTCGATCAAGCGATTCTTGAATCGCAGGGATCAACATGGGCAAATGTTTCTCCGTAGCAGGATACATCACACGAGAACGAGACCTGCCCTGTTTGCTTTTCGTCTGCAGATGTTTGTCAAGGTTCTGAATGAATCGACCACCAGTGCTATTTTTCCCTGCCCTTGTGACCGAACCTGCAGAGTCATAAATCTGCGCTGCAGGACTTTTCTGTTGCAGTCTCAAAATCCCATAGGTGTTAGCACCACGAGGTTTGCGTGTGGAAACAGTCGGGCGAACACCACCAAGTGCTTGCGCTGCATTGTACGAAGGGAATCGTGCGCTGCCTGACCGTGCGCCTGATCCACCCCAATTCAACAATGGTTCTTGTGGGAACTCTGCAGCAACAGAATGCGCCAATGGCATTGATGTGGTCTGCAAATCCTTGACAATTCGCCTATAAGTTTCGGGTTCAATGTTGCGCAATTCCTTGATTGCCTCAGCAACACCATAAACCTCGATAGCAATACGATCAGCCATAATTTGCCAAGCGTACTATCACCTGCGTTGCGATTTACGCATTGCCTCATGTCGATGCTTCAGATATTTCAGCATCACAGTGATCATTTGATCATCTTCCTCATACAAAAACACTGGAGGAATGTGATACTCAAATGCGAGATGTGCAATTACCCAGTGGGCTGAGTCGTCTCCGAGTTTGGGTTATCACGACCCATCAATTGCTCAACAGTCTTTTCTTTTTGTTCTTCCTCACGGATTTCGACATTCTCAACAGTGTTGATCCAATCAGGATCAAACTTCATTGAGGTCTTACGAACACGAGTAAGTGAATGCCAGCACAACCAAGCCAAATCGGTGATACGCAAATCTTGTTCTAGTTTGGCAACGCTGCGTGACCATGTGCGCTCAAATGCAACAAAATCAGCAAACACTGCATCGCAGTTTTCATGTGTTCCATCATTGAACACAACCTTCAGCGCAATTTTCATGCGTGACTCCTTCTAGGTTTATTGATTGAAATTGTTACGAGGTTGCCTTAGCCAAAGTTCCACCAGTGAACGAAAGCGAGGTCATCGCCATCTCACCAACAGATGCAGACACTGGCGTGTGTGAAGCAAGGAAAGTTCCAGTCAGCGTGTAAGACGGATTCGTTGCAGACACAGCATCAGAAGTCGGCTTGATCACAACGGTCGTGGTCGTGCCAACCAACGGGTAGATCGTTGCCTCGGTCTTGGTTGCAGCAAAGTCCTGCATCAGATCGATATTGCACGACACATTCTGCAAACCACCAACGAAGGTGTGACCACCAGAGCCAAAAGCAGTCGATTCGACCGAATCAACCTCATACACAAGTTCAACATTGTTCGCATAGGTGCTGAGATCAACGGAGTTGATCGTGATGCTTGCGTTGGTAAGAACAACCTTTGCCATGACTATTTTTCCTGTTCACTCGTTACTTGCTTGGAAACTTTGCTACTGACTTCAGCGAGATGACCTGCCTCGATCAACGCCTCAACATTACACCCTTCAAGCACTTTGCTGTCCACAGTCTCACCCTGCGATGCAAGTGCGAAGTTGTCACTCAAAACTTTGTAGGTTGCCATATTTACTCCTATGCGTGAACTGTAACAGATGCCTGAATCTGAAGAAACTCTGCGTCATTGACACTCAGACTTGTTATGTCCATCGCTGATGGTACTACTAAAGTCTGCACAACTCCACCTAGTGTCGTATCTGCTTCCAATGTGGCACGAATACTAGATGCACCACTGTAAGACAAATACGCATCAAGCGTAGCGTGTGCTGTGCGATCCACATATCGACCAACGACCACAAAAATCACCCAATCCATCAGCACATCTCCACCCTGAAATGCAGAGTGGTAACGCACACCAGTCAGAACAGGGTATGCGAACGGTGGATTTACCTGTTCAGGCTGATAAGTAAAGGTGCGCAAACCAGAGATAGTTCCCAGTCGTGTAGCCAACCCTGTAGCAACCTGAGCAACAGTTGCAGCCATCAGATCACACCAAACAGAACAAATTGATTCAACAGGTCACGCACATCTGGATCAATCGCCCTAACGGTGATTGCCATATCAGCGAAACCAACCACACCCAATGCAGCATTTAGACGAGCAAACTGTCGCATAGCGAGTAACACACACGCTTGATTCACATCAGATGGCACTGCATTCCAACCCCATTGAGCAGTCACCTGCACCGTTGGGAAAGATGGGGTTACTTCCAGTGGGAATGTTTGACCACCAACCATACGGGCATGAGTGTATGGATAGCCACGCAACGCAGCGTCAGTTGGCTCCAGAATGTAATCGACACCCTGTGTCAAGGTTGTTGCATAAGTTCCATCTGCATTCGTATCGATCTTGATTGTGATACTGGTGCTTGAAACATCACGAGGGAATGCGACCAGATACTCATTGATTGGGTAAATGTTCACTGCCGTTGCTGAGGTTTTGTAAAACCAGCGACCACAGTAACCATCGATTCTCCGTGACGCTGATTCGATTGCTCGCTCTAGCAAGGTGTCATCAACACTGTCTGTTAGACGAAGCGCAGCCTTCACTTCAGCGAGGGTTGCGTAACCATTCGTGATTGCCATTTCAGACCTTGCGCTTTCTCACAACCTTTGGCATGACAGCCTTCTCATCAGGTTCGACAGATGCAGTCTCAACAAACTCTGCCTCATATCCGAACTCACGCAAAGCCTCATCGACAGCCTTGACTCGATCCTTCAATCCTCGGCGCACATAACCTTCACGCTCAACTAACAATGATTCTATTTGCTTATTCATTTCACACTCTCCAAAATGCAAATGGTGCTGGCAGTCGAAAGACTACCAGCACCACTGCAATTGTTTTCTGAATCAGGTTCAGAAGGTTGGCGTGACCAAACCCGTTCCGTTGATCTGAGCCCAAGCGTTCGGGTAACGGTTTGCAGTGAAGGCTGCGTAACCGTACACGATCATCTGAACATCGAGTTCAGAACCCTTTGGCTGCTCAAATCGGAGCATCATCGGCTCGCCAGAACCCTGTTCCCACAGGTGAAGTTCCTGAGCGTTACCGATGTAGATGGTGTCCTGATTCGTGCCAGCACCCTGAACAATCGAAACCGTTGCGTCAGTGACAACTGGGAGTCCAGCAATGCTGTAGCCCGAATTGCCGTACTGCACTGATCCCGAACCGTACGAGACTGGATTCATCGCAACTGGAGTCGGAACTGCCAGTGGGCGATTGCTCGAGTCGAGTGCTGCAAGAATCCAAGCCAAACGGCGTGGGTGCATCACGATGACATTCGGACCTGCAAAGAAGGTCGTCTGAACCTTCTGAATTGCATCCAACAGTTTTGGATACAGTTCGGCAACCGTTGGCGAGGCATCGGTGTAGGTGACCGACTGACCAGCCGAAGCCAGCAGTTCAGCAACCACTGCAGTGTTCAGCGAAGTGTGGTATGCAGAAACAAGGTCTGCCATCACCAGTGCATCAACACCAGTGCCACGCTCCAAAGCCTGACGGCTCACATTCTGCTGACCAGCGTAGGTGTTCACCGAAATGTCCAACTTGGTGTCATCCATGTTGGTCTCGGAAACAGCAGCGCCTTCCGTCTGTGCAGCGACCGAAGAACCAGTCGTGACCTTGCTGATGCTGAGGGTAAGACCAGCAGCAGGAAGTTGATGCTTGCGAGCAATGTCAGCCGTTGGGCGACCAGCACGAGCAAACGGTGCAGCGAGATCGGTGAGGTACTGAGGAACGATGAGTCCAGCAAAGTTTGCGCTGGTCACATCACGGCGTTCGACCTTTTCCTCATTCATGTGACGAGCAAGACGCTCACGAGCAGCGAAATCGCCACTGAACTGTGCAGCGTATGCGTCAGCGATAAACGAGTGATCGCTGTTTGGCGAGTAGGTGCGAGCCTCAGTCTTGACAACTGCTGGCGATGCAACCTGATCGAACTTCTTTTCCTTGCGCAACTCGGCAGCCTCAGCAGAACGCTTTTCCAATTCAACATGGGTTGCGATCTGATCATCCAACGAACGAACTTCATCGAGCGATGCAGCAATGGCAGCATCTTCCTCAGTGGTGAGTTCACGAGCCTCAGCCTGAGCAGCCTCGACAATGGCTTCTGCCTTTGCGAGTGCAGCGTCACGCTTTTCGATAAGTGACTTGCTAAACATTTTTGACCTCCATAGATCAAAATAGATGTGGATATTCCTTCAGTGTTAGGAGGTCAGTGATCCTGCAGAGATCGGCTGTCTAACGGCTGCGAAGTTTCTGCAATGCGATTTGCGACTTGCGCAAAGCCAAAGTAGAAACTGGCTCAACCGTAACAGGCGTTTGACGATTGCGCAACTCTGCAACCGTTTGCTCATACGCTGGAAATGTCACAACGCTCACATCAAACAACTGCACCTCACGCAATTCACGAACACTGCGATCAGCATTCCATGAATCCTTGACAGTACGAAATGCGAAGGACATTTGTGACAAATCGCCACGCTTCATGGCAGACATGATTCGTGCAGCATCAGGATTCATCGGATCGAGTTCAGCCTCAACTCGCAATCCACGCTCATCTTCTTCCAATGCCAGTGTGCCACTCTTGGAACGAGCCAACGGCACACCTTCATGATCGATAAGCAATCGAACATCTGCACCATCGTTCAGCGTCTTTGAGAATGCACCACGCTTTACATATTCAGTGAAACCCATGAACTCAGATGGTGAATCCCACACTGCAGCGTAACCAATCAGGGTGCGACCATCATTTTCTGCACGAACTTCAAGATTTGAGTAAGCGATACTACGCTTTTCATCAATCGATGTTGCGATCCACTGTACCGTTGCGTTCATAAGCACTCCAGATTACTCGTCAGAGTCTAATCTTTCCACAATTCTCTCAGCATACGCTTGCGCTCGTCTTGCTGATGCTTTGCTACTTCCACCACCCCACAGCAACATTGCGACAAGACCAGCAGTAATTTCATCACCTTGCACAGCATCCAAATCATCAATGTGGCGAGCAATCCAAGGACCAATCTTTCGCCACTTTGCTTCAGTGATTTGACCTGCAGCCATCTTGCGAGCATCCTCAACAGTTTGAGGAACAAGACCATCGCCACTCAAACCCTGTTCGTGCAATGCAACACCACGCTTGGCTGATGCACGCATAAAAGCAGGTGCAGACAAGTCAATTTGTCGAACTTCGACACGCATTCCGACTTCTTCTGGTTCAATTCCCAACAAATCCTCACGGATCACCCACAATTTGCAGATTCCATTGGGCGCAATATCACCCTCTACTGCCTCACATTTGCGTCCACCCTCAAACAAAATACAGTTAGAACACACCATGCCTTCAGATGCAAATGGTGACTCAGCCACATAATGCGCACCATTTGCACCGATTCCTTGCGTAAACATTCCAAATTCTTCAGCAAGTTTTTCGTAAAACTCATACATTGCAAACTGTCTTGGGTTCAATCCCATCTCGATCATGTCAGCAAGACCTTCGAGCATCTCATCGGTCTCATCAGTTTCAGTTTCTGTCTCAGTTTCCTGATCCATTTCGATCATTTGTCGATTTCCAACTTCGCCAATCGGATCAACATTCTCGGACAACGACACAGCGACCATTTGATCGATTGCATCTTGCTTATTTGTATGGCATCCAATCGTGGTGAATGAGCCATCTGTTTCCTGTTTGACGGTTGCCCATGTTGAACAGTCCGACTGATTTTGCGAGATTCCGTAAGGCATAATTAGTCCGTGCTTGGTGTAAGGATTCTTAGTTCTTCTGTCACTCCATTTGGAGCAACTGCATAAAGTTCTTCATTGTTTGGAAGAATGAATTGAAATGGCACAGCGTGTTTTTCTGTAAGCATTCCATTTGATGTAGTCACATCAGACCCACCGATGTAGACAGTTCCATTGCCAATAACATGAAGATAGACGGTGCGAGTCACATCATCTTTGGCAATAACTAGTGATCGTGTGCTTGTGATTGTGTAATTCTTGCTATTCATGGTCTATCTTTCTGGTGGAAGTTCATCTGTTCCTAATGTAGGCAGATCACCACCTTCAATACCAGCGACAGCAGTACCAGCAATGCCCAGAACGAATTGATCACCACCTTCATACGGTTCACGATTCTCAATCTCACGAGCCTCGTTGGGTGTCATCGTGCCAGACATGATCTGCATCTGTTGCGCACGAATACGAGTCATCAAATCGGCTCGCAAAAATTCTTCTGGGTTGAATCGCACTTGTTGTGGTGCTGGAAGCATCTCACTAAAGCATGATTCCAATCGGCGCACCCATCCAAGAAGCGAATACTTGAAGAACGCTGAACCCAACGCTTCGATGTTCTGGTAAGTCTGTGAGTCACCACCAGTGCCAATGATCAAATGCAGTGGGATGCGATACACACGAGCAATGTCACGGATGATCGATTCCTTGTGTTCCAGCATTTGCATATCTGCTGCGCTTGTGGTGATTGATCTCCATTTGAGTCCACCCTGCAACACTGCTGGTTTGCGATGCTTGTTGTGTGCCTCCATCCAAGCATCACGAATTTGTTGTGCTTGTTCTTTGGTCAATGCACCATCTGTCTCTAATACTGAAGATGGTGTCGCACCCTCACCATAGAATTGTGCAAGAAATCGATCCATTGCGATGCCAGTTCCAACTGTGTTGCGCATTGCTTCCAGTGGGCTGATGCCGAACTTTTGATTCGGTAACAGCATCCAGTGAATGGCACGAACATCTTTGCTGTCGTATTTGACTTTGCCCAAGTCGTAAATCAGTTCTCCTGTGTCTGTTTCTGCGATAGATCGCACCGATTTGGGGTGAATATTGCGCATTTCGATTGGCAATCCGTTTGCGCCTCTTGGTGCATAGATGTAGGCGTTGCCATGTAATGCAAGAGTAAGCATTGTCTGGTGAACGAACTCGAACATATTTTGGTGGTCGTTTGGTCGTTGAAGAACAGACGGAGTTGGCAGTTTCTCAATTCGACCTCCACGAGTTCGGGTCAGTTCCACTGGCATTGATGCAATTGCATCAGCAAGAATTGTTACTGCAGCAAGAACAGCCGTGTGCGCAAATGCTGTGACTTCATTGATGACTTCACCAGACCAATTGTTGTAAAGAGGTCGTGCAGTGATCTGGTACGGGTCAATAGATGTTGGGAGCGCACGACTCTCTCTGTTACGCCACAAACTCATGCTGCTAGACCTCCAGCAATCACCATCAAGACTCCTGCCACAATAACACTGACGGGAACACTAAACGATGAAATGCCAGCAACGATGCAGATTCCTCCTGCGATTTCAAGTAGCGATGTGATCAATTTGCGTGGGTTCATGTCCAAATGTCCAATACTGAGGGTGATGGTTCTTCAACTGGTTTGCGTGTTGCACGATCTAAAGCCATAACCATAGCAATGCAAGCATCGATCTTGCGCCGTGATTTGCCTTTGCTCAATGTCCAACCATTCGCACTCATGCGTTGCGCTGCGCTCAAAACCTGATCGCTGAACATGGGTGAGCCATCATGTGCAACCTTGCGAGCCACAATCATCTCGTAGGCATTGCCACAGGCTGGAATCATGCGTGACGCACTCTGCTGAAATGTCACCATGTTCAGACCCTCATCCGATAAGGCTTCTGCAGATCGCTCAAAGAACGCAGGATCATAAACGAACTCTTGCACCTCAAATGTGTTGTGGATTTCCCTGAGATGGGCTTCAACACCTGCAACATCGATGCCATCGATTTGTGGCTGCCAGATTTTTGCTCGGACAACGACACGATCATTTTGTGGTTGCGCAATGACCACAGCAATTGTGTCTCGCTTTAGTGCCATATCGATGCCAACCCACACAGGCAAATCTTGATCTAGTTCAAGTTCATGATCTACGCATTGTTCCCATGCACCAGTTGGCAACCATGATTCTTGTGAGCGTGTCCAGTTGTTGAGTCTCCATCTACGCACACTTGATTCTGCAGTTTGCTTTACGGCAACAGCCAAATCTTCTGGATCGAGCAAACCTTCAGCAAGATTTGGGTTGGCAATTTCCCATGCTTTGCGATCATTGATATCGCAATCTGCTGGTGCTTCCCACCACCAAAACCCAAACGCCTCATCGTCAATGTCACCTGCAGCAACAAGTTTTCCGTACTGGTACATCTTTCCTGCAAGTGAATCGAAATCGTAACCTGCAGTGGTGATGCTGATGATCATTGGCTCGACTCTGTTACCACTTCCCAGTGTCATCTGATCGTAAAGATCAGAGTTTTGCTGTCCCCAAATCTCATCAAACAGCGTTACCGATGGATTCAATCCTGCTTGTGCTCGCACTTCGCTTGACAGCACACGGAACACCGAGCCAAAACGAGGCATTTCAATCGCATCACGATAAACCTTTGCTTCTGCTGCAAGTAACGGACTATTTTGGATTTGTTGCTTCGCCTCGTTGAAGATAATTCGGGCTTGTTGCCTGTCATTTGCCACAGCATAGATTTCTGAACCTGCCTCACCTGCGATCATCGAATAAACACCAACGGCACTCATCATCAACGACTTACCGTTTTTTCTTGGTAGTCCAATCAACGCACGCCGATACCGTAATCTTCCCGATGGTGTTCTCTCAAACAAGGAACGCAGCAACCATTTCTGCCAATTGGTGAACTCCAGTGGCATTCCAGCCTTGAAACCTTTGAGAACATGGAAATGCGCTTCAGCAAAGTTGATTACCTCATCGCCATCTGTTTTTGAGTATCGGCGTGGAGTGTAGAACGCTGGCTTCCATTTATTTGCTGGCTGCCCGTTTTTCAGCAATGCGCCTGTGGAGGTCGCTGAACTCATGTTGTTTCACCTCTCCTGTACCCAACAGTCCTCGCTCTGACGGTGTGAATCCTATCTGTCCTAACAATGTGATGATCTGTCGATCCAATTCACGCAATGCCCTGCGATCACGCCACGCATCAGGGTTCTGAACCAATTTGATCCTGAGCCTTGTTCGTTCCTCAGTTGCTTCACACAACATCAACACCAGTTCAGTGTCCATTTGATGCTTCAACCATCCAGCACCTGACTGCCAGACCTGTTCCCACAACCTGCGACCAGCGTCACCAATCGGGCGATGTGGTTCAGGCACATGAGTGTAAGGCAATGCAGTCACAGTGGCAGTGGGGATTTCGGGCAGTTTGCGTTTCGATGGATTGCCAATACGAGCCTTGCGCTCAACTGGCTTTCGATTATGTCCACCACTGCCTTTGCCACCCATGTTTAGTCCTTTGATCCGTTCTCATCTTCTCACAAATGAAACGGGGTGCGCTTTCCCGATCAAAGAAAACGCACCCCGTCAGGGGGACCTAAAGAGTATCAGGTATGGCTGGAACGATTGACACCACATCTTCGAGACGACCGATGTGAACAAACTTCTTGTGGCGTGGAGGTCGAATCGCAATCGATGTGCTGGATTGGATCACCTCACCAATGTGTTCGTGCAGTTCACCATTCGACCAACGCATCGTGACTTTCTTGTACTGCACTGATGGCACACTCGACCGAATTCTCATCACAGCACCACCATCGAATCTACGATCTGACCATCGACCACCAGCAGATTCGCCCAATACATCTTTTTTCCGTTCGGGCGAGTCACACCAGCAAAGTGAGTCCATCCAAGTTGTGCCTTGAAGGTGTCAGTGTGATCCTTGACCTCAGCAACCACCCACTTCTGATTTGCGTAGTTGAACTGTGCATTCTTCATTTCATTTTCTCCCTTTTGGTTGTTTCCCATACCAACTACCTTACTTCATTTTGAGAACAATTGCAAACACCATTTTGATCATTCACAAAAACTGGTTTTGGTGCGACAACGCTAGCCTCCAAGGCACGGGGGTAACCTAGACACGGGTTTTGGAAAAAACACACTGGGTGGGTGGTCATCCCGTCAGTCGAGTCGATTCCCTCGGCGTGAGTTGCAGGATCGATGGGCTGCAGCCAGTGGGCTTGCAGGGTCACTGGGGATCAAATGGTCTGCCGTAAAGGGGTCGTTGCTCCGTGCACCCTCGCCACATATCCAGCAGTGCGTTGCTGTATCCCTGACCTGTTTTGCTCGCCGTTTGTAATCACCCTCATAGTGTTTTCGTTTTGGTTTTGGGTGTGATCGATTCCATGCTTGTTGGCATCGTGGGCATCGCTGGTTGGTGGTGAGTGTTCCACACGACAAACATGGTTGGCTCAATGGCATTTGTTTTTTATTTCTTTTTGTGCCTGTCGCTGATGATCTTGGGGACTGTGTGCTTCCAAGAAACTGAGTGGTGCAGCCTACGATTGCTTTGCCCCATGCCTCTTACCTTTACGCAACTGGGAGCCATCATCACCGTGTACATGGATTTCATGTAGGTTCCTGTTTCCAGATACATTTCAGTCATTCCACCCGATACGGTCTGTGTGGGCAGTGGGATCAGCGAGATGCTGGTTGGTGTGAAGATAATTTCTCCCCTGATTCCATTCATCACATAAGTATTCACATCGTCATTCATTCTGCCAACGAATGTGAGTGGGCGATCAGACCTAAATAGCCATGAGTTCATTGCCTTGCGCATCAGTGGTGTCTTGCCTCCAGTGCCATTCACACCACCGAGGAAGTCTCCACCCTGTGCCATTGCCACTGTGACGGCGTTGCTGTCCTCCAAGAATTGGATCATCGCATCGACAATTCGATCTAATGATTTGACTTGGGTTGCTCGTAATACGGGACCTTCTACGAATCGATATTGGAACTGTGAGTAGTCATCATCCATCTGCATGAAGTAATCAAGCCCCAAGTCTTTAGCAATCTGAAATGAGGCGTTGCGTGCGTACACGGTGGCACGGCGATCTGTTCTGGTATCGGCAATGTCAAATGTCTCACCAGCAGCAGCCTTGTCGAACTGCACCACATTCTTCTCACCAAACACCCTGCGATATTCATCTGCAGTGTTGTCCTCATTGTCGATGATGATGTAAATCTTTCCTGTGTAACCATGATCCCGTAGAGATTTGTAGGTCACTACATCGTGTGGTCTGCCATGTGTGAGGATAAACATGGCAAACTTCTTTGGATCAAGCCGTCTCATTGTCCTCATCCCTGATCTGGGCGATGGCAGTGTCAAATGTGGCAAACCCATTTGCGATGGCATCCTCAGCATCGATGATCACCAGCACAGATTGTTCCATCAATTCCTGAATCTCTTTGCTTTGATGTGGGTAGAACTCAGCGATCTTGGCGTAGTTGAACACGATGTGACGGGTCGCTGCCACACGCAGAAACTCTTTTACATCTTCTGGCATATCGGTCTTTTCGATGTTGCGTTTCAATTGGTTTGCTTTTGTTGCATCGAACAACTGACCAACGACTGGTTCTTCGCCCACGATTTCATACTGTGGCACTTTGACTGCTTGTGAGTATTTGCTGGTCTGATCATGTTCAGCGATACTGCGTTCTAGGTCTGCAACGATCTGATCGAGTTCATCACCATCGAAACCAGTACCCAACAAGGATTCGTCTGTGGCTTCCAATTCCTTTAGCAATTCAGCCAGTTCTGAATCGTCATAGGTTGCGAGATCATT
>Ga0129336_10000463_pt1 | contig 23800 bp, 19 predicted proteins | sample CPB6_02_DNA_FD_96878 | JGI IMG/M metagenome (GOLD analysis project Ga0129336, IMG submission 96878) | Freshwater to marine salinity gradient microbial communities from Chesapeake Bay, USA - CPBay_Sum_0.6_0.2_DNA | ecosystem: Environmental > Aquatic > Marine > Coastal | place: USA: Chesapeake... | reverse complement strand
TGTTGTAGTCTGTGCTACAATACGACTACCGTTGTCAAACTCTATACTCTGTTTGTTATAACTTACTACTCCACAACGAATATGATCAGGACATAATTCATAGGCATATCTAATACGCTGCATGATTTCTTGAGCACCTGTATATTTGTGTGCTGCTACAAGTATAGTGCTGTCTGGGATAAACATTGCATACCATAACAAATAACCTGCGGCTGTTGTAGTTTTACCTGTCTGGCGGGGCAGTAGATTTATGTTAAATCTGTGATTATGATAACTATCTACCAAGCGTTTTTGATAATCAAATGCTTCGTATTTTAATTTTCCTCTAACAGGATGTTGTATGAAGAAAAAGTTATTGAGAAAATAATGAGGCCCAGTTTCTTGGTCCTGACAAGAAATTAAATCATCAATATGCTCTTGTGTCCATTTTTGTTGAACGTTAGCATTTTTAACAAGTTTATAATCTTTAGTAACAGCCATACAATTATTTACTGAAAAAAATAGCCCCCTAAGGGGCTATTTGGTGAAAATTGCATATTAATAATCAACTTTCACTAACGAACCTTCTATATTCCAAGAATAGGTTCTTTTCTACTTCCTCCATAGTTGGATGGCCTTTAGGAGATGTTCCGTCCATCCTATCGCCTTGCCCTGGCTGATTCTCTTGATGTGCAAATTGATTTGCATCGAACTCATTCTTTTTGTTTGGATCTGCTGGGGTATTGTCATACTCTTTTACATCGTCTCCCTGGTCGCCGTCTTGGTCACCTCCTTCATCGTCGCCTGGGTTTAATTTATCTATCATACTGCGCATCATTGTAGGCTCGTCCATGCCCATGTCATCGCCCCCGTCTGTATCTACTTCTGCCGGTGGGGGCATGTCTCCTGCGGGTTCCGCCATACCCATATCATTATGATCATGGTGATCACGACCTGCTAGAGTCATAATATCACGCAACATGGCACTGAGTTCATCACCGCTGTCTGCCGTAATGTTAATGCTTGCCGGAGTATGGTGATCACTCATACCACCCATAGGAGGCATCATGCCACATTCTTCTACCTGTTCATCATTAGCTTCTTTTACAGGAAAAGATTTCTCACCGACTTTAAATGATTTTTCACCTTTAGCTTTTGCCTGGTCAGATTTAATTTTTAGAATCTCCGGACCTTCATCAGCCTTTTCTTCATCCATATCCTTACTTTCATTGTTAAGAGTAGGAGTATCTTTGTAAACTTGAGGATTTTGCTCATCAAGCTCTGCTAATCTTTTTAATACATCTAGCATCTGCATAATTATTTTCCTTTTCCACCGATAACGCTTTGTGATTTTTCGTCGGCGTCTGTGTTAAACTTAGCCGCACCTTCTGTAGGAATTTCTTCTCCGCGCTCTCGTCTTTGCAGTTTGAGAATATCGTTTAATTCTTTTACAAAACCAGAATTATATTTGTCACCGTAGTAATCTTCAAATTTAACATTTGGTGCTTCTTTGTAATCAGGATCGTTTAATAACGCACCCTCTCTTTTAGGTTCTTGTGTTTGATATTCTTCGCTTGGCTCGTTTGGTGCTCTTACTACAAGGTGTGGTTTGCCTACACCTAAGTGGGTGCTAAGGTATTCTTTAAGCTCAAATTGCGTTGTTGGAAAATCTAACACTACTTCATAGATATTAACTTCTGAGTTTTTAACTTGGGGAAAATCTAAAGGTGCTGCTTGAATTGGTGTTTTAGATTTTTTTAAACTTAGAGAAGAATTATCTCTAATAAATCTTCCTAAAAGACTTTTCATTAGATCTTCTTGTTCAGAAGTCATTTCGTGAGCAATTTTAATCCTAAAAGGATATTGCTTTTGAGATTTGGTTAGATATTCTTTAAATGATTTCATAGTATTATTTATTTAAAGATTTAAGTTTTTCAAGGAGGCTGTTTCTGTCACTAATGATATAACCTTCTGCTTGAACGGTTTGAGTTTCTACATCACTGTGTTTTTTATCAATCGCTAACTTTTTAATCTGAAGATCGATCATTTTTAATTTTTTATCAATTTTTGCAGATTTTGCCTGAATAGCAGCATTCATCATATTGGCTGCAACTTCAAACATTCTAGCTCCGTATCTAACATCTACATTCATACCTAGATCCATTAGGTCATCATAAGCCTGCTCTGCCTTACTGGCCAACGCATCTAGCTCTGAATCAGCCATGTCTCCTAACCCTTTTACTCTAGGCAATGCGCTGGCTATTTTATCAAACTCCTCAAGTTTCTCTTGGAGATTAATGGTTTCTTTTTTACTTGATTCGGTGGGCCCAATTAAATGTTCTTCATTTGGGGCGATATCGAACAATTTTTCAAGTTTCTTAGTCATAAATTTACTTATCTTTTCTTTTTAGTTCCGGTATGGTAAATGTCGTGCTCATTAATAACTCTGAAGACAATTCCTCTTGATTTAGCCCATTCCCCTGCCGCCGCCCATTTTGCCATATTTTTAACATATTGAGCTTGATTATATACATTTTTACCAACTCTTTCTTTTATCATTTGATTAGCTGGTTTAATTTCTATCAGTTCGACTTTTTTACGTTGATTTTTATCATAGTAGACAATGATAAAATCAGGGACATATACTGTAAATTTACCTGTTAAAGGATCTCTATATGGAATTTTTACAGGTTCGCTAGCCCATTCTTGTATAGCAGGATTATTATCACAAAACATCATAAATGTCATTTCCCAGCTACTACGATATAATGGATCTTTACTTCCTATATATTTCTCTGGATTTTTTACCTTGTAGAAATCCTTACTGAATTTAAGGCTCATGCTATTATGTTTCTAAGTATTTCAGGATTAGTGGGCAAGACATATCCGATACCTAGACTGCTAGACTTATATCTATTATAATTTAAAATTTCTGCCACTAATCCAGAAATGTCAGCGTCGGTAAATCCTTTCAAAGTATCAAGAATTTGCATAGGATTATAACCATCTTGTTTAGCCTGAAGAATTATAACTTCGCTAATACTTTCTGAGGCAACTTCTTGAAACCCTCTACTCTGAAAAAAACCTGTCAACGCAGCATACACTGTAGGATCGATTCCCATAGGAAGTGATTGGTATCCTTCGAATCCTTGAACTGTTTTTGTCTTTTGACTTGCGCCGGGAAAATTAGAATAAGATGTTCTCATTATCGTTTAGGTGGAAAAATAATTGCCGCAGGGTTAACTCTGAGTTTACCATCGACACTTGTGTTAATTCCTTTAAAAACATTAACACCAATTCCGCCTGGTAAATTTACTACACCTGGATTATATTGATTGGTAGGTTGTTCGTAGAATTTCCCCGCAGGTTCTCTAACTGAATAATTCAAGGCTCCCGATGCTATGTTATAACCTTTAGGTCCTACTCTACCGAGCCCGTTCTTTTGTAGGTAATCTTTAGCTAATATAGCTGCAATGTCTAGTAGCTGATTATTAGTCCTATAAGGCGGGTTGATATATCCATATTGTCTCGGTTTACCCGACTTATCAAATAAGGATGCTTTTTGCGGAGGAATATTATATTGTCTAGCATTTCCCGCCTTATCGAACACCGAGCTTCCTTGTCTTGCAAGTTGAGGTTGATTAAAGATTGCTGCATTTCCTGGACGTATAGCTAATTCTTCGTTCGCATTAGGATCGTTATTAGAGTTACCACCCATCTTTAAAGGACTTTGATTAGGATCATAAAATTCGTTAACAAAACCTGGGATTTTAGAATTACCACTGTTAGTATGGTATAAAACATTTTCATAAACAAGTGTCATCGAATTTTGTAATACTTTTGTTTCAGCCGAAGTTAAAGAATCGTGTTTCCATTCAGTAATTTTAGGATTAATTAAACTGACCATTGTATGGTTATCTGTATTGTGATGGAAAACATATATGTCTACTCGTTCAAAAAAGCTTTCGCTGTCTTTTCTAGTATACATTCCATATTCGTAGTCAGTATCAGAGAATTTAGTATCTTTGAATTGCCTTGGAACGTTGGTTTTTGTTTTATAGTTTCCGTCTGCAATGTGGGAAATATAATATGAATGCCATAGGTTATTGGTTATATTACTGGAGTCATCATGAAACTCAATTGATACAGGACTATAGGTTAGTCCTGTATGCACTTGTGTTTTTCTGTTATATTGATTAACCGTTTCGGTTTTAATAGTAAATCTCGGTAAATCAATTTTTTTAACAAATAATCCTATGTTTTTGTCTAGCTCATTGGCTGAAGCGTTAGTATTAATTATAAATTGAACATAGTAAAGAAATCCATATTTAGGTGCTCTAGCTTGTCCGTCATCTGAAAACAACCTTGCAGCATGTCTATAATCGTGAAGAGTTGGCTCTAAACCGTTTAAGGGAGGTAGACCTAAATAGTTATTAAATTTTGACATATTGATATTTATGCCAATAAAAAAGCCCGGATTTTACCGGGCTTTTTAATAATAGATAAACTATTACCCGCCAACAGCTTGACCTTGTGCGTTTGCAGGACGAACAACACGACCTACATTTACACCTATACCACTGGCTGCTCCCCCTGGTGCTTCTAGTTGAATTGCATTATCGTAAGTTATCGTTAAAGCAATATCCATTATTTCATTGCTGCTATAATCGCCGCCTTGATAAGTTGCTTGTTTAATGAAGCATCCTAAAAATTCAAAGCTTTCTAAAGTTACAGGCTCAAATCCGCCATTGCCGCCATCTAAAATCTCAACCCGCATTCTGAACTTATAGTCAATAGCACTTTGCGCACTAGCTTGTTCAAAGAAATCAAATTGTTTCTGTAGTTGCTCACCAACTTTACGGCTAACTACTCCACTAGCATCATCTCTTAAGGTAAGTTTAGCATCAGCAAAACTATGTTTACCTAGAATTTTAACTGTGCTGTTGTAAACAGGTAAAGTTATGTTTTCAAAGGTAATGTCCGGTCTTGACGCATTCATAACCTGCTTGGTTAGTTCGGTTGTGGGTGCTCCTGCAACACCGAATCCGTCAAGAGTTACACGGAATCTATACTTTAATTTTGGCATCAACAACCCTTGTGTTGATGATGCCTGTGTTCCTGCTAATGGAACTGTAAAATTTCTTAAACTTGCAATTGGCATGAACTGCTCCTTATTCGTTTTATTTACCTATTATAGTCCAGCTGCAATATCACCCTTGTTTTTGAGTCTCAATGGAATGTAGATAAATTCAACACTTTTAACTGGTTCTACAGCTATATCCATATATAGCTCGTTACGGTCAATTCTTGCAGCAGTGTTATTTGTCTCATCACAGACTACAATAAAATCATACAGAGCACGTTGACCTACTAACTCGAGTAGCAAGCTTTCTGCTGCGGACTTAATTTCTCTTCTTGTCTGTGCATCATTAGGCTCAAACAAGAATGGTCTTGATAAAACATCTAATTGTCTACGTAGATATGCAACTAGTCTAGCTACGTTAATTCTATCTAAGGAACTTGCGTTTCTAGCACGAGTTCTTTGACCATAGATAACTAGACCAACTCCTGTTAAATTACTAATAGGATTAATTTTTACATCGTCTAACACGTCACGTAGATTTTGTGGAACTGTAGTTGACTTAAATTCGCCTTCAGAATCGACATAACCCACTGAGGTTGCGTTATCAACTGTGCCTCTACGTGTTCCTGCTGGAGCAAACCATTGATATGCCTTGGCATCACTGTTAATAATAGTTCTTAATACCATGTGGCTTGCAGGAACTACAATGTTGTTGCCAGCATTATCTGTTGCGTAGCCGCTTGGATAAAACATACCCATGTATTCATCATAGGTAGCTGCACCGATTTCATTTGTCTCTACAGCTCCATTGCTGTTTAGACCGTATGCATTTAAGGCAGATCCAGTTGGTTTCAATCTAAATGGTGTATCACCTACTACAAATCCTGTAATTCCTCGATCTGTATTAAATGCTACCATATTGCTAACTAGCTCAGGATATGATGGTGCTGCGATTAAGTTAAAGTTTAATGTATCTGTATCTCTAATGGCTACATTAGTATCAATTAGAGACTTCATAGCTTTAACAATAACTTGACGCTGTGCTTTACGTCCAAATACACCTGATCCATCATCGGCTGTAGTGTATTGTGCGACCCATCTATCTGCTTCATAGTTTGCCATCGACTCACTGTTGAATCTTAAGTTAAGTCCGCTATTTGCTAGAGTGTTAACATGTCCTGCTACGTATTTCTTAACATTGAATCCACTACGGCGAGTATTCCACAGTCGCATACCTCTTGGATATAACAACGGGTCTGGACAATCTGGATCTACATAGTTACTACTTCTCATTAAACCTAATACACCAGGAGTGTTAACTGTTCCTGTTGTATTGTATCGTGCATCTGCAAAGACCCAGCCATCTGGACTTGATTGATCAGTTGTATCTTGTAAAACCCACTTAGTAACTGTAGAGGTGTTATAAACATAAATGTTTTTACCGTAAGCTTCTAGATCGCTTGTATCAATCCAAATATCGCCTGTAACTAAATCACTTCCATCTGATTGTGTAGTTGGCTCTAAAGAGCTAACAATTGGACCATTAGGATCTGCATTAGGGAAAGCGTTTGCATAGCCTACCCATTGAGTTCCTGTGTTATACATAATATCAACCTGATCCAACACATTGCTATACCAAAGTGTTCCATCAACTGGATCTGTATATGGCGCTGTTGGTTTTGCTTCAAATACTAACGGTTTCCAGTTTGAAACTAGGAAGTCGGTTGTTGTGTTGCTTGCAAATGTATAAAGATTTGCAGTTCCACTTAAAGTAGTCATATCATAGGGTATTAAACCTAATAATGATCTTACTGCGCTATTTAGACCGGTAATTTTAATATTACCACCTAGCTTATGATTCATTGTTAGTCTACCAGTTGATGAATCAAACGAAGCAGTTACATTGATTAATCCAGATAATGCACTGATAGCTGCTGGAATCATTGATCCTAATACTGTTGTAGCATTAGTTACAGTCATAATAACTTGCACAGGGGAAGTAAATGTTGAAGATTCTACTCTACTTTCTGCTACACTAAATGTGTATACTGACCCGTTCGTTGCATAAGCTGTGACTGGATCAGAAACGATTGTTGTAGCACCAGTTTTGCTTCTTCTCCAAAGTTTAAAGTTTGCTGTTTCACTTGCGTTATCATCATAGTTACTATCGATAAAGAGAGATCCTACGCTAAGATTAGCACCACCTCCTGTTAGGTCTAAGTTATAGGTAGCATTTTGAACATTTCTATAGATAGGAGCAGATACTACACTCCAAGTTTGTGTGCTTCCGTTAAAGTATTTTACACTCCAGTTAGCACCATTAGATTTTGAAGTTGTTGTAATCCAAACTGATCCTGTTGCTGTTGCGCCGTTCCATGATGGATAGTTGTAGTGCTCGCTTATTTGAACAGACTTTCCTCCACCGAAGCCGTTTACTACTGCTTCCCAAGCATTTGATCCATTTTTATAATATACTCTAGAATCGTTATCATTCACAATAACAATGCAGTAGTCACCTATTTGTCCAGCGCTGACTAAAGGAATATTTGTAGGACTTGCTAAAGTTGATTTATTAGAATCATCGATAACAAGTGGAGTTTTTACTGTAAATTTTTGAGTAGATGCGTTCCATTCTTTAATGCCAAAAACTGAGTTAGCTGTATCAACCCAATAAGTTCCAGATATCGGATCACCTACAGGTTCTGTTGCTTGAGGAGCAAGTTCTGCTAAATCAATGTCAGCTCTAACAACATAAGATCTACTGCTTACACCTAATGAGCTGTATGCTGCTTGTAGACCGTATTCATTTAATTCATTTCCATGAAGGGGATTACCACTGCTATCGGTATAGAACAATGGGGTGCCAAACGTATCAGTTAAATCTCGTTGGCTTGTGATTAACCATACCTTACCTGCATTGGCTTTGGTAGTTCCTGCGGCAATTGTTCCGCTTGGATTTGTTTTGTCTTGCGCAGTAGCTACGAAAACCATAGGCGCTGTGCCGGGAGCAGCCGGTGTGTAAAAACTTTCGTCAATAACCTGAACTACTACACCAGGTGAATTCAATGTTGCCATTATACAATCTCCTAAATGGATTACTTTGATTTATTTATTACCATCTTAGAAAAAAATCCGTCTTAAATACACGGAAAAGGGCACTGAAAAGGGCGCAGTATGCGTAATTTTTGTAAGAAATGTCAACAAAGGCTTGTTGCTATTAACTATCACAAAGCTGATAAAGTTTATTATAGGTCAATGTGCGATCATTGCTCCAAAGATCGTGGAGATGGGGTTCCTTTATGGGTAAGAGCAGGATATAAGAAAAAATTATCCTGCGATAGATGTAGCTTTTCTTCTAAATTTCCGCAACAATTTAATGTTTATCACGCTGACGGTGATCTACAAAATTGTAGGCATTCTAACTTAAAAACTGTCTGTGCAAATTGCCAAAGAATTTTAGATAAAACAGAGATTAGATGGCGACGAGGTGATCTTCAACCAGATTTTTAATTTCGTTAAAAAGATGATCAATGGTTTGATCATTTTCTATTGTGTAGTCAATATGATTTCCAATCCAACTAGTTTCACTAGTATGAATTTTTAATTCCGACATTCTTTGTTTACTTATTGCCCAATTAAGATTTGTAGGTCCGCAGTTAACGTTGGCAGCATCTTGGAACCAATTAGGATCAGTCCCTCTTTTTACTCTCACTACTAATCCACCTGCATTATGGATGGCCTTTATTTCATTTGTAAATCTAACATCGCTGATTACAATGTTGTCTTTAGTTTTGCGAATTTTATTCTCAAGGCTAGCAATCCAGATATCATCGTGAAAATGATTTCTTAGAACTTCTGTCCCCCAATGCTGTAATACCCATCGAGGGGTTAGTTCCTTAATTTCAAGTCTTTCTGACCACCAAGTGTCTACTTGTTCTCGCCATTCCCGAGCTTCTTTAGTGCGTCCTTCTAGTAAAGTTCTATCCCATCCAAAAACCGCAGCTACAGCATCTTTTAAGGTATTAGCAAAAGAATCCCTTCGAAATCCGTGAAAATTTACCAAATAATCTGCGGCAGTATCTTTACCTGATCCAATAAAACCTACAAACCCTATAATCATAGCACCCCCGAACGATGCTATAATTTATTATCTTTAGATTAGAATGTCAAATTTTTATTAGCCGATAACAAATGTAAGGGGAGTTCCGCCGTCTTTATAATTAACAATGTCTTGTTCTAACATTTCTAGCTCAGCTTTACCCTCACCTTTTAAGGCGGCACCGTTTAGCGTTGTGCCACCTTGTGGACTCGCAATAGTTCCAAATTTTTCTCTAGCTTCGCCAAGTATAACTTTACAGGTAGCAAGGGCATAATCCTTTAACCATTGGCCAGCAAACTGATCTTGCAATAAATTAAAGTCTGGTCTGTAGTTGTGAACCCATATCAATACTTCTTCTTCACTTCTAGGCCTTTGCATCAATGTTAGTTTCTTTGTAGTTCTATTATATGTGAAATTTATATCACTACCAAACATTTTTCCTACTTGCTTTTGATAGCTTGCAAAAGCGTAATATGTAGCTAATCCACCCATATTTGTAGCAGTTAAGAGATAAGTGTTAGAGTAGGCTAAATTGAATGGTTCAAATAGGGTGCCACCTCCTCCTCCGCCAGATCTAGAACCTATGCTTCGACGAAAAATTTGTCTAACATTAGTAATTTCACTAGGTAGGGTATACTCATTTTGGTCAACTTGAACTGTTAAAAAAGCATAGCTCTCTTCTACTGCATTGCTACTACGCTGTCTAAACTTAGCTAAAGCTCGATCTATGGCAGTTTTATAGTGTGCAGGGTCTAATTCAACATCAATCATGCCATCACCTAGCATAGATTTGATGTAGTCAACGACATTTTGTCTTTCTAGTTCGCTATCAGTCATACAGCTATTTACCATAAATATACTACTATGCCTAGACTATCTCTATATCGTCCAGAAAAAGGTAATGATTTTAAATTTATCGATCGTGCTATTAATGAACAATTTCAAATTGGTGGCACAGATATACTTGTTCACAAATACCTTGGGCCAGTGACTCCTTTAGAAGGAGAAAGTTCGCCAACAGTTCCTGCTCAGCTTAACGAAATCCCTGAAGTTTCTATTCAAGACTTATTGTTGTTAGAAAATAGAGATAGAAAGTATGATACAGATGTTTATGTAATTAGAGGGATTTACACTCTTCAGGATATAGATTTTAATTTGAGTCAATTTGGATTGTTTTTACAAAATGAGAATATACTTATAAACTTTCATCTTAGATCAAGTTTCGAAGCTCTTGGTAGAAAAATTGTTGCAGGTGATGTTCTAGAGCTACCGCATCAAAAAGATGAATATGCCTTAGATAACAGTTTAGCTGCTTTAAAAAGATTTTATGTAGTTAGCGAAGTCAGCAGACCTGCTAGCGGTTACAGCCAAACTTGGTATCCACATTTGATTAGAGTTAAATGCCAACCTTTGGTAGATAGACAAGAGTTTAAAGAAATTTTAGATAAAGATTCAGGAGCAGGTGATGGATCGACTTTAAGAGATCTTTTAAGTGATTATCAAAAGAGTATAGAAATTAATGATCAGGTTATACTTCAAGCTGAAGCAGATGTCCCTAAGAGTGGGTATGAAACACGACATTTGTATATTGTTCCTAAGGAGGAGACATCTGGGTTAGTAGATACTTTAGATGTAAGCTCAACAGATATTGATGTCACTAGCGGATTAGATACTACCGCTATTCTTAATACACCTAACAAGAATTATTATGTAGGATATCTTACAGGGGATGGTGTTCCACCAAACGGATCGCCATACAGTTTTGGTATAACATTTCCGGAAAATGCAACAGAAGGTGAGTTTTTTGTTAGAACTGACTACCTTCCAAATAGAATGTATAGGTTCAATGGATCGCATTGGGTAAGATTTGAGGATAATGTTAGGATGACAATTAGCACCTTAGGGGATACACAAACTATCGATCAAGATCTAATTAGAAGAAAATTAAAAGCTAGCTTTATAAACAATTTAAATACAGCTACTATAGCAGGTGAGATTATTCCAGAAAGACAGGCTCTTAGCAGAGTCCTTAAACCGAAGGCTGATGTGTAATGGATTATTTTTATGACGGGCAAATAAGAAGATATTTGTCTCAATTTATTAACGTGATGAGTAATTTTGCCTATAGAGATGCTAAGGGTAATCTTACTCGTGTGCCTGTTAGATATGGAGATATGACTAGACAGGTGGCACAGTTGCTAAGAAAGAACAGTGAGAATGCTATTCCATCAGCACCATTTATTGCTTGCTATATAAAAGACATTCAATTTGACCGCCCTAGACTACAAGACCCTACCTTTGTCAGCAAAATACATATTAGAGAACGTGATATAAACACCGCTACTAATACCTATATTAACACTCAAGGTAGTAATTATACTGTAGAACGTATTATGCCTAGCCCTTATCTGCTTTCTTTAAATGCAGATATATGGACTACAAGTGCAGAACAAAAGTTGCAACTTTGGGAGCAAATAGTTGTATTTTTTAATCCTAGTTTAGAAATTCAAACTACTGATAATTATGTTGATTGGACTAGCCTTAGTGTGCTACACTTAGAAAGTCAGGTATGGACGACAAGAGCTGTTCCGCAAGGTGTTAACGAGGATATTGATATTTTAAGTTTAACATTCTCAGCACCTGTATGGATTACTCCACCTGCAAAGGTAAGAAAATTAGGTATAGTAACTAAAATTATCAGTAATCTTTTTGCTGAAAATATAGAAGGACCGATTAAGACTGCCTATGATAGAACAGGTGAATCTGCTATTTTTAATGATTTTAGCCCAGACGAAGAAGTTACAGTGACACCGGGCAACTATGAATTATTAGTGTTAAACGGAACAGCACGTCTTATTAGTCAAGCAATTTCAAACTCAGGAATTGATATAACTGATCCTAGGAATTCTACTTCGTGGCATACAATTTTAAATATGTATCCTGGAAAATTTAGAGCTAGTTTAACTCAATTAAGATTTGCTAAAGCTGGTGAGAATGAAGTAGTTGCTACAATTTCTTTAGATCCATCAGATGATAAATCAATGATTTTATCTGTAGATCAAGATACAATACCCTCTAATACTATTTTATCAGGAAGAGGCACTATTGATGCTATAGTTAATCCTATTACATATAAACCATCGGGGGTAACAGCAGGAACAAGATTTTTAATTTTAGAAGGATTAAATCTTTCTCCAGATTTTGGTCAGCCCGGATACGACGGTCCTGTAGCATGGAAAAACTCCGACGGAAGCGATTTCAGGGCACATGCCAATGATATAATCTCATGGAATGGAACAAGTTGGGGTATTGTATTTGATTCTACAACAGCGACCGGTGTAATTTATGTCACTAACTCTTATACCGGAACTCAGTATCAATTTGAAAACGGTGATTGGGTAAAGAGTTATGAAGGTGTATATCAAAATAAACTTTGGCGATTGATTTTGTGAATGAAATAATTTGTAGTGGTGGATTTGTTTTGGCTGCTGATACTAAAAGGTTTTTATTTTTACTCAGGAACAACGGTAAAACTGCCGGGTCTTGGGGATTTGTTGGAGGTAAAAAAGATCCTAAAGATTTTACACCATATGACACACTGTCACGTGAAATAGAAGAAGAAGTAGGAAATACTAAAATTAGAAAAGCTATACCTTTAGAGCTTTTTGTAAGTAATGATCAACGTTTTCAATATAATACCTATGTGCTATTAATTGAAAAAGAATTTATGCCTGTATTAAATTCTGAGCATAGTGGTTATTCTTGGTGTGAATACGGTAAATGGCCTAAACCCCTACATCAAGGCGTAAAAAATAGTTTAACAAATAAGATAACTAGGGCTAAATTAGAATTATTATTAGAACTTATCTAATAGGTCTGGGCCGAACGCCCAAGTTCCTAAATGCCTTAATTCTTGACTGAGTTGAGTATCAATTTTTACATTATACCCAACACTTGCCATTTTTTGACAAAGTATCATGTCCTCACCGAGATAGTCATTACTAGAGGCTGTCCAACCAAACTCAAACCAAGGTTTAGGGATTTCTGTAAAAATTTTAGTTTTCATTAGCATACATCCCATACCTACACCCTGAACTTCTATTAAGTCATCGTAAATCTCGAATGGTAATGGATTTTGCCAATCTCCTATAACTTCATAGGCAACACCCTTTGGTGGCAATTGCCTTCGAATATAATTACAGGCAACAATATCCTCGTTATGTGCTATTAATCTCATGGCTATGCTAGCGGGAAAGGTAATATCGCTATCTAACCAAAGCACATATTCTGCACCTAGATTAACCGCTTCGGTGGCTAGCCGTTCACGCTGAGTTAATAGTATAGTGCTAGCATCCATGAATACTTGAGTATCGATATTATTCATGGTATTAAGTTTCATCATTTCAGCTAGACATAAGGCGTGAGCTGAATGTAGAGTATCCCTAGTAGGGATACAAACAGCTAATTTACCTTTTTTGCTTGTCCAGCTTGTGGTAGAAAATACTGATTTCTTTTTCATGCGCCTGCAACATCTTTACTCAGTGCTTCGCCCTTAATTACTAATCCATGTATTGCCTGAATTAGATCTTGTGTGCGTTTCGCAACTATTATAAAGTCGTTGGGACTTAATTTGCAAGCGGTTGTCATAGTTTCGAAGCTCAATTTGCCCGAGGTTAGTGTTTCTATAGCCGCTGTTCTTGCTAAAGATTCTAAATAATAATCTTTAGATTGGTCGTCGTCTTGGCTAAAAAGCTCTTTACATTCTTTATAATCAAGCTCTTTTAACAATTCAATGAGATGCTTAAGCTCAGTCTCTTCAGTTTTAGTTAAACTAGTGCTAGTTTTGAGTTCTTGAATTCTTTCTAAAAAGTTTATAAGTGTTACTGGATTTGTAGATCTGTCCCAGTAGATTATATTATCTAATTCCCACTTACTCTTTGATAAGTCTGCAATTTTTATTATTTCAGCAATTTGATCTACTTTCATCTATTACCTTATGTATCGTAATCAAAAGGTGTAGATTTTCCGCCTAATCCTAAAGATAAACTTAATTGTGTTCCGGTTGCCAAACTAACGTAGGTTCCTAACACTGAACTAAGTTTTATATTTTGTCCTCCAGACGGGGCATTACCTGCTGCACCTGGTGCAAAATTGGTAAATGCCTTGTTGACTTTACCAAAAGAAATCTGTGCTCCTGTTGCAGGGGTGAGTAATGCCATACCTTTACCTTATGGCTCCGATATTTATGGTGCTGTTTTTTTGCAGAGATAATTTGTGAAAAGGTGCCATAATTTAACTAGATAATAGATAATCTAGTTATTTATTATATACTTCACGCTAGAAAAATACAAAAAATCCGTTACCGTTATTTGTATTAACTGGAGCGGCAAATATCCATCCTGTGTTGCCTCCATAGTCTATACTGCTATTAGCATACCAACCAGGAGGAGCACCTCCTGATACCACTGAATTTTTTACTCCCAACCAATTAAATGTCATAGTTCCTACACTTCCTGGTTTAGTTATAGGACCTTGAACATAGGTAGGAAATCCAGAAATACCATCTATAGAGAACGCTGTAACTTTGGCTATACCAGCTCCTTGGTTAGTAAATTTGAAACCTGCAGAATAGGCACCAGGATTTTTGGCCACAAGAGCTATAGAAAGGTTATCAGATTGAATTATTAACCACCCTGTGCCGTCCCCGCTTCCACTATGTGAAAATGTTGTTCCATTTGTTAACTTGTTGAGCGTATTACCAGTTCCAAAATAAACAGTTTTATCAAACGATCCTGTGCCTGTAAACTTAATCTCTGAGGTTCCTCCGTTAACAATTTGACTAGCACTGCCACTCCAAATACTACCACTGTTAGAAGACATAGTTATTATACTAGACCCTAATGTGACTGTCCCATTGTTTATTACACTATTATCAATGGTTATTGCTTGATCATTTGTGTTTAAGGTGTTTGAAGCATTTATTTGGATAATACTAGCAAGTATAGAATTCTGAATTGTAAGTGTTTTACCTCCAGAGATAATAAACCTTGGAAAAGAATTAGTCATTGCTGCTGTAGTAGATACTGAAGCTGCATTTGTCCCGATAAATTCAAAGGTATGTAGGTATGCTGTTGAATCCATTCCACCAGAATAGGTTAGATTACCTGCAATATATGTTCTATAAAGACTAGAATTAGGAGTCCATCCGACAAGTATTAGGTTGTTTGCATAAAAATTATTGTTGACTGTGGGATTTCCTGCTATCCTAAAGTTAGCAATATTAGTAGTAGCGCCTGTAGTGCCTCCATTGTTTAGTGTTCCGTTATAAACTTCGATGTAACCTGTGCCTGTCCATGTCATTGCGCTTATGTCTGCATGGCTCCAATTTATAGTTTGTATTTTTCCTGATGTTCCTGAAGCTATGGACTTTGTAGTTGAATTTAATGTACATGTGGTAGCAAAAATTGTATTGTTATTTAAATTAAAACTACCTGAATTAAAAGTAAATGTTCCTACATATAAGTTTCCTACTAGATTTCTTGTCACCCCTGCACCGGATACATCAAGATTAGGGATAGTTACAGAACCTGATGCGCCGGAAGGATATGAAGTAAAGGAAGGATTTGCAGCAGTGTCATTATTTATAACAGTTATATTTGTAGTAGACCAATTACCATAGTTTAGATTACCGTCACCAGCTAATTTTACTCCACCGTAGACAGTTAGGGTAAAATTGGCTGTATTTATGTATCCAGGTGTTCCTGCATCACCATCCCAATAATTTTGAAGTGTTTTAATAAATGTATTTCCAGGTGTAGACAGAGTTAAAACACCTTGAAATTGGATATTCATAGAAGCACCAGATGCCAATATACCTATATCCATGGTATTATTATTTCTCAGCCTCCATCCACCCCCTGTCTCAGTAGAGCTGAATTGTGCCGAATTGGCAATGTTAACATTACCGCCTGCTTCCATAATAATAAAATAACTGCCGAAATTAAAACTTCTTGTATTGCCAACATTTGAATTGATACGATAGAAAGAAGGATTTCCTACTAGGTTTAAATTACCACCCCCCTGAAATTGTAGTCCTTGTCCTACAGCAGATCCTGTAATCACAATAGATCCTATGTTGTAAACAGGAGTTCCGCTGGCAAAAAGTGCGGTAAGGTTTACTGTTGTTCCGCTAAATGATAACAAGTTATAAGTAGAACCGCTACCACTACAGTTTAAGATAGTTATAGCTGTGGCATTATTAATTGTATAATTTGAAGTAGCCCCTGTAAAATCAACTTGAGAAGCATACATATTGTTAACCGTGATGCTTTGCCCATTATTTTGGGCGACAACTAAACCCACTGGACTGGGTGTATCTGCGTCATAAGTTCCGTTGCTAACCATGTATATTCGAAGATTGGAAAGTGAGTTAACCGTGGTCCAAGGATACCCTTGTATGACATTTTTTCTTACATACATCTGAGTTAACCCTGTTATACCGGCACCACCTCCTAGGATCAAGGTATTCACTGTTCCGCCAAAACTCCAGGACATATTACCATATATTCTAAAATCAAAAGCATTGGTATCTGTTGATAGAATAGCAGTTAAGTTAGCATTGCCATTATCCATTTCGAAGCCACCATTACTATCTGAAGTAAATCCAGTAATGCCTGATTGAAAATTCACTGAGGTTGCACAATATATAAAATAGCCATTGGCTTGTAGTCGTCTAGTAAGTCCAGATGTTGATTGCCATTGGTCGAAAAGATTATTATTAGAGGTAAGATTTACGGTGCCAGCACTATGAGTTATAGTTCCCAGTGCCTGCCAATTAGTCAAATTATAAGTAGAACCTGTGCCTGATAATGTTCTAGCGCCTGCTCCTGTATTTTGTCGTAGATAGTTACAATTATAAGTAGCAGACCCACCACTTAATGTAACAATACCGTGTGTGATATTATCGAGGTTATATGTGTTACTGCCCGAAGAAATCGTTAGAGTGTTACAATCAGCACTAAGATTATAAGTTAATCCCGTAGGTGCTCCAGAAACTTGTAGTGTTCCTATTCTAGTATATGTATAATCAAAAGTTTCGTTAGCAACAAAATTTATAATACATGTTAAATTTACTGTATTATATGTGCCGCCGGCATGACTCATTCCAGATCTCACAAAGGTTATTACGCTACTGGTAAGAAAGGTAAGAGTTCCCGCCTCTAAATATACTTCTCGAACATTTCCGCTGGTTACTCCCACGGTAACGGTGCTGCCTTGAGGATCAAAAATTACCCTAGGCGCATGTATTCCAGGAACGGTTCCAAAAGTATGATAACTCCCAGAACCTCTTACCCTAAAACCTCCACCCCAAGGACTTGTTTCTGCATCTGAAGTAATAGCGGTTGATCCTACAATGTCGAATATACCAGAACCAGTAGTATTAATCCAATTACCGTTAAATTCCCATACTCTAGTATTAGCAGTGACATTACTTCTAAATGTGCGACAATTTAAATCCCAGTCTAGGTGTAATAACCCTATCGAATGATTTATAATACCATTTACATTAACATCATACCATTCTACTCTATGTTGAGTGCTAGCACTACCACCCATAGTAATTTGTTCGCTGGTTGTAACTCCGGTATTATTAATAACTGTGTTGTATCTGTAGATAGCATTTATACCACTGGCAGTTATTTGATTTACAAAATTAACATCATCTAAATAAAAATTTCCTGTAGAAACTAGCAGGCTCATAAACCTACAATAGACATTTAGGTTCCAGGTAACATTTGCTCCTGCCGTACCAGGAATTCTAAATGTGCCTATTCTAAGATTAGGATTACTGCCGAGTGCTTCACTGGGTCTAAAATCCACATTTATATTGGAAGTATGTATATGATCCAAGGTTAAATTAGTTAAATTAGGTGTTCCTCCACCATTCCAAACAAAATCTTCTTTGGTAATCGCTATTGTGCTTGATCCAAATGTAACACTGTTTTGTATTTCACAACGACGAACATTACCGCTGGTAATGTTGGCAGTTAGTCCAACATTATTGATAGCCTCTATAACAAACCTAGGAGCATGAATAATACCCCAAGTGCCCAGTGTGCAGGTCCCGCTACCTGATAGCCAAAATCCGCCATCATATGTTGTTTCCGCATCAGAGGTTATTTGAGCCGATGTTCCGGTGATAGCAATTGCGCCAGTTCCATTAGCTTCTGCCCCCGATCCTGTGCTGGACCTAGAATGACCAACCCTGATCCAATTGTTTTGAAAAAGAAAGACTCTAGTATTGGCAGTATTTGAATTAAAAAATCTACAATAAATTGTAGTTTCTAATGTCAAATTTCCTATAGTAAAATTAATTGAGCCTATGGTATCAAATGTAGCATAGTATTTAACAAAATGAACTGTAGCCGCACTGCCCCCCATATTGATAGTAGAGGCTGCTTGATCATAAAAATTATCATAATTATAAGTCGATCCTATGCCTGTGGCATTGAGAGTAGTTGATGTAAAACCAGATACATTTGCGGTTATGGAAATATTATAGGTACAAAATGAAGTTGTGCAGTTTATTGTGTTAGCTCGAACACCACTTATGTTGAATGTAATACCAGAGGCACCGGCAAAACCACTAAATGCCAATGTGCCAAAAATAGCATTATATCCCGGGTATTCTACAGTTTGCCCTGCTACGCCCAGTATTGTAACAGTTACGCCGGTAATCATAGATGTCACAGTGGGAGTACCAGTAAGTGGTCCGAAAATTCCAATATTAGTCGTAGAGACAAAAGCACCGTTTAATTCAACCTCTTCACAATTACCAGATACTGAGTAGTTTCTATTATTAGTGAATCTTACTTTAGGTGCAGCATTTCTATTCTGTGTGTGAAATACACATCCTATTGTGCCTGTGCCGCCGTCTGGTGCTACTTCTATCCAACCTGACTTGTCTGTATAGGTTAGGTTGGGACTTGCGATTCCTATAACTATATTACCGCTTTGCCCGATAACTCTAACTGTGCCATTGAGATTAAATGCTCTATTACCAGTTGCGCTTTGATCGTAATATCTGCATACCAAAGTATTACCATTTAGATTGAAATTTCCTGTGGTGTGAAAAAACCTAGAAGCATTGGTTGTGTTTATGGTAATATTCAGTTGACCGTGGAGAGTAGCCGTTGCCCCAGTAGCTTTGTTAATTCTAAAATTCTGAACATTCATATCGCTACTAGGATAGATATTTTGTGCGGCACTACCTACCATGGTAATAGCAGTAGTTCCATTATATCTTACCGTGGTAAAATAATCACACTCAAGGTCGCCATTTACACTTATTGTTCCTATACTGCCTGCATTGAATGTCACATTGGCCCTTATTCTCAGCAGCCTACAGTTAGCTGAAGTGGTAAAAGACACAGTAGCATTACTTTCAAAGAATACATCATCTAAGCTGGTAGGAGCACTGGTATTTGTATAGGGAGGGGTAGAGCTATTAAGACTCCAATTTGCCGATGAGTTCCAACTTCCTGATGCTATAGTGCTTCGCCAATACTTATTTGCCATATCACTAAATTAAAAACCGAACATTTTTGCTATAAGTTGCCACTTGACGGCAGCCGAATTATATATAAATCCCATATAGTCATATTTTCCGCCGCTACTACTACTAGTAGGCAATGCCATTTCAGACGACCCTTGAAATACCGCATTAAAGCTGAAACTTTGGGCATTAGTGCATACTAATCTAACTAAAATTTTCTGACCATCATATGGGGTTCCTGTGGGCGCAGCAAAGGTCAGCGTGCCTGCTGCTTGTGTATTTGTCTGTGTGGCAATATCTGTTGTATCAGCATTGAGCGTTATGCTGGTAGCGTTAGCATATGCTACCACTCTAGGTCTAATACCCTGACCATTTAATCCATATATTGTGCCGCCTACATACAGATCACCGCCGATGCCAGCACCACCTCTTACTTGAAAAGCGCCAGTCATTGTGCTCGAAGCAGCGGTAGTTCCTGCTAGTGTTAGAGTATTTTGAAATATAGGTCCCGATGTTGATCTACTTACTAGTATTTCACCAGTATTTCCTGGTCCAACAAATACAGTCACTCCCGGTGATGATTGATATGGGATCTGGCCAGCAGTTCCAAATGCTACATTAGTTGCTGTCAATGCACTTCCCGCACTAACACCACTTAATGGTGACCAAGCAGGTGTTGTTCCGCTGACTGTTAACACATATTGGTTAGCACCTATAGCCAAGAATGCTGTCTGACCTGCGGCAGTTTGATATGGAATACTCCCACCTGCACCCCCTAGCAGATGTGTAGCAGTAGTTGCAGTATAGGCAAAGGTTGCAGTATTGGCAAACAAGGCGTTAGTAGCTGTTGTTGCAGATCCGGCTGATATAGCAAATGTAGCTGTTGAGGCTTGTGCTACACTACCTACAATTGTTCCCGAGCTGACTACATTTCCAAAAACATATAGATTTTTTTGGATGGCCGCTCCACCTCTGACAATCAAAGCCCCGGTTTGTGTGTTAGTAGAGTCAGTGGTAGAACCTAGTGTAAAGAAGTTTTGAAAATTGGGAGCATTTCCTGTGCCTACTAATACGGTATTGATTGGTCCAACAGGCAAGAATCCGGTTTGCCCGGGTGCTGTTTGATACACTATTTGGTTAGCATCTCCGCCTGATAAATTTGTAGAGGTATTACTAACTCCTGCAAAGTTGCTGGCAATAATCGTTCCAGCCTCCATAGTTCCGCTAATATAAGTGTTACCCTGAACCTGTAGATGATAATTCCCTTGACTTGTAGTTCGATTAACTAAAAGGTAACCATTATTATCAATCCTAACTTTTTCGCTACTAGCAATAGCAATCGTAAAAGGAGCCGCAGCAACATTAAATGTTCCTGACGTTATATTACCTTGATTGTCTTGAAGATAGGAAAGGTTAGCAGCGATTGTCATAATGATTAAGCCTGAGCTTCACTCCATCTTATTAAAACTGCTCCGATAACTGTAGCGGTGCTAACTTGCCCACCCGACACACGAACATTAACTGCTAAAATATCCGGCCCGTTAGGAAATGCTCCACTGCCACCTAGTGGACTGTTAGTTAATTCTTTTAGTTGATTAAGATCTAATGTTGCATCACCTGATGGTTGCGCAGCAAAAGCAAATACCTGTTCACCTGGGAGAGCATAGCTTCCTGAGCTATATGTCACACTAGTTGCCACTTGAGCAAAGCTCGGTTGGCCTCCTGCACTTTCTAAATTTAATGCAGTCCATGTAGCATTACTAAAATTTTTAGGATTTAAAATGCCTTCGACAACAACACTAGTCGGATTTCCGGCACCGTTAGCTAAACTCACTGTACAGGCATTTAACAACAATTGGCTTCTATTGAGCAAATCCCTTACACCTAAATCACCAATAGTGCTATTTGAGATACTAGGGGCCAATCTAATTAAAAAAGATGTTTGTGTTGATCTAGTGATAGTAAAATAAGTTCTTTGATAGTTAAACAAATACCCTCGGTCTTCATCAAACATGCCATCACATAATAACGCACTACCCCAATGACTTAATGTTGGTGTTCCATAACTAGAAATCTGTATAACACCAGTATCAACAGTATGAGCTGCTGCGGTGCCTGCGGTGAAATTTCTATTTGCACCATTTATAAATTGAGTTAATGTGGCTGCTCTAGTGCATCCTGTTAATATACCTGTGCTGGTTTTTCCAGTATAGTTTATAATTTCATTATCAATATATACTGTTCCTGTTGTAGCAAAATAGGTAGTATCATTTATATAAATTGATGTTTGTGAAGAATTAGTAGAACTAGTGAGATACGAGATTCCTCCCTCGTTTTCGATACTATATCTTACAGGAAGATTTCCTGTTCTCATATGTGCTTCATAGTTTACATTATTATTTTTTAACCTATGAGCGTAAACCCAATTGCCGTCGGCTCCTCTCACCATAAAATCAATAAATCCTGCTCCATACCATGTATACTGAATTCCTAGCATGTGCATTCTAGCCATAGTTATTCTAAATCCAGTAGGTCCGGTTCCGTCAAGTCTGTCTATATTAAATTCAGACTGCTTTACCCTAGTCTCTACTATTAAACTTGCCTTAACCTGTATAGCCGCAGACACTCCTCTAAAATCTGGGTTCACAAACATACTGGTATTAGATGCCACCGTTGTAACATAGTGAGTCATTCCTCGTATTACAATTTTATCGCCGGCTCTAACCTGGGTTAAAAATCTTGTATTAGTTCCTGTGACCTGATTACTACCATTGCTTATAGTTACAACTCCAGTAAGCTGTTGTGTAGAATTTCTTCTAACCACACAAAGATTCATTCCATCATATTCCCAAAACATTCCATTTTGGTCATCGAAGCATCCTGCTCTTACTACTGCACCGTGCCATCCTTCTAAAACGACCTTTGCTCCCATACCCAATACAGGAGCAGCCGACCCTAGTGCAGTATTTGCTGTAATTGTAAATGAGATATCACTAACAATACTGACTACTTGATAGTTTCCATTGTAACCGCTGCTGTTTACGCCTTCTATAGCAATAGTTGCGCCTATTTGACATCCATGAGCAACACCATCTAGTGTTACAGTAATTGTGCTACCGGCAGCAGTTCCAGAAGACGATATGCTTCTTATATCATAGTTAGGTTTGAAAAGAGTTCCTGTTGACCATAATAAACCTTTACCTGACTGATATCTAAAATATTTTTTACTGACTCTAATTACACTAGCACCATGAGAAGGTATACCTACGCTGATATAAACTCCGCCATCAAATGGTCTATGTATAATTTGAGATCCGGCTATACAATATACTGCGGTAAATGTTATACTAGCAATAGAGCCAGTTCTAGCAGTAAATGTTACTGATGTTAGACTCGGCACCGTTTCAACATAAAACGGACCAGTTGCATTAGCTCTATTAGATAAAACATATAAAGGTGATCCGGGGACTAATCCATGATTACTGTTAAAATTTATAGTAATAACTGACGGATTACCTCCAGAGCTTGACCCACTTGCAACACTTAATCCTGCCCCAGTATAGATACCTCCTCTTTTAAGCTGAATAGCATCTGATTTAAGATCATCATTATTGACCCCCACAACTCCCCAGGCATAGTATTGTATACTTGTGCTATTTGGAATAGTAACAATAAAAAGTCCGTCAGCCTGACTGAAACCGCTAATTCCGTCGTTCAATCCAGTTATGCTAATAGCCTGCCCGTCGCTTATTCCGTGAGCACCTGTAGTTGTAATAGTAATTAGGCTATTTGGACTACCACCATCTGTTGTAATAGTGTTAACTATTAAGTCAACCCCTGGAATTTCATAAACACTAGGATAACCTCTTACTACCCCATATCCTGCCCATTTTGTAGGTTGTAGACCATACTCAAAGTCAGCATCGATCATTGACTGACCTTGGCTAATCCTCATTCTTTCTATTGCATCTGTTCCAAATCTATAAGGTCTGAAGAATATTTCTCGCTCTTCCATTAAGACACTTAGACGATCTGATGAGCTTTGGCCGACAGTGCTAGCAGTTAAGGTAATGGTTGTGAAACC
>Ga0129336_10000462_pt1 | contig 23803 bp, 24 predicted proteins | sample CPB6_02_DNA_FD_96878 | JGI IMG/M metagenome (GOLD analysis project Ga0129336, IMG submission 96878) | Freshwater to marine salinity gradient microbial communities from Chesapeake Bay, USA - CPBay_Sum_0.6_0.2_DNA | ecosystem: Environmental > Aquatic > Marine > Coastal | place: USA: Chesapeake... | reverse complement strand
GTACCAATTTCAGTCTCTTGACTAGCTTTAGCTAGTGTAAAAGTTGAGTAGCACTCATTAGGAGATATAACGTGCTCTATTCCCATAATGGAATATGTATCAGTAAATGGATTTAAAGAATTAATTTTAGAGGTTGTACCTGCAATCATATTTTTTAATGAGTAAAGGATACAAGTCCTACCTAAAGAATTATATTGTTGTAAATTATAGAATGGGACAGTTTTTACTTCCACACTTAAACATAATTCTTTAATAAGTTTATCAAACTTTAAGACACTAAGAGTTTTAGATTGTGGGTCTTCACTCACTAATTCTGGAAGTGTGGCTTTTAAATCTGGTCTTATAGATTTTGCTAAGATTAGAAAGAAATAGTCTTTATTAAACTTTGAACTCAAATAATCTATATCTTCTTCCAACTGTTTACTAATTTTTATATTTTCTTCATTATTTGATATCTTCGGACTTAAATCATTTAAGCTAACTTCATGACCTAACATAGCTTTAATACCGTAATAGATTGTTCGTGGCCTTTTTATAGCTCCCTCAATAGCTGCATCTTTTAAAGTATAAGCTTTTTCTACATTTGGTATTTTATTTTGGAGTATATCTACAATACCACCATCTTTAGAAGTAAAAACTTCTGAGGAAATAAATTTTGTAAAGTCATCTAAGCTAGATGGACTCATGGAATTTTTATAATAAGTTGTTATTAAATTTGATACCCTTGTTATTTTTAATTTGTCCTGATCATCCAAGAAAGAATCAATACCGTTTTGATTGTAGAATCCTACAGCAAGGTGCTTAATTTTTTCTGCTACAGTTACGTTATATGCATTACCGTAAAGATTGATATTAGTATTTAAAGCTAAAACATTAGAATTTTTAGTATTGTGGGTGAATACAATTCCATCGTTGTCGTAGTATTCTTTTAATTTATTAGCACTCTCGTCTAAAGCAACCATATCTGATAATTGATTATCAATGCCCAGAGAAGTTTTTAAATTAGATTTTATATATTCAGTATAGAAATCAACAAAATATTCCTGAGGTATTTCTACTAATTTAGGGTTGTTATTTCTTACTGTAAAATAATCTTTTGATTTATACTCTGGGGTGATTTCCTTAATGTTAACGACAGATCTTAGGTAGAGTTTATTAATTTCTCTTAATGGAGCAAATATTACTACTTGATTTGTATTGTCTATTATCCCATGCTTTTTCATTAAATTTAACACATCAATATTATTTTCAATATGCAAAACGTATTCTGAATTTTCATATTGATCATCTTTTGTTACTTTAGATGAAAAATCTCTTAATGGCGCAAACCAATTTGGTAGTTTTGTTATCGAATGGTCTTTGGAATAATCTACAAGTACATTCTTGCTGCTAATTTTTATTTTTGAGTCCAGCACAACCTTTGTATTGTTATCAATGAGTGGATTTTTTGAGCTACCAGTTATTGGTTGTCTTATTTCTATAAATCCTTTAGGTAGTTTAGTAACATCTTTAAATATACCTGTGTTTTTGTTCATGTAAATTAGTATATTTTTGTCACTACCTTTTAAAACTTTTTCCAAGTATGAATGTATAGCTAAGAAAATATAATCAGCATTTACTGATGTACTAGGTGATTTATTTTTTGTTTTACCCAAATAGTATGAATAATTTTCTGAAGCTTTTTCATATTGTCTCTCTAATTGGTATACAAGAGTATCGTATGCGCTTTGTTTTTTATTTTCAATACCTTCTTTAACAGCAGCAAGCATACTTCTAGCATTCAATATCTGCTGATTAGTTTCTGGGGATGGAATAGTGACTTCCAAGAATCGTTCTAGATGAGCAATACGATCTCTACTAGAATCTTCAATTTTTTTTACTTGAGAATTGTATTCATTTTTTGCAAAATCTAAATGAAGAGAAGCCCTATTTAAAGCTTCCTGTGCATTTGCTAATTTAATACTATCTTGTTGTATTGATTGCTGTACCTTAAAAGGTATCTCATCACTTTCAAAATTAATTTTTGTACTAGGGTCATTGTCTATGTTTAAGCTTAAATCATATGGAGTTGTTTGTAACTTTGTTATTTTTTGAACAACAGAATTAATTCTTAAGTACGGATTAGGATCAGAAAAGAAAATCATTTCAATGATCTTCATCCCAAAGTCATCAAAAGTAACTCTAGACTCACCCAAAGTATATTTATAAAATTTACACCAATCGTTTAAATTTTCTCCTACACCATAGGATACATAAACTTTAAATTCAGATAGTCCAAACAATTCATTTAATTTTATTTTGTTGTTAGCAAAATCAGTCGCTAACCCATTAACAATAAAGTTGGAATAATTTATGGAATCAAAAAACCTTTCAAATGAATCTGAAAGCTCCACAAGCTTTAGAGTCATTGTACCAAAATCTTTGTCCGAGAAACTAAATCTAGCCTCTAGCAATCCAGTCTTATTGTCTCTAGGTGAATACAAGACGTAGTTCAAATCATCTTCACTTAATGAGTCGAATAGTTGTCCTACAGTAGCAGGCTGTTTACTTAAAATGCTTTCTACAGTCTTTTCAGACGTTGTAATAAACATTTGTGGTGTAAATACTTTAGTTGCCATTTTATCTTACTTTTGGAATTCTTATTGAGTCGCCTGCGTTCAACTGCTGTAATGGATCTGACACGTTATTAAACCAGCATATCAACCAGTCTAGAGTTGGATCTCCGTACACTAGATAGGCAATGTTATCTGCTCTATGCTCATATCCTGCTGGGATTGTTCCATTAGTGTAGTCGAAGTCATCCATGAGCCTCAAAAAACTTTCAAAGGTTAAAGAATTCAAAGAGGTTGAAATGTTCTTTGTTTTGTGGACTACGCTCTCGTAGCCTTTTGATAGGTGATTTCTCATTGATTACCTCTTAGAACGCTCTACCATCAGGGAAGCCAGGGTCAACCGTACCATGATTAAATACTGCTTCCCAACCGTAGTTGTTATCCGATTCAAGCTGATTGCTTGAGCTTGGCTTGTATGTTCCAAAATCTCCAACTCTTGTTTCGCTTAGTGTTAGGTTTATATTAATGACTTTACCAATTAAAGTGTTGATATCATAGCCTTTGTCTTGCTCGATGGAAATATTGTATTGTTCTAAAACACATGGGATGTTTGAATACATTATACCGTGAGTGAGTCTTACGATGGGTGGCCCTAGAGTTGTATTTGATGAGTTGTTAATACACCCTGACCTTATAACAGTAATCCAATACATTATTAGGTCAACAACCTTCAATAGTTTAGGATCTCTTTGAGCCTCTGCTTGGAAAGATGTTTCAAAAAAACTATCTAGCAATCCATCGAAAGCTGAAACTTCTGGTTTGGTCTTTCCAGTTAACTTATCATAAGCGTCCTTATGCTTCTTTGCCATTCCTTGATTTTCAATACCGACTTGAGCTGTACCTTTGTAAATGCCCATAAAGCCTGTCCTATAATTATAACTATATGAACTTGTAAACTTCCCAGGCAAAGGATCAACAGACATCATCTCATATATGTGGGGTAGTGTAATTTTAAACCTTAGATTGAATTGCCTTGATTGACCACCACCGAATGCATACATAGTGGAGTTCCTTCCTATGAGATCGTAGGATATTAGGTTAGCCTTCTTAGACTCCGATATCTCACAGTTCTCAAGCATTGGGACATAAGTTGTACGCTTCTTACCATTATCTAGAGGAAACTGGAAAGCAAGGTACGACCTCTCTGGGAGCTTCCTAGAGTAGATCTTTAAAGCCCTATTTTGTGGCGCGATTAATCCATTGAGTGATAGTGATACCATTATGGTTTACCTATTCTGTTAGTTATATCATTTAATCTACTAGCTGAGTATTGCATAGACCTATGTATATTTGTTAGTAGATTATTCATTTCTTGTCTAGCTCTTGCTTCATCAGCAGCTTGATTTACTCTATTGGCGTGGCCTCTAAGCTGTTCTGCAATAAAATCATCAATAGTTCTTGCTTTGATAACTCTATCCTTCTCAGCAATTGCTTTTGTATGCTTTTCAATTTCCTGTTGGGCCTTTAGTGCTTCATCATCCTTTTTACTTCTATTTGAGAAGTAGTTGATAGCCATTGGTGCAAGTGTTATCGCAGTTGTTAGAGCTATCCCCCATGGACCCGTCAGAAATGAGCCGAATCGAACAAGATTCCTTGCAATAGTTGAACCAGCAATATTCCTAGCGGCTGTTCCTGTGCCTTGGACTAGTGCGCCTGTAGCTGGGTCAAACTGGGCTGGGACACCTGGGATTGTCCTACCTCTTGCAGCGACTCTTAAAAAGGAATTTCGATTCCCTTTTAAAGCATTACCAACACCCTGAGTTACTGACATTATTTGTACTGCTATAGCGATCTTATCTAAGTTAGCAAGCATTGGACTATAGTAATCATATATTGCAGTTTCATAGAAAGACTTTGCAGACTCTATTTGTTGCCTTTGAGTCTTCATATCTTCATCTGATGATTTATCTATAGCCTCTTTAACATTTTCAAGATTCAAGTTTGCAATATTCTGAGCATCCATGAATAGCTGGAACCCTCCTGCTGATTCTAGGATTCCCTTTGTAGCAAACTGTCCACCTTCTCCTGTGCCTCCAACGCTAAATTTCTTTCCAGTTGCTCCAATTCTTGAAATAGCATCTAGCAACATCTGTGCTGCTTGGTCCGATGATTGTGCTCCTGCAACTGAGCCTGCTATACCTTGATTTCCTGTCAAGGCTCTAAGTCTCATGTTACTAGGATCCATTAATTGGTTGACAACATTTGTTATAGCACCAGTTAAACGTGTTCCACTACTAAGTGCTGATATTTTCTGAATGGCCTGAGCAACCATATCAGAGCCAGTCAGGAAAGCTTGTTCTTTTATTGTTCCATCTAAAGCTGTTAGTGCCCTAATTAAAGACTCGTTTGTAACTTTATAACTTCTTGCAAGATCCATATTCTGCTTTGCAAGATTGTCCATAGCGTCTATATTGTCACCAAAGTAGACAGAGTAGTTACTCATTACGTCTACAAGAGCACCAGTAGATTGCCCTGTGTAGCGCATTCTAACGGCTAGCTTATTCAACTCGTCACCAGTTTCTCTTAAGCCTGCTTGACGGAAATCCATCAAGGCTTCAATCAACTCTTTCTGACTTCCTGTAAGCTTTCCAAGAGCAGCACTATTCTCTTTCTGGAACTTAGTGAGTGTAGTTCCCATTGCAACAGCACGCTCTTGAAGCTTTGATGCTTTGCCTATAGCCTGCTTTAAATTAGAGATTGGATCTGAAAATCCTATGACTGATTCTGTGATTTTTCTTGAAGATTTTGTCCAACTTAGGCTGTTCCTATCTTGTAAAGATCTTGTGTATTGCCTTAAGTCTCTTCTAAGACCTTGGATTGCTTGTTCTAATGTCATCTTTTAAATAAGTCCTTAGCTGATATTTTAAGGGAAGCTAGCCTTTCAATCTTTAGTACATTAAAAGTTCTAAAAAGTTGCTTAAAGTTTATACCAAAAGGTTTAACATCTCTTAGCTTTGGTAGAACTTTGTACTGGCTTAGATTTTTTTCCTTGTATACCATATTTACTAATGGCTGCAATTTATCCTCTCTTATGCCGTCTAAAAGGAAGACAGTAAGTAGTTTATTTCCTCTGGAGGAGGTGTATAGGCCGGATTGAGTTCTTTCTGTCTTTATAACCAAAGCAAGTCTATTCTTGTTGTCGTACTTGCAAGTTATGATGTTCCCTGGTTTTAATGAGGAGTAAGATGTAGGTTTAAATGTAGAACTATCGTCTACAACCTTTTTCAATGTAGACTTTTTTGTTTCTCTGACCTCATCTCGGGAAATTTTACTCATTTTGAAAGATTTTCGATTTTTTTCTTCGGTTTTGGAAATTTTCGCCTTTAATATATATTAAATCGGGTTTAAGGAACAAAGGTTAAAGTAAGTAGGTAGAAACAAGAGACTAGAATGAAATAGAATATATAAGATTCTTATTTCAAGGCAAAAATTTATGGAGAGCGTAGACACAGAGATACATGACTTAATGGACTTACTTAACTTCACCCTAAGTAAAGACTTTATGGACAAGTGGAGATTTAAGTATGGAGAAAGACTAGTCAAGCTCTTCCAGCTTAAGATTCTAGATTCACTTAAGAATTTAAAGAACATAAAGTTAAAGACTATGTTTAGATTCCTTACCAAGGACTCAGGCTTTTCTGATGATGTGGTAAAGAATTTCTTTTTAGATATTGACTTTTCGATCTACTATCCTATACTAGTAGGTGTAGACGAGGATCTTGACCCATGAGTAACCACGAATACGTTTTGCCCTCTTGTCCACATTTGAAGTGGAAAAGACCGATTACAGAGAGTGAGTTGCTGGTACGCCGCCAGCACCAAACTAAAACTCTACAGAAGTCATGGGGGTCTGATAGCCTAGAGTTATCCTACGATACCCTCCAGCACCATTATGTAGAGATGGACCTCAGAGATGGCTTGATTGACGAGGAAGAGTACTACAGGCGCAAGGACGAACTTTACGCTACAGATCCAGACACTCCAGCCCAGGAGTCAACGGCATCTATGGTAGGGACTAGCCTATTCCTGATTGGGCTTTGTATCCTCGGGGTCTTTGTCGCTGGTGCCCTGATCAACAACTTCATTAAGTTTCACCTTTGATTTCTTGAGTTCCTTTGCCTCTTGAATCTTTTTAGCTACAGACTCCTCTGAACTAAACTTAGGGCAATGTTCACATTGGTACTCACAGTAATCACAGAAGATATTCTTCTGGGCGGGGAACTCAGCCTTATCGTTCTTCTTCTTGCGGATTCTCCAAACCTTATCAATCTCTTTCTTGCGCCATTGGAAGATCTGAAGCTTAGAGTAGCGGACTGGTACAAAAGTGTTAGTTAGTGGATAGTAGTGAGCGCAGACAATCTTATGAATGTCTACTCCATAGACTTTGTGGATAACGTAGGCATAACCCATAAGCTGCTTGTCATCTAGAAGATCTTTCTTAGACTTTTGACGCTTAGAAGTCTTGTAGTCGATTACAAGATACCCACCATCTGACCCCTTGATAACACGGTCGATGATAGCGATGAACTTTATTCCACCTGCATCGTCAAGAGGTAGTTCGTACATCTTTTCTGTTGCAACGGTATCACCTAAGCTTCCGTTGAATAGCACAAAGTTTTCAATGCACTTTGTGATCTTGTCATTCATCTGAAATTGAATCTTATAAGTTTTCTTTTCAGACTCGGCGATCTTGTGGAGGGTCTTAGGGTCATTCATGGTGTACCCTAACTCAAAGACTTTGTGGATAAATGATCCGAAGTTCAAAGCTTCCTCATTAGCAGATTTAGCACCTTCTATCTTCTCAACATATTTTAGATAGTATTTCCAAAGACACTCATCTATGATATTGCTGCGAGAAGCACTAATACTGTTCATAAACATGATTAATTCCGAGTTCGTAAGGTCGTATTGCTTAGACAAGTTCTCCAATTATAGAGTCGTAAGCAGCGGCAGAGAACTTATTATCCCATCAATATTTCTGGATAGTGACCCTAAAAGGCATATGTCCATCAATCTTGAGTCTGGGATGTGGAGGTGCTTCAAGACTTCCAACACAGGCAATTTCATTAAGCTTTACAGTATTATGGAGCACATTCCGTACCGTAAAGCTTATGAGAACTTCATGTTTGAGAGCTTCATCAGAGAAGCTGATGAAACCCCTCAGGAGGAGCCAAAAACGATCAAGGCTCTAGAACCATTCAAAATGGATTTGGTCGATCCTGAGGCTGAATACGACGATTACATGATGGCTCTAGCTGCTGAGATGATCTGCCATAGGAGGATGCAAGATCAGAAGTTCTACCTCGCTAGAGAAGGTGACTACTTAAACCGTTTGATTATTCCCTTCTACAATAGCGAGTCTGAGATGTTCTTCTTCCAGGCGAGAGGTCTTACTCCGCAGGCTTACCCAAAATACCTAAACGCTAAGAACGTGAAGTCCTCCCATGTTCTTTACCCTTACGATTACGGTAGTTACGATCCGCTCTTTGTTACAGAGGGTGTCATCGACTGCCTAACTTTGAAGCAATGTGGATTCAACGCTACAACAACTCTAAGCTGCCACACATCTAACATTCAAATGGAACAACTAAAGCACTACCCAGGTGCTTTGATAGCTGCATTTGATACTGATAGCGCAGGCAGGAAAGGAACCATGCAATTCCTAGATATGGCAAACAGGTGTAAGCGTGAAGGTGGAGTATTCTTCGCATCACCAAAAGGCTTCAAGGATTGGAATGAAGCCTATGTGAGTGGCGGTGCTAGAAAGGTTAAAGAGTTGTACGAAGAGACCTTCTGCGGCCTGACGTACTTAGACCTATCTGTCTTAGATCTTTAGGATACAATAAACGAGAAGTAGTTAGAGTAAACTTCTTGGTTAAATGCAGTAAACTTCAATCTTGCAATGTACACACCATGTTGTGATCCAAAAGTACCTGCTTGGAATGCTGGTAGAGATGTGATGGCTTGAGTGTTGAAATTAAAGATTACTGTATTATCACTAGTAATATCACAAAGTGCTGAAGTGTCAGCAAATGAGGAGACTGTAACTCTAGAAGCTAGGTTACGGTCTTCATTCTTTTTATAGATCTCAATAGCTGGGTTAAGGATGAATGACTCCTTAAACAAGTTGGTTATCGACTCATCTATGTTTGCGTTCTCAATTGTAAACTCATTGGTAAACTTTAAGTCTACCTTTGAGCCTAAGATAATGTTATGGTTTACTAATCTTGTAGCAACTCTGAATAGAATCGGCTCTGTGACAGAGTAGAACCTATCCTGATGCAGGGTAAACTTGTTGATGATTGTATCAAGTTCTGATCCCGCAACTCGTTTGACCGTCCAAACATCTAGATAGTCTCCTGTAGCACTTACAAGGTTTTCAATAGCTGACCCACCTGAAAGGTTGTAGACAGAGCTTGCAATAGCTGGATCTAGAACTACCGCATAAACACCCTCCCGAAGCCTATAGATGCCTGTTGATTGTGCTGAGTAGTTTGATGTGTCAAAAGCAGAGTCAGTTGTAAGTGTAGCTGAATTGTAGAAATTCATTAACACATACTCGTAAGCATCATCTAGAATCTGCCCATTAGTCCCTATTACAGAACTAGGGTACATATTTGAGGATGCCTGGAAGATCGTAACCGCACTAATTTGGTAAGGGTCTGCGTATCGTCCGTCATTAATAAAGTAAGTAACTAGGGCTGTTCTGCTAAGTACAGAAGGTCTATTGTGCCTCGTATTAGCTGAAATATTATTAATGTACATATTAGCTCTTTATCCTTGAAGATAATTCTTCCTGCTCCTGATTGTAAAGTTTCAGGAACAAGAATCGTTCAATCTTGGTCATACCCTTAACGTCAGAGTACGAAAACCCAATCCTATTTACTAATATGTAGGCTTGATGCAAATGGTAATCTAAAGTTATACCATTTGTTAGGTCACGGAAAAAAAATTTGAGGTTAATGGAACCCCCATGACAGCGTTATGCTTGCAATGTGGGCACTCAAAGCGGAATTTAGATTGGATTCCAAACTTATCGGTGTCAATAGCCTTAATCAGGGTTTTGATGTCCCTAATATGCATTTTTGCCAATGCCTTAGAAATGACTAGCTCATCCTGAATCCCATTGATCTCCAGAACTACTCTTCTCAGGCTTACTGGGTCTTCTGGGTTATCCATAAACATCTCGTCAGAAGATCTACGGTATCTTACCACTGCCTTAACCTTGGTTACTGGAAGCATTACCTCTAAAACATCACTAAATTCATCTGGCACTTCTTCTACAGGTAACTTAGTGATATCAATCTTGGTTTCAACCGTTTTCTTGCAGTTTGGGCAGATTGTCTCAAACTCGTATTCTGGTCCGTAGGATACTTCTCTAATCTTCATCAGCAGATAGAGCTTATCGAACAACAAAAGCTCGTTGGGATTGACTCCCTTAGTGCAGCTTTCAATGATTGAGTTGATTGGGTCTGCTTCCGAGTTTCTGGCTACCAATATATTGTATTCATCCTTAAAAGTTAATGGAGTGACCCTAACACCAGTATAATTGGAATAAGCCTTCCCTCTGGATGGCAAGTCAACAACAACAGTAGCTTCCGATGGTACATTAGAGAAAATGCTGTCAAGAGCCTTTTCTCTATCAATATTTGAATTTGAACTAATTTCGTTAATGTTTGGCATACGCTATTACTATCATTATAGTAGTGTATGGAAATTCATGTAGGCACTTTAAAGTCAAAAATCATCACCGATAACCCGAAGTTATTGGAAGCGTTTTACGAATTGTATGGTTTTGATGTTCCCGGTAAACATTATGTAACAGCCTATAAGAAGAGACAATGGGACGGGAAGAAAAGATATTTTAAGCGTAATGGTGAGTTTAGGACTGGGCTTTTACCTAGAATTCTAAACGACTTAAATAAGATTGATGCCAAGCCTACGATAAAGTCTGATCGAAATAGCGAGCAGTTAGAACTTAAAACAGTAAAAAAGTTTAAGTACTTTGACTACCAAGAAGAAGCAATTAATCACATCCTCCAGAACAAACGTGGAATCATCGAGTCTCCTGTAGGATCAGGAAAGACGCTGATTATGGCTGGGCTTATCCAAAGCCTAGCACCTAGAAAGATTGTGGTTATGTTTAGAGAAAAGGGGATTCTAAGACAGACTTATGAATTCTTCAAAAGCTGCGGAATCAAATCTCTAGGTATCAACTTTGGGGAAGGTTATATCTACGGTGATGTAATGTTGACCACCGTGCAAAGTATCGAGAAGATTCTTGATACACACTTGGAAGAGGCAGGGGCTTTGATTATTGATGAAGCCCATCAATTCTGTAAAGGGGAGACAACCGTAGCTGCCATAGAAGCCTTCCCAAATGCCGTTTATAGGGCCGCATTTACCGCTACAGTCCCTTCTGAGAAAGGAGATATCCATGGAAGGCTCACGCTTGAAGGTGCGTTTGGAGAGGTTTTCTCAACCAAGACTACGGATGACTTGGTAAAGGATGGCAAGCTAGCAAAGCCCATTATCCAGATCATTCAATACGCCCCCTCTGGAGATTTTGAAGGTAAAACTTATCATGAGCTTTACGAGTCTCATATCGTAGATTCTGTAGAACGAAATGCTAAGATCAAGATTGTGATTGATAACATCATTGAATCTAATCCTAAGGCTAAGATCCTAATCCTAGTTAAAAACTTAAGGCATTTGCAGACGTTGGCTGGGATGGTTGATAATGTTTATGTTGTTCAAGGTGACGATGATATTTCCGACCGTTACGACAAAATTGAAAGGTTTATTGCAGATCAAAAGGCTGCGATCATTATTGGCACCAACGTAATGCAAACCGGAATCAACATCAACGAGATTACTCACATGATTAATGCTAGAGGATTAGAGGGTGAGATCCCTACTATCCAGGGGTTGGGAAGAGGGTTAAGAGTAACTAAGGATAAGACCACTCTATACTTCTACGATTTTTATGATAAGGTTCCATACCTTGAGAAGCATTCAAAGAGTAGAATTAACCACTACGAAAAACTAAAGTTTGAAATAAATTATGTCCGACTTGACCCGTGAAACTATTTCCGACACACTAAGACAGATCACAGTACATCAGGATCAAACCATTGACTCTGTTATCAAATCCCTTGAAAGCATTCGGGAAAGCAAGAAGATTAGTGAGCACAACTACAATGTTCTTGTAAATGCAATTCGTGAGCTTGATATCCTTAGAGACGTTTTTATTGTTCGTCTTATGCACGCCTTGAAACGTGGTGATATGCTAAATGGTTAGACAGCACTAAAAACAATACTACCATCAGCATCATTGTAAACCAAAGTAAGATTGCCGCCACCCTCTTCCGCTGCAACCCATGAAAGTGTGCTTGTCGCTGGATCTATCATTAAAACTGCAACTGTAGCTGGTTTTGCTAACTTTTTGACTGATGTTCCATTGTAATAGAATATATCACCAGCAGATAAAGTGTCGCTTGTTGAAAGATTGCCTGATGAATTAACCCAAGAGCTAGTAGAGCTTTGCCACTTTAGAATATCATTATTTTGTATACTGGTATACACAGCGGTAGCTAAGTTACCACCATTTACTGTTGTAGCGGATAAAGCTGTTGCGCTTACGCTTGGAGCTAAAATATTACCTGAAAATGTTGCCCCTGATAAAGTTGCATATTGAGGATGCACATTTCCTGTATCTAACAAGTGCCCTAATAATTGCATATCTGTTAGGGTAATATGTCCAGACAATCCTATAGTGGAAGCTTCAATATTTGAAACTAAAGAGCTTAAGGATGAGTTAGTTGAGGATAGAACATATTGAGGATGCACATTTCCTGTATCTAACAAGTGCCCTAATAATTGCATATCTGTTAAGGTAATATGCCCAGATAATGCTATAGTGGAAGCTTCAATATTTGAAACTAAAGAGCTTAAAGCTAAATTTGTTGAAGATAGAACGTATTGAGTATGTGGGTTGCCTACAGTCAAATCAGTTAAATTATTGTGGCCACCGTGCTGATATAGTGAACTTGTGGAATTCCAAATCAGGACTTGGCCAGATGATTCTGGAGGATCATTTTCAACATCATGCAGGAATGTTGTATCGTATCCAGGGTCAATCTTTACGAATATTACACCATCAGTAGCGTGGGATCTAGCTACTGTGCCTAATCTAATGCTGTGGCTTGGTTTAGCTTCTTGTGTATTGGTGTACTCTCCAGCAGTATTTGCAAGATATACAACATCACCAATAGAGAATGCAGAAGTATTTACATTTCTTACATACCCAAATGTTGTGATAAATCCATCTGAATTGTGGGAAATATCTTGAGTGCAGATACCAACTATATTTTGAATTGTGCAGTTAGTATTTGCAGAAGCCTTCGCAACTTGAAGCTTTGCAGCACCAGTACCATGAACACCTGATACATAAACAACATCACCATTGTATAGAGTATCCCCTGTCTCGTTTCGAACCTTGATTACTTGTTCTTGGCCGACTTGGAGAGTAGTGTCGGTACTAGTTTGTATATCAATAGTGCTGTAATCGTCATTCCATGCAATCTCACCTAACTCTAAGGATGGAGTAATTCCGGTCACAAATAGTATGGACGAGAATGATGACGCTGACCCACCTCCAGAAGCCCAGGCAGCTTCATTAGCTGTAATATAAGCTGAGAGATTTATTGTTGAGGTTTGAAGACTTGATACAACAGAACTTAAGGCTGAGTTAGTTGAAGTTAGGACGTATTGAGTATGTGGGTTGCCTACAGTTAAACCACCTAGCGTGTTATGACTAAAAGTCGGTGCAACAGCCGTCCACCAAACTGAAGGATCAGATAGGTTGAATGATGATGTACCTAACTCATAGGTCATCAAGGTTCCATTTGGCCATGCGTAAGGAACTGAGCTAGTAGTTTTATCAAACTTATAGGTAGGTACGTTAGTGGTATCACCTAAAAGAGTGGTTCTAAGGAATTCATCAATTCCAAGCGACTCTGGGGAGCCAGTCTGGTCACCAATGATAACAGCATTTGCGGTTGGAGGTGTAAATGTTAACCCATCATTATCTGTATTTACAACTACAAAAGAATTAGCATACCCAACATAATTAGATGGAGTGTCTGTTAGGTCTGTAAAGGTTGTAGCCCCTCCACCTGTAACTGATATTGATGTTGCCTGCCAATTCCCTGTACCTGTAAAATACATTAAAACTTGGCCATTGCCAGGAGTAGGCGCATTTACATCAAACAAATCATCAAGCTCTAGAGCAGCTAATGATGCGGTTGTAGCATAGTTTCCTAATGATGCGGTGGTTGCATAATTAGTTAATGTTGAGTTTAGGGCGTAATTATTTAATGATGCAGTTGTAGCATAGTTACCAATATCAGAAATATTAGCTGTGGTTATTTGGCCAACTACAAAATCTACTGTGGTAGTACCTGCATCTCCTGTTATTACAACGCTATTATCAGAAGAATCTAAAGTTAACGTATCAGGTCCGGCATCCGCTGTCAACACATTAGTGTCTGGAGTAATTACCACACCAAAAGCATCAAACCCACCACCACCTCCACCACTTTGAGCAGCAACTTCCCACTTACTTGTGGTTGAATTCCACTTAATAATATAATTATTAGCTAACCCTGTAAAGTTTATATCACCCATTGATGAAAGGGTGATACCGCTAAAGTTAGTTGCAGATACTAAAGTTACAGCAATAGAGCTTAACTCAGTAAGCCCTACAGGTTTATTTGTAGAGCTACTGTAAGTAAGTCCTACAGGCTTGCCATTAACATAGCTCATTTAGATTACTTTTTGAATGGTGGCTTCTTCTTCTTTGGTTGAGGCTCTTCTTCCTCTTCTTCCTCTTCTTCCTCGTCACCAAAATCTTCTTCGCCTTCATCCTCTTCTTCATTGTGGGAATCTATGTCAATGTGGATATCTTCATCCTCATCACCCTCTTCCTCATCACCCTCTTCGAAATCGACCTCACCTTCTTCGTCGCCTTCATCACCTAGACGAGCATCGAGTTCATCGTCAATAAGCTTTCTATCTTCCTCTTCGTCAGGGTGGTCACCTTCCATACCAATTTCAGACTTCAATCCTGAAAGGATATCTTCGATAGTAGATACCAAACTTGTCAGAGTGTCTTGACCAATTTCCTCTGGGGGAGCTTCCTCGGGTGGTAACCCCATGCCACCACCTTCAAGTTCATCACCCTCTACTGAACCTTCATCTTCTGGTCCCATATCACCTCCCATGGACTGTGCAGCAGCATCTTCTGCTGAAACATCAGTACCCATTGGGGTTCCTTCATCGTCCATTTGAGAGCCTTCTAGATCCTTCTTACCACCAGCCATTTGACTTGCTGCTGGCTTTGGCATAACCTGTTGTGGCTCTAGCCCTGGATTAGCTGGAGCTTCCATTCCTTGTGCTGGAGGTTGAATATCCTGTTGTGGGGCTGCGCCTTGAGGTTGGCCTTGTGGTGCTCCACCTTGAATCATTGGTCTAATGAGCTTTAGGATTGTTCCAATCTTACCTAGATCATCTGCAACCTGATTGAAGTCTAGGTATTGCATTAGTGATGTCTCATTAACAGCACTCTTCAACCCAGCCTTACTGAATATCTCATTCAAGAACATTGCAACGTCAATTGACTCTACACCATTCTTGATCTTTAGCATATCGCCAAATTTTTTCAAGTGTTCCTTAAGAACTGAATCCTTTGGAGCCAACTTTGACAAGACGTAGAAAATTAGTTGTTCAGTCTTCAACAAACTTTGGAATGAAGGAGTCTCAGTTAGGTTGTTAACATTTATACCGTACTTCTCATCCAAAAGGCCAAGGATATAATTCTTTACTGGCTTCTTCATCTCATAGATTGAAGCTGAGAACTTTTGAATATCCTTGCTAGAAACTTCTAGCTCATTCAATGCGAGTGAGTTAGAGATTAGGTTTGTTAGCTGCTTCTTAGTTGCTAGAGCAAAGTAAGGAATATCAGCAACAATCTCTGCTACCTTTGTGCAAACCTTATCTTGGTTGCTTTCGTAAATCATGGAAGCAAGTTCATTGATTGCTTCATCATGTGCCCAGGTTGTATCAAGGTGTACCTTAGCCTCTAATAGTTCTTTACGGATTAGCTCTTGGTGGCAAAGGTGCTCATATACAGAGTGATTAGCTATTGGGGTAACCTCAAACACTTTAGACTCTTCTAAGGTCTTAATATCAATCTTAGGAAGATTAAATGACTTTGCAATTACTGATGCTAGCTTAACTGAATTCTTTATCTCAGGGATATTTGAAGCGTTGGATTCCTTTAGGAATTCAGAAATCTTATCCTTAAGCTGGGTAATCTTTGAGAACTCAGGAGTATTAATTATATTTGTTTGTGAACCAAATCTTTGAGTCTTATCCTGAAGTCTAGTCTTAATTCTCTCGTAAGACATCTTAGTCTCAAACAACCCTAGTATTTCATCAAAGGTGCCTTGAGCTTTGTCGTAACTATCTTCGAAAAGATTTGATATCAATCCAAACACTTTTTTCTCAGTAACCTTATCAAATGCTTCTTGATTCTCTAAAACAGAAGAATCTTCAACATTAATATTAGTTAGTTTTAAGTTTGGCTTGAATGCGTACTTCCCAGAGATAACGCTACCAGACTCAGTAAGGTAGGTTACGATCCCATTGTCTACGCTGAAAAGTTCGACATTCTCTCTCAATGAACGGCCCAGATAATCCCCAATCTTCAACAAGTTTGAGAACTCTTTACCACGATTTTCGAATAAGTTAGTTAGCATTGCTGTATACTTGACCTTCAAAACATATGTATGATAGAATTTTAGCTTATTTGAACTAATTACGCTTTAGCTCGGATTTTAAGTGTATCAAAACCTTTCTAGCTTGTGGTGAAAGGCCACTTGACTCATTTATCAAACCTGTTAAAATGTTCGATAGATCTTCATTTTGGGTTGGTGGTATATTTTCCTGTGGCTCCATTTGCGGTTGCCCACCTTCAGGAGGCATACCTCCAGCATCCATACCTGGGGGAGGCATCCCACCAGCAGCAGGTATCCCACCAGCAGCAGGCATCCCAGGTGCCCCACCCATTCCACCTGGGGCAAGGGCAGGATCTTTTTGTTCCTTCTTCAACTTGTCTTTTATTTCCTTGATTTGGGTATCGTTAAGCTGATAGTAATCCTTGTAAATCTTTTCCACAGGGAATATTTGAAGTCCCTTAACGGCTTGCACTACTCTTGCCTTTTGTTCGTCTAGATCTAGCTGACGCTTTCTAGACATATCAGATGGGGCTGGTAGCTTGATAATTAAGTCATTAATTCTGTTGATTGGGAAACCCTTAATCATTAAGTGACGCTTGGCAATAATTTCCAAGCCCTTTTCTACAGACTCTTGAATTCTTACAATTACTCTTGCAAACTTAACGTCAAGCTGTGAAAGATTAGCTTTTCTATCGGGTGCTTGATCCTTCTCAACAACATAATCCTTTGGAATCTTAAGAGCAGCTAAGAGCTTATCTCTAAAATATTTTACGTCATCAACTTCACCAAGATTCTCTGCCCCAGGTAGTGTTTCGATCTTTGTACCTGAACCCTTTCCGTTAACGGCAATGTAGAAATCTTCGTCTGGTGCTATAGCATTGTAGGTTTCTTCTATATTGCCAGTACCTCTATTATAAGATTTAGTTTTCTTAAGCTTATCCATTTGAAGCTTTAAGTGAGCTTCGGCTTTTGTGGATGGAAGTGAGCCTGTATCAATGTAGAATATTCTGCGTTCAGGTGCGCGAGAAAGACGGTAGATCAACATTGCGTCTTCCATCATCTTTAGCTTACGGTAAATGTTTCTTGCAGTAGCAGCAATTGACTTACCATAAGGGTAGTGCATTGGCTCAGATGTATGTAATCTGAAGTGAACTATTTGCCCTGGATCTAGGGGGATTACTTGGTTGTTAGTTAGGTCTGGTCCTGCACCTCCATAAGTAGTCCATTCTTCCTTAGCTGGAATTTCCTGAAAGAATGACTTCAAGTATCCGAACTCATCCTCAACTCTGTAAATGAAGTTTGGATTAAGGATTTTTATTCTTTGGATACCCTTCTTAATATCATTAACGTCTACTACAAGCTCAAGAAAGTTATCACCGTACTTTACAGTATTTCTTACAATGTCCCAAAGATAACCACCAAGATCAATGTTTTTGAATAATGTTGTAATCTCTTTTTTGATTGCTATGTCATCGGAAATGATATCCCACTTAGTACCATCAAGATTCTCCTGAGTACAATCGTCTGCATAGATATCGAATGCCGACCCAATTTCAGGGTAGGTATCCATATCTTCGTATTCTTTGTAGCGATTTTTTCTATCGTATTCCTGTTGTGGAAGGATAGGGTACTTTTGATCCTTTATTAGCTGTGAGACTCTTATTACATCTCTAGCAGTTACAGCGTCACCATGCAACGGTTTTGGAGGCTCGACGGTAATTACTTCGTCTGTGTTTTGAGTTAGTCTAGGATCTTCGTATCTTCCTCTAGCAAAAAATTTAGTAAAGAATCTGCCAATAATACCAAAAGGGGCGAAGTACCCCTGCTGTGTTGACGCAAATTCAGTAAACCCTTCGTTTAATTTTTTAGTAGCCATTGTAAGTCTTCTTTAGAAATTCCACCTGTAGCAGTTTTAGCTGTATAACTGTATTTAGATGTGAAAATAGCCTCTGGACTCATAGCGTTATCCATAACTGAATCTTTTTCTATCTGCGAATTCCCTCTTAACTCGTTAAACACTTTAACGGTAAGGCTTAGTGCCATAATTAAGTCATCATGGCAGTTATTATCTGCCTTGATCTTTCCGGTATCAGGATCTATAACAAAGGTAAATAACTCTTCAATAAGTCGTTCCGAGGCAATCTTTATTCTACCAGTACGGATAGTATGCTCCATGTCTGCGAGCATTGTCTCCCTATTCTTTTGTGTAACTTGAACTCCGATCTCTCTAGAGTCATCCATTACTAGATTTTCGTACTCGTAGGTTTCTTTTAAGAAGTAAATCAGGTTATTACCTATTGTATTTCTTTCAGGTAACACATAGGCTAAATTGTACAATCTGCCTTCGTCGCATATAATTTTAGCAAACTCATTTATAGGTGTTCTATTAGAATAAAATTCTGCAACTTGTTTACCATTGTACAAGTCAATAATGTGGAATGCTGAATAATCCCTTTGCCTACCGATTGAGCAGTCAACACCAATAGCGTAGTCGTGGTAAGGGACTGGATCTTCCCAGATACGCATTCTATTGTTGTACTTAATCTTGTAGTCGTTGGATATCTCTTCTTTTAATTGAACTAGGATTTCACCGTCTATGTAAGTTTCACCAGTACCTAGGAAGTTAGCTTCGTACTCTTGCAACCATTGCTTGAGAGAAAGGTTAGCTCTTGTAGTTTTCTCCCACTCATCAATGTTTACTGGTGGGTCGTACTTCTCCATCAAGTCATAGAGATGTTGATACTCTGGATGTCTAAAGTATTCTGGGTGTTCCTTCCAAGTAATATCAATAGCATTAAAGTTATTTTCTTTTGCTATTGCTTCGGAGTACATTTTGTGGAACCAGTTACCAATACCATTAACCGTGCTTAATGCTATCACAGAACCGCCAGTTGAAATGATAGGGTAGGATGCTGCCCAAATAGTATCAATGTGCTCAATGAACGCAGCCTCGTCAAGGATAAGTAAGGAGCCTGGAATTGAACGTCCGGCCTGCTTTGACGATGCCTTGGATTTAATCACCGATTTGTTTTCAAGCTTAAACGTGTGTTTATTATCCTCAAGAACTTTAGGCTTCAACCAGTCGGGAAGCTCCGAATGCATTAATTTGATACGTTCAATAATTTCCGTAGACTCTGCCTCTCCCTTAGAAAGGATAGCAATTGTTTTGTAAGGATTGAACATTGCTAACCACAAAGAGAATGCTGCAATAAGAGTGGTGCATCCTGCCTGTCTAAATTTTCTAAGAATGTTGAATCGGTGACTACTAAAATCTTTTAAAATTCTTTGTTGAAATGGATACAAATCAAAGGTTACTAATCCTCTTTTAGGGTGGGTAACTTTAATGTAGTTCGAAATAAAGAACACAGGATCTTTGCTACATTTCTTGAAATTTTCTATGATTTGCTCGGCTGTCAGGCTATCATTCATGGGTCTATGACTCTAAATCGAAGAATATTCTTCTCAATATGTACTCGGGCTAAAGCTCAACCTCAATCATTAAGTTCCTTACTTTCTTATATTGAAAGCGATAAGGACATGAGTTACAGCATAGCCTATGATCCTAAATCTATCTACGAGGGGCACACTAAGAACCTAGATCAGTTTACAGGCCAAGACTCAGATATCGTAGTCTTGTGCCATGATGATATAGAGATTATTAGCCATGTGGAAGCATTTAAGAAATACCTTTATTTATCTGTATTACCAAATACAGGGTTTGTTGGAGTGGCTGGTTCTACCAGATTCGATAAAGAAATTGGGGGGGCTTGGTGGGCTGCGAGACAATCAAGAGAAACCAGAGGATTTGTCTTCCAAGGAAAAACATTAGAAGATGCTACACCTAATTACTTTGGGCCTGCTGGTCAAGTAGTAGCTTTGGATGGTTGCTTCTTAGCAATCCAATACAAGAAACTAAAGGATATTGGAATCTCAAAGCCTGAGAGTCTTTCTAGTGACTGGGATTTCTACGACATCCACCTAACAATTAAATCTCATTATCTCGGTTACAATAACTACGCTGTGCCTATAATGATCAAGCATGAGTCCCCAGGTATCATGCGGGAAGAATGGTATCGAAGCCGAGACGAGTTCCTATCAAACCAATACTTCCACAAAATTTTACCAATTAAGTTAAACTATGACCGCACTAACGGGATTCCAAGGTATGTCTGATTATCTAGTAAGTTTTATTATCTGGTCACTAGCAGTATTTGGAACAACAAATATTGTTACCACATCAAAGATGTTTTCACCGATCAGATCGGGCTTTAGCAGGGTTCCATTTCTAGGTAAGCTGCTGAAGTGTCAACTCTGCTTTGGATTTTGGGTAGGAATGTTTTGGGGGTTCTTCGTTTGGAACCCTTCCGAAATGTTGTTCCTAAGAGCTTACAATGGTGATATCCAAGTATTGTTCGACTTGCTATTTAATGGCGCAGTAGGGAGTAGTGTCGCTTGGATACTACACCTAATCACATTGAAGTTTATGACTTCAGAAACGTAGTCAACACCCGTTAGAACAATGGGTGACTCTTCTTAAACCAAAAGTAAGTTTTAATAACATGATTAACAGAGATATATATGCTCCAAGGAAAACATACTTCCTTGATATTGATGGAACTCTTTTAGAGCATATTGATGATTTTGAAAATATTCATCAATATGAAACTTTAGAGGCTCTACCAAAAGCGAAGGAAAAGACAATAGAATGGCATTGTAATGGCCACCTTATTATCTTAACTACAGCTAGGGCAGAGTCACTAAGAAAGCTAACTGAGAAGCAATTAGAGAATGCTGGAATTGTTTACGATATTCTTTTAATGGGTCTTGGGGCTGGCCAAAGAATTTTAGTAAACGATGTTGTCGATAATTATAAAGAACCCAAAGCAATTTCGTATAATGTTTGTAGAAATATTGAGGGGCTAGCCAACATTCCATAGCGTCAGCTTATACATAAATTTGTATAAGTTGCTACTATGGATACCCTATTCGGTAAGATAAGTGAAATCATTCCCTGGTCTGAATTAGCCACCCTTTTAATAGGCATCGGCTTTCTGTATTTAAAGAAAGTCCATGGTAGCTTAAGAAAAGTAGTCGATCAGGTCACTCACAATGGAGGGTCTTCCATGTTGGATTCAATAGCTAGAATTGAGTTAAAAACAACTGAACTGGCAGCAATAAGTGATGTTCTCCAACAAGTCTCCAACAAACCACTATTTAGGACTGATGAAAATGGAGAATGTGCCTGGGTAAATCCAGCTTATAGTGAAATAGTTGGAAAGTCATTAGAAGACTTGCTGGGGCATGGATGGGTCTCTATAGTTGATCCCGCCTGTATGATAACACTAACAAATGAGTGGAATTTAGCTGTAAGTGATGGAAGACGGTTTGATTGTACATTCTATGTTGTTAATAAATTAAAGGATTTGAGGTTCAAAGTAAGATGCAGAGCCTACCCAGTAAAAGTAAAAGGTAAAGTAGTAGGTTATATAGGTGGATGGATAATCCTAGAAAAGCAATCATTAAGTGAAGCAACAAATGAAGATGAACCATAATAGTATAGTTTCTGACCTAACTTCATGCAACCGGGAATTATCTTTCCTAGTAACAGAAGCAGAGTACGGTGTAGAATGGCATAGCGTACCAAATGCAAAACTAGAAATTATTAATGACAGAGTAAGATTACTTAAGGTGTGCTTAGATGAAATCTTCCAAATTCTCCAAGAACACGAAAAGAGTTAACGAGCAGCATCTTTTAAAGAGATGCAAGAAGATCTTACTAGTAGCTAAAGATATTGAAAGTTTAAAGAAAAAAGTAAGTTCAGATTCCTTAGCTTTGCTTTCCTTGTACCAATACTTCTTAGAACGCAAGTCTAAAGCAAAATTTAAGGACTTCGAAGATTTCTTGGATTGGTTCTTGAACTGCTGTTCCTAGAAGCTATAATACGTCCTCGCGCATCGGTAGCTCCACTTACCCACAGGATAGTTATGGCCAACTTCAGCGACGGCGAAGAATACGAGTTTGATGAAATCCATTTGGTGGACGTACTTGAAGCTTTTAGCTACACCAACGCCCTTACAGCCTCAACTCCTCTTCCGCAATTGGTAGAAGAGTTCAAACAGTTCCAAAAACCTGTAGATGGGGTTTACCGCATCTCAGTAGATATTTATCTTAGTTTTGTAAATTTCATCTTGAATAATTCTTTGATGGAACTAGTAAAGCAAGGGCTAGTAGACTATTCCTTCGATTCAGATAAGGGCGACTTTGTTTTTAAGTTAAAGTGAGAAACCATAAACTGTGGCGACTCTGAACATTAAATCCCTGATAGCATCTTTGTCTCATGTTGTACGCATCATATTCCTTCTTTTTCGTCTAAAGAAAAGAGAGTTAGTAATCTACCGAGCGATGGTAGAAACTGCCAAGCCTGGGGAGATGAGAACCCTAAGAAAGCTAAGAGAAAGTCTAATAGGTAAATGAGATCAATGGAAAATAAAAACTCACAGATTTCTCGGATAGATCTTTTTATTGTCTGGTTTTCTTGTATAATGCTTGCTCTCCAAGGATACTTGCAAAGTGAAAGTATTCACAATCTTAAGAAAGAAGTCGAAAGCTTGAAACAAAAGATTGAGATTCAAAAATGACCGACCAACAAGAAAACGACGCTCTGAGCGAGAGCGCGGCGAAGGTGCTGGGGTGGGTCCGTGGCCAAATTGGGTGGTATCGCCTCGACGAGTCTGGGCGACCTCCTGTCAGCTTTGGTAATTACACTATCCTCCCTCGATTTGCTTCAGACTGGTCCCTCCTGCCCGAGATGCTGGCGTGGCTGCGGGAGCGGTTGCCGGATGCTGACGTAGTACTTTCACAAGACAACTCATTGAAAGACTGCCAAGCGGTGGTCTGGCCCAAGGCCGCAGGTAGCATGACGGCTAGAGGCGATCTTGTCGGCGGTGTCGTAGTCAAGGGCGGCGACACCTTCCCCGAAGCCGTAGCCCGTCTCGTCATCGCGGTTGCGAAGAGGTTGCTAGGGAGCAATACCCAAACCATCAGACTATAATTGGCGAAAGGAAAAGTTATGCATAAACTAACACTTACAAATTATGGGGCTGAAAAGTTTCAAGGGTGGCTAAGAACCACCTCAGATTTCTGGCAAGAGGGCGATTTTACCTCTCCTTTAGCATTAGGAGATATGCTAATAGTCCCAGGAAGAGAAATTGGATTCGGAGTTCGTACAGTAGACGTTTTCTGTACTTTGAATCCAGGCGAAACTAAAGTCATTCCAATGGAAGACTGCAAGCCATTGGATTCCTTGGATTTCCTTGACACACCACTACAGGAAATTAAGGCACCATCCATTGATGATGTAAGAATGAAACTAGTGTCGTGCATTCGTGACG
>Ga0129336_10000461_pt1 | contig 23842 bp, 20 predicted proteins | sample CPB6_02_DNA_FD_96878 | JGI IMG/M metagenome (GOLD analysis project Ga0129336, IMG submission 96878) | Freshwater to marine salinity gradient microbial communities from Chesapeake Bay, USA - CPBay_Sum_0.6_0.2_DNA | ecosystem: Environmental > Aquatic > Marine > Coastal | place: USA: Chesapeake... | reverse complement strand
TCTCCAGAATATTTTTTAACCTCTGGATTTTATATCCCATTGACAAACGATTGGCCTAGATAATAATTTCTATTATTTATTACGGTCGATATACCGCTAAAAATTGTGGATATTGATAAAGAAGCAGATCCTCCGCTGATTGACAGAGACCCTCCACTTGCTATAGAATTAGAAAATTCAATTAAATCATAACTATATGTAGGGACAGACTGTGCGGTTCCTACGGTATTAAAACCCGCCATAGTTCTATCTTGCCAGTATTTTAGAACACCTGTTATTTGATCATAACTAATAACTCTACCTATAGCTGTTAATCCTGTGCCAACAGTTTGAGTAATATATGTATCTGGAGTGAAAGTTGCTGTACTGTATCCAATTCCAGTTAATCTCATTGCATAAGCATTACTTGCTTTTTCTAGACTTAAAATCTGAGAGGATCCATAAAATTCTGGGTTTTTTACAATACCTATTCTTGCAATTTGATTTCCAGTTATGAAATCTGGATTTTCATTGTCATTTTCTATTCTAGAATATAGCAAAACATTATACGCTCCTAATTCTCTATAGATATCAGATCCATGTCCTCCTTTTGGTGGAATTATTACATTGAAAGATGGTTTTCTTGTGGTAACTGGAACATTACCAGCGTTTAAATCCACATTACCATATGTATATCCAGATCCTTGATTGGAAACCGTTATTGACTCTACTTTTTGATCATTATTAATAACTAGAGTGCATTCTGCTCCAGTCCCATCACCTTTAATTGGTACTCTAGTATAAACTCTATTAGCAGTTCCAACACCAACTCCTCGATCAGTAATCGTAACAATTTTTATGGAACCATCAACAGCATTTGATCTTACAGGTGCTTGATCTGGATCTGTTTCCCAGTTTTGTGGAACTGGCATAAAATTTGTAGAATCAAATTTTATAATTTCGCTAGGTGTAATAGTATAAAGATATTTCCAAATATAACCATCACCACTATCTCCAGCAGCTCTTGGTTCTAAATCAGTAAATCTTGGTTCATCTAAGGATGGTCTTCCCGATGGATTTTCTGGAGTGGTTCCATTTTGAAGGCAAATGTAAACTCTGTAATCTCTTGTTAAAACATAATATGGTGCTGCATATAAATTAGAAAATCCAGATACTTTAGCTGTGTTAGATCTACTATAATCATGCCTATACATATCATATGTTGTCCCTGACGCCCAAACTCTTTTTTGGATCACTTGACGAACATCAGAAGCTCCTATTTTCTTTAGAGCAATTATACTATCCCAATAATTATTCTCCTCATCAAAATTATCTTTTGGTGGAGGGGGACTTACGTTCCAATCACTTTGAAGATCTGTTGGATTTGGTAAACCAATCCAAGCATAATATGAATCAGTACTAGTTACAACACCAGCAACAAAATTTTTAGCATTTAGTATTCTAATCTGATCAGTTATAATTGCGGCCATTTTACAGAGCTTTTTACTTATTTATTATGATAATTTAAATGAAGTTGATCCGATTCCAACAGCAGTGAAGATGATTCTATCTCCAGACAAAGTAATTTGAATTGCAGTACCTATTCCAGAATCACTAATAAAACCACCAGTTGCGGTAACTATTCCAGAACTTCCTTCAATTTCCACCTTTGCGCCCACTGTAACGCTGTTCGGGCTGATTATAGTGTATCCTGCTTGAGCCGAAGGAGTTTGGTTGACTGTGGTGTCATTAGTTACATACAAAGATTTTGTTGGATTAAACCATCTTGGTCCCCAACCTACCCCCGTTACATATAATGGTCTATTTGTCCCTGTTGGATTATCAACAAATGGTATTAACCAAGACCCAGTAGTTGGAGAATTTGAGACGTTGGTATTGAGATAGATTTGAGATGCTCCACCACTAACATCTCCGGTCAAAGATCCATTAAAACTAGTTGCTGTAACAACACCACTAAATTTTGCATCACCAACAACATCCAACTTTGATGTTGGACCTGTACTTGCTATACCAACATTCGAAGTTGTATTAATTCCAATCGTTGTTGATCTCCAAATAGATTCTCCCCCACCACCCAAAGAAGTAGCATTAATAGTAACACTACCTGTTGATGCAGATATTGTTACACCTGTGCCAGCAACGATCGAGGTTACTATTCCAGACGTTAAAGATGATCCGTCACCAAGAAGTGTGTAAATTTCAGTGAAATTGTTATTAATTTTTAGGGCACCAGCTAATAAATTATCACCATTTCCATCATTTGGTGCTAAACCAGTGCCTATCCCTTGCTTTGCCATTATTATGGTAACTTTTAAAGGTATTTATGATTAGTTTTTGTAGTTTTTATACTTTAATGGGGAAACTCTTATGACTCTGGAAGAAGTTGTAATTCCAGAAATTCCATTTAAATTATATGATTCAAATTCATTTGCTTCGGCTCTACCACTTAAAACAATTTTACCCCAACTGTACTTGCCAAAATAATTTGAATCTAATATTGTTCCATCATATGATAATCCAGTCATAGATCCAGAAGTATCAAATGTATACAATGTACTATCAAACGTGATGGTTGAGGAATCAAATGTTACCGAAGAAATTGCAACATTAGTAAATCCAATTCCAGATAATCCTATTGTTCCTAATCCAGAAACTCTAGCCTGTATTCTACTTACCGTTGTTGTTCCAATTCCAATGACTTCTTTTTGAATAATGTCAAAATCTTCGACTTGATAGATATTATCTAAGTAGTTTGTTCCTATTGAAACAACAGTATTATCTGATCTTCTAGACACTATAGAAGTGTTTGCCAACCCTATATGTGTATCATTAACAACAAAATAATCGCCAGTACTAATCCCACTAACAGTTATTGTACTATCAACTAAAGAAGCATCTCTAAATTCTGAATTTTTAGTTATGAATAGATCAAATATCACTCTAGTTCCAAAAGAAATAGTAGTAACTCCAAGTCCAACGATAACACCATAATCTCCACTATAAGAAGTTACTGGATTGGTTTCGGTTTTTGCTAATGGACTTTCAATCAAAACTGGTGGCGGAGAAGTACGAGTATATCCAACTCCAGAAGAATTAATAGACACCAATGAAACAGTTCCTCCAATTGAAATTGTAGAGGAAGCAGTTGCTCTTTGAGTTGTTCCAAATCCAATAGGTGTACCTATTGTAACAGATGGAGAAGTTGTATATCCAGAACCACCGTTCGAAATTCTTATCGATGATATTGTTCCAGTAGAAGAAACAATTGCCGTCGCTGCTGCCGAAACTAAATTTTCTTGGGATATTAAGGTTATATACTTTTGGAAAGATAGATTAATATCATTTTCATTATATGCATCAAATAATGTTCTCAATGTATCTACGTAGATGATTGTATTTCCAACTCCAACTGATTGTATCACATAAGAAGTAGGATAAACTAAAGATTCGTATAGATCTCTATCTTTTCCAACTTCTTTACCATCAATAATTTTATCTTCAGTTTGTCTAGTCCAGGTAACAGGTCTTATGATAGATGGATCAGTACCACTTCCTGGACCAAAATATGGATTTGTTCCTACAACGTTTACGGATTTGATATTGTTAATTGTTCTTGCATCTTCTTGATATGTTATTGGTTGTCCTAAAGAAGGATCATATCCAATTGTTAAATTGTCTCCAGGTTTAACGGTTTCAAGAATATCACGATCAACAACATCAACAGATCCACTTCCTCTATAGAATAAAATCTTTGATTTATCTCCTGGTTTTGGTGCTTCTGTAAAAGATATAATAGTTCCGCCACCAAATACATATCCTTCTCCTGGAACTTGTAAAACATCGTTTACAAATATCAATAATGTAGCTTGAACATCAATCGGAGATCCTTTAGAAGCTCTAATTGAAACAAGATTTCCAGCAAGTCTAAGTGGGAAAGATTTAGTTTCTCCATCAAACGATGAATCTAAATTGTCAAGAACTTGCAATTCTCCAATTGACCATCCAGTAAATTTATCTGAGATTGTTTTTTGAACACTGATTTGAAATTCGTTAGACTCATTAAAATCTGAAGTCGTTGGAATTCCTGTCAATCCACCAAAAGGAACAGTCAAAATTTCTCCTTGACCATATCCATATCCAAAATTCTTTATTTCAAAATCTATTACACTAGATCCTTGTCCAACAACAATATCAATAGTTGCTTGAGTACCTACTCCAGAAACAGAAGAATTGCTGTACACCAGTGGTATATTTGAATATGAAAGTGGACTATCAATTACAACATAGGGCGGATTAGTGGATGTATATCCAAAACCAGAGTTTGTTACCGCTATACTTACGATATTGCCATTATTAACAGTAGCAGTTCCAATATATTGAATATTTGTGGTTTCTAAAGATGATGTAGCAACACCAACTCTAACTACCTGATATGGTCTGTATCCAGATCCACTATTACCTATTGATATTGAAGATATAGATCCAGCAATAGATACGATTGCTGTTCCTCCTGCTCCAATTAAAGGTTGATAACCATACCCTTCAATTGATCCGACAGAAATAATTATTCCACCAACAGGAATGCTTGCGTTATTTGGATCATATGAAACAGAACTTGCAGATCCGGTAAATCTTACTGAAGTAATTCCAGAAAATTCTGTTAAATTGTAATCATAGATATCTCCTGGTCCTTGGAAAATTCCATCAATGAGTATAACCGCATTACTAGTTACTATTCCACTAACACTTGAACCTAAAGAAGTTAAAGTGAATTGTTTGTTCTGTCCGTTAAATCTGCCAGAAATATCATCAAAAATGTAATTTTTTGCATATGTTTCCTCAGAAGATCCTTGCAATCCAGATCTCATAAATGATCTTCCTTGGAATCTAGATCCTGTGGTTATACCTGTCCAATCTCTTTCGTTTGGAGGATTTGTGGTAGAAGATAATGGGGTATTTCCATATGGAGCTTCTGCAAAGTTCAAAGTATTTTCAATAATATTATAATTTCCTACTACTTTTGTGATTTTTGCAGATGTCGAATGTCCAGATAGAGTAGTTCCCATCCATGATCTTCTAACCCTTATTGCAAAGGTATCCCCAACACCTATAGATTCAATTCTCATTATTTCATTATCAATTTTAATTAAATCTGTCCCAAAGAATGATGTTATTCCTGTAAAATATGCAACATTATCAGTTGTTTTTAATTCTTTAGATAAACTACTAGTAATCGCAGTTGCCACAACAGGTGATTGAATTACATTGTCTATAGCAACTATTACTTTGGCATTTTGATTTATTGATGCGAAACTATGAGAGGTTCCAATTCCAACGGAAGTAATGTCAATTTCTTTCGGAACATATGAAAGAGCATCTGCAGCAGTTTGTGCCAGTTTTATTTCCGATTGGTTTAATTTGATTACATAAAGATCTTGAGGTAATTTATCTGTAGATCCTACTCCAGCAAAACTAGTGGTTGCTATTCCAATAGCATTTGAAGTTCCAGATCCAGCTACTCTATATTCAATCTTTTCACCGGTTACAAAGAAATGATCAGGCACAAGAATACTATTATTTGAAGTATTAACTATAGAAGCACTACCTCCATTAAACTGTCTCTTAAAGATTGGAAGTGTTTTATGTTTTAGATCAAAACTTCTCTTGATATTATTTTGAGTTCCCGTATAATCACCATATCCACTTTCAATAGAAGAGTTTGAAAGGTTAATTGAGACATCAATTCCACCATCATTTTCATATCTTAAAACATTTGCAAAAACTCTTACTTCTACATCAGTATTTGCGACAGGAGTGAATGTTAATTTGGTTATTTCATTTGTTTTGGCTGTTCCTACAACTCCTAATGATCCAGAAGTCTCAACATTTCCAAACTCAGTATCATATGAAGTTGTATCATCATCGATAACAATAACTTCTGATAACTGATGTTCACCAGTAACAGGATTAGATGCTTGAACTAAGAAATATCCTCCGTCATAAACATCATCATATTGATCAATTACTACTTCTGTAGGAGAGGATGTGGATGCTATTGAAGTTACGTTACTGTGAATTTGCCCATATTTTAAGTTTAATGTTCCAATCCCAGTGTATGCGGTATTTGCTATAGCTACTTGTAGAGTATTGACAGTTGCACCAAATCCTGTTGTAGAAAGTCCCAAGTTTGAAATAAAGTCAACTTTTATTCTAGAACCAGAAATATATGGATAGAAAGTTCCCAATCCTGGACTTGAGTATTCATCAAAACTATGATTTGTCAGTTGCCCATACTCAACAAATTGAACATCAGTTTGATTGTGTACTAAATTAAATTCTGTAAACTCATATTCTCCATTATGACCACTAATTTCGACCAATCCTTTAACAGAACTATAATATAGCGGCAAATCAACGATAGTTGAAGTTACAGAACTGTTACTTGTTCCAACAACGGTTACTATATCACCAAAACTAGTAGATCCCACTCCAGAGAATTTATCTTTGACATTATATGATAGTGTAGAAATATCATAATCATTTACTTCAAATTTAATTGGGTAGAAGTTTAGAATTCCTTCTAATCCAGAAACAGTAAAGTCAAAAGAACCTAAATCAGAAACTGTTTCTACTCTGCCATATTGATTAATATATGCGTTGTTATTATTATCGTACAGTAATGTTAACAACATTAACTGCCTTTCTTGATAGAATCTTTTATCTTTTACATATGTTATGAACTTTTTGACTCTACCATCAGTTAATCTGAACCTCGAAACTTCATCGAATCTTGAAGCTCTTGGATTGCTATTAAATTCAGAACTAATGTCATCAATAACCAAAACCCTATTTCCAATAGATTCTGCATAATCAGAAATAATTCTATTTTGGAAAATTATTTCATCAGAAAACGTTTGTCCGTTTAACCTTAGGAGATTTGAACTGACCAGATCAAAATCATAAACAGTATTCAAATCTCCAGATCCAATTATATCAACTATAACTTCAATCCCAGGAATATCTCTAGGTGCTGGTAAACTTACGACCAATGTTGATTTTGAAGTAATTGGAAGTTCTGATTCGAGTTGGTAGTCGCTAAATTTTGCAAATCCTGCAGTATGATTCATTGTACTGACAGGATCATTCCAAGTATCATAATCAACTCTAGACTTCAATGAATATGAGAAGTTTTGATAGTACTCATTGTCTTGAATCCTTTGTAAATTATCATTTAAAAATCCAGTTTGGTTTTCCCAACCAGAAGAAACTTTTGAAAAATAATCTAATCTGTAATAAGAATCAAATCTCGTTACTTTTCCAACTTCTCCTTTTGTATTTGATGAAAGTCCTTCAATAATTTGATTCTCTTGTACCTTATTGCGACCTCTTACTTTAAGAATAGTAGATGATCTATCCCAACTTTCGACAATTCCTTTTTTGGAACCAAAAACAACTTCCTCACCAACAACAAAATCGTTCTGTCTTAAAGTAATTTTAAATCTGGGGAAATGTTTTTCTGGAATTATTCTCCCAGCAGAATTTTTATTGTTATAAATTCCTGGATATTGTCCATCACTCAAATAAGAACTCATGCTATACGTAATAATTCCTACTCCGCCAATATTTTTAGCTACAGAAAGAACTTCAAATAATCCATATCCATGATCACTAGAATTGAATCCTTTTAGAGTTGTAGCAGATCCAACACTAACATTTTCTACAAAAATCTTATCTCCGATTTCAAATGGGAATGATTCTGCAGTGCTAAATCCAACTGATAAAATAGCTGTAACAGTTTTGTTAGAACTATTGTATGATAATGTAGATATTCCAACACCATTTGAATTGTTGGTTGGAATAATAGTCGGAATTACATTGTATATACCAAAAGTATTTCTTACTATCTCAACATTTGTATTGCCAATTTGATATTTAAGATCTACCTCTGGAACAATTTTTTTAGTTTTTCCATCTAAAACGATTAGTTTTGGAACACTAGTATATCCTTTACCAAAAGAAACTACACTTATAGAATCTAGAGAAGATAAAGGATCTACTTTACATAATTGAGGAATATTATTTGTTGGTCTTAGTGTGTAATCGGTTGGATAGTCGTATCCAATATCTTCTATCTTTACTTTTTTAATATTTCCAATTGTATTGCTGGAAATAGTAAATACTGCATTAGATCCAAGATCAGAAATTGATACTGTTGAAAATCCAGGTAGAGAGGAGTAATTTCTACCTCCATTTTTAATTTTTACTTCTGAAATAGGTCCATATGCGTTTATAGAATCAGTAGAATATGTAATAGTTGATAATCCAACATCATATGATGAAGATTCTGGAATTTCTTCTAAAGTATATGTAAAAGAACTGGATGAAGATACAACAACCTTATGTTTTCCTGCATATTCACTTTTTTTAATTTGAATCTGATTGTAAGAATTGGTTAAATCATCTACTATTATTTCAGTTTTTTCTTTTGGAGAAAATACTTTATTGATGGGATCTAACTTATAATATAAAATATCTGGGATATTATCATTGATTGTCAGTACCAATCTAGCATCGTTACTGACACCAACCGATCCATATTTTTCAATTTCAAATAAAGGAGATTTTCCAGAAGAATCAAATATATTATTAAATCTAACATCAGAATATAGATTTAAATCAAAAGCAGGATATTGAATAGATTGTTGGGTGAATGCAAGAGATGAATCGGAAAGATCAAAAATAACAGTAGAATTTTTACGTGCTTCTAATGGTGGATTTATTTGAGATAGAGTTCCAGAGTATACACTGGAAATTCCAATATATTCTGGTATTCTGGATATAGATTTATCATAAGATCTTGCTAACTTTATTGTATCTTTATCAACAACTACAACATAACATATATCATTATTTGCTGGACCATATAGCGAAGAATTGGAGTTTGAGTTATGAATTACTCTTTCTCCCGTGTAATATCTGTGATCTGGAACAGTAATAGATCCATTTGAGGTGTTTATTCCACTGAAAGATCTTTCATTTGCTGTTGTTCTTCTATGATAATCATTATATTTTAATTTAAATGTAACAGAGGTTCCAACTATAACGTCAACATAAACATTATCTTGATTCATTAGTCCATGCGTTTCTGCAAGACCTACTGTTACTTTATTTCTTTGTATAGTTCCCTTAATAGTGTTTGAAAAATTAGTCTTAAAGCTATGATATGAACCAGTGCCTATACCAGTGAAATAAAGAGTTGTTTGATTTTGCGTTGTAGTTCCGACACCGACAAATGTTCCTGCGGTCCCAAGACCGACTTTTATAGTAGATAATCCGATCAAATCATTAGAAATTTTTGCTACATATAAAATTGACTGATTTGATATACTAACACTTGTCGATATTCCATTGGTCGATACTCCTATGGGACTTCCACCAAAAGTAGAGTAGACAACTTCATCTCCAGTATTTAATTCATGATTTGGCAAGTATAAAGATTTTGTTGGAATAAAAATACTCGTGTTTCCTGAACCAGGATTTGACAATATAATAGTGCTGCCTATTCCAACTCCAAATACTGTTCCTATTGCAACAGAATCTACTGGATTAAAATAAATTTCCCTATTGTAGTTGCAGTTATATGTTGTTTTATATCCAACATTTATTTTAAGACTTCTTTGATTTTTGTATAAAAATGAAGAACTTGTATGGGCAGAAGAAACATTGTTGATTGATCTTCTAACTCTTAATCTAGAATTTTTTTGATCTACATTTAGAACTTTTACCTGTTCACTTCCAATAGTAAGAATGTCATTTTCCCTTAAAATTGGAAATTCTAAATTGCCAGAAACTTTTAAATATGTAACAATACCGGTTACTGAAGAACTATTAATGCCTACATTTAGTACATATCTTTCTGTTGTCACTCCTGCAGTAAATAAACCTTCAAGTAAAGTGGATGTAGTATTAACTCCACTTACCGATATTGTGTCGAAATTTTTAAAATCATGAGGATCTTGACAAAATAGAATAAAATTGCCATTTCCATCGGATGGATAAAATTCAACATCAGATACAATACTAGAAGCTACACTAATTGAATTTACTTTTTTTCCAGATATTTTTGATACTACAACGTTAGCACCAAATCCACCAGAATCTGTTTCTGTAAATATAATGCGATCATTAACTTTATAATTTTGTCCTCCTGTCAGTATTCCAACATTATCAATTGATCCGGGAGATGCATATTTAACTACAGATGTTTGTGTCAGATTATTTGGAATATTAATGTATTGATACGAACTATTATCTGTTTTTATTTTATACGGATATGTATTTCTGATCCAATTTGTATTATTTAAATTTATAAAATCTTGATTAGAATCTTTTCTAAAATTAAAATCGTTTGGTTTTGATTTGTAATAGTTTCCAATTAAATATGGAAAGACTGGTCGTTTATATCCACGATAAATTCCAGAAGAATCAGGACTCAAATCAAAAGTTGCGAAATATGCATAAACTCCTTTTGGAAACTCTGGGGTTACGCAAAATCTGCCATTGTATTCATCTAAGACTAAAGGATCTTCCGAATTATAGTAAGTATAATCCTCCACAAAAAATCCTTCTGGAAAAGGAGGTCTGCTACTAGGATCTTGTTGATTTAATCTGTAACCAGACTTAAGTTGCTTTACAACTCCACCATTTTTCTTACTATATCCATAAGGTCCATATATTGGATTTCCATCATATGCCCATCCTATTATTGGAGAATGATTTTCTGAATCAATTTCAGATCCACCAAATTTTTTAAGATCAGATTCGCCATATAAAATTTTTCCATTTCTATCTGACGAGTAAATATTCTCTCTTAATTTTCTTGGAGCATAAAGATGTGTATATTGAAGACCATAATCATCATTTAATCCATTAACTATAAAACCATCATCATTTGTAATAAATGTTTGATTTCTAGTGAAGATGTTTACAGTCCAGGGCTTAATCAAAGTAACGAAGTTTGCCCCAGATCCAGATGCAATTATATTAATAAAAGTTGTATCTGGAGTATAATCAGTTCCTCCTTCTAAAACATTAACTGCAACTAATTTTCCATCTCGAATAACAGGAGTTAGAACTGCACCATATCCAAATCCCAACACTTGTAGATCAGGTGGCGAATTATATGAAGATCCACTATTATTAACAAGTACCTCTACTATTTTCCCTTGAGACACAATTGGAGTTACTTGAGCTTTAGAACCAGAATATAGTGAAACTACTGGTTCTCTCTTGAAGTTTAGTATTTCTGAAGACCCATATCCAACGCCATTATTTGACAAATGAACAGATTCTATAGAACCTCTAAAAACTGGTTGAATTTTAACTTTAAAGTCTTCTTGCGATAAAGATGAAATACCAACTTTTCCTATGACTTCTACAGAAATTTCTGGATAGTTGAATATATGAGTTCCAAATCCAACAGATTTTAAATCAGCAAATTCATTTGTATCAAATAAATTTCCAGCAGTTCCTACTCCAGCAATTGATAATTTAAATGTATTTTCATCTACAACCTTTGCATAATAATTTGTATTTGTAGATAGACCTGAGATAGCAGTTCCATCAACATAATACTTTATCAATTCTCCAGTTTTATATCCATGATTTTTTATTGTTATTGAATCTGAAGATGTATTGATACCAGAAGAATTTGTTGTTCTTTTTTTATTCTGATATCCAAATCCAGGATTTGTAACAATAATTTTATCAACAACTTTTTTCTTTTGTATTGACTCTAATTCGTGATTTCCTGATCCATAAGATAATAATGCTATAGTGTTAACCCCAGCAAGAGCATCTAGACTCGTGTTATGAAGTTTTACCGTATATGCATCTCTAACATTGACAAAATATGATGCATTTGCAACTAAACCGCCAATAGATGCAGATCCATTTGTTTTATAAAGGACCTTTTCTCCATTTAAAAATCTATGATAAGTTGTAAATCCAATAGTAGAAATAGTTGTTCCTACTCCAACTAGAGCTGCATTTGGATTAGAATTAAAAGATTGTTTATTAATTATTTGTTTAGTAGCTACGATAGCATTTGCACCAAATCCATTTCCACCTGTTATTGATACTATAGGATTATCGACGTAATTATACCCAGAATTTATAACTCTAATTTCTTGCAATGATCCTGTAACAGCAACATAACCAGTAGCTCCAATTCCAATAGAATCTGATATATGCAAAACAGGAGGATTGATTATATCATAATTTGATCCAGGAGAAGAAACACTAATTTCATCTAACGGACCATAATAAATCGAATCTGGAGACTTATAATTTAAGATCTCTACGCCATTAACAAGAATACCTGTTTGTCCAGGGATGGTTTCGTATTTTTTATCCACATTTTGTGGAGGAGTTATTTGTCTTAATAATTTTTGCGATTCTAAAGTTTGTCCTTGTAAATTATAAACTTCAAGTTTATTTTGAGAAAAAGTTACTGGCGCAGGAACGCTTAAAAATTTCCCATTTAAAATATCAGATCTGCTTCTAGCAAATTGGACTCTATTGTCATCAATTCTCTTAATAAAAAGTAAACCCTCTGGAAAATTTTCTCCAAGTCTTCCATTCAATATTTCAACTTCATCATATCCCGTTTCTGCACTATAAAAAACTCTTTTTGGATAAGAATAATAAACAGCATCTCCAGTAAACAATCCATGTGTTTTAATTGGAGATATATTAAAAATGTTTGTTGATCCCACTCCAACTGGAGGAAAAGTTCCACCAAAAATGATGGACTTATCATTTGTTTCAATTGGTTGATTATAATAATTTGGAATAGATGGAGAAGCAATTAATAAACTTTCTTCATCTTTATAGACATTTTGAACGTTGCTATTAAAGTATGATGAAGATTTAAAATAAGAGGCATTAGTTTTTGATAAAAGTTTAGTAAACTTATATTTGATTGAACTACTTACTGGTCCTTGTCCTTTTGCAGAAAATGAAAATTCTGTATCAATTTTTACAATAATTGATTTGTTTAGGTTACCACTGTTTCCTGTTAAGACAATTTCATCGCCTACGACCAAAGAATGAGGATCTTCCGTTTCTATTAATACAGTATTGTCAGTTAAATCTATCGTTGTTATAGATTTAACATCATATGTTGCACACGCATTAATAAAAAATTTATTTGCCAGATCTTCTTTTTCTGTTTCTCTTCCTAAAGAATCTATATCAATAGTATCGCCAGATTTATAATAATAACTTGTAGAATCATAATTTAAACTCTCTAAGACAGGAGTTACTCTAACTTTAACTATAGATCCATCGCCAGTATTTGAATAACCATATGCATATGTATTAATTCCGATTGGTGTTTTATCATAAATCAATTTGTCTATGTTAGAACATCCAATAAATTGATTAAGATTTTTTGAAGTGTAAGATACTACCCCTACAGAACCATCAAAATAAACTACAGATAGTTCTCCTTTTATTGGAAATGAAATTGTCGAATCGACATCAATATAAGATGCTCCTACAGAAACATTTGAGATGCATTTTGTATATGGATGCACAGAAAAAGATCCATATACAGCACCATCTACAATAATATCTCTATCATAATTTGAGTCTAAACTCAACTTATAATAATTTGCCGTTGCTATACCTGTGCTTATTTTTTCTACTTTTGTTATTGGCGCATATGCTTTAGAGATATCTCCATATTGGTCTTGAAAAAGAGTAGAATTAGTTAATTCTTCCGCATTTCCGCTAATCAACTCTACTATCAGATCTTTTGTAATCTTATATGCCGCATCTGATGGTTTGAAAAGAAAATCTCTTGGCTTAACAATCTCAACATCTTCGTTATAAAGAGCTTTAAAAAGAATTTTAAAAGATTGATCAGTTCCTCTGGAACCATAAAAATCTTTTAACCTTGAAATAAAGTTTTCTTCGTTTACTTTAATGGCGGCAGTATCTTTATTCTTTCCTGAGAACAAAGATCTGTCTTCAAATCCTGGAGCGATTTGCTGCTTTAATTTTCTAAAAAACGATTTATATAATAATTGCCCTAAATTTTCTACTCTAGTTTTTTCTGCATGTTCTGCAGCTTCTGAAGACGAAAAAATTAATTCTTCTGGAACAGATGGATTTCTGTATGATGTTATTCCACTAAATCCTCTAATGCAACCATCAAAAGTTATATTGGTTTTTGAAGTGTACGTAATTATTTCATTGTCTATTTTTATTAGACCATATGAATCTGGAAATCCATAGGTACTATCAACATAAATGGTGGTATCGAAAACACCAATGGAAGTTGTAACGCCAGATATGGAAAGATTTTGAATAGTGGTACTTTCTTCAAAATCTCTTGTTACTGATCCCAACTTAATGCGTTTATCAATATTTTGAAGTATATCTAATGGTCCGCCAAAATTTTCTTGTGAAATATAATATTGTTTAAAAAACTCTTTAGCAAGTGGGTATTCTTCCTCAATGTATAGAGGAAACTGACTTTCAATGATTGTATTAAACTTAATTCTTTCTTCTTTATTTGTGCTAATCATTTTACTTTCTTACTAAATTGCCATTTTTATAACTTGATGAAACAATATACTGAGAACCAGAAGGATCTAATCCAGAAGATATTGAGTCGGTAATCATTTCAAATGTACTGTTTGATATATCTAGTTGCAAATAAAGATCCTGATATCCAACAACGTCATTAGATTGTGGGACTGCAGAAATTTCAATAGTTGGTTGTCCATTTTTTATTTTTGCATTAATAATGTTTATCGGATTTAAAGTAATAACCCCTTTAACATAATCTATTCTTCCAACATTTCTCCTGATAATTGTTGGACTTGTTGAGTTCGCTGATGGAACAGAGAATAAGAAAATTGAACCATCTTTTCTGTTAGTATCTGGAATATCGGATAGATAAACATCTCCAGATATTCCAGATACTTGAAACGCTGAAGATTTTACATTATATCCCGACAGATTTCCAATATAAAATTGATTCCCAAAACCGATCTTATATTCTGCAAAAGCATTCAGAGTTACTCTCAAATCCCTCCTCATTTGTATTTTTGTAATATTAGATGTTATGGCGTCATCAGTATCATCTATTATTTTTAAAAATTTACTATATTTAAATCTAGCGCCATACTTATTAAGATCTGACGAATTAGCATATCTGAGAGTATTGTCTTGAATAAGACTAGAAAGATATGAAGGAGATGAAGTTAAATTTGTATTGTAATATACTTGAGATTCTACTTCTAAGAAAAGATACTTTAGATCTAAAATTTCAGGTACAATGCCAGCAACAGCATATTTTTTTAGATCTCTACGTATGTTTTCTTTGATTAAGTTTGGAAGAAAATCACCAGTTTTTGGTTTTATGCTAATAAAAACTTTTCCATACTGTGGAGGAACAAGATCTTCTCCACCAAAAACAGAAATAGATTCTGTTTCTGGATAAATTTTTGCTGGGATTAAAGTTTCATAGTCAGTAATAGTTAATGCTCTGTTTTGAGAAGAATAAATTCTTGGAGCATATTTTTTAATAGATTCCACAGACTCTATTGCTTCTCCACCTCTAGATGGAATCTGAGTTGTTACTAGAGATATTCCCTGAGAAACAATATTTTCAACACCATCTCTTACAAAGACTAATCTACCACTAAAAGAAAAAGATTGAATTCCATTTGCTGGATCACCATCACAAACAATATACGAAGCTTCGATTACGTTATTTTCTTGCAATTGCTTTCCAAAAATACCATCACCAAAAATTAATTCGTACCTTTCATCTTCTATTTCTTGTAGAAAATATACTCTTGACTGATCGTTAATTTCAAAAAGACTATCTTGCTTTTTATATGTTCTTCTAATATCAGCATTAAAAGAGTCTCTTACCACAACTGATAGAAGATCTGTATCTATTCCAACGTTACTCAGCAGAAATCTTTGAATTGGATTTATGGACTGTCTGACAAAGGTTTCTGTTATTAAATTTCCTTGATAAACTTTGATATTATTAAATGAGGCAACGCCATTAACAACAGGAACAGTTATATCATTTAAAATAGAGAAGGTAAATGAATTTCCGCCAAACTGAGAAGAAGAAGATACAACTACTCCTTTCTGTAGAGTTAATGTTGATGGAGTTACTCCACTTTGATTTAGATCAACAAAAAAACTTATAACTGCAGTTGCTGCTTTTCTTGATCTTGGAACATATCCTATGTTTCTAGCTAAAGAAACTATGTTTTCTCTGAGTGTAGCACTATCAATAAAAACCTCATTTGCGATCATATTTGCATTATATGACGCAATGTAGGTGTTATATGCTAGAACATCTAGTATAGTGGAAAAGTTAGATCCCTCAAAATTATAATCAGTAAAATTTGAATTCGCTCTTAGATAATCACTAAGAGTTCTTTTAATTTGATCAAAATCTAAACTTGTGAAATTTTGTAGTGCCATTTATCTTGCTGAGAGTAAAGCAAACTCTAATTGTTGTGGAGCAACTGCTAAACCTATGATTTCGTAATTTATGACCACATCAAAGGTGTTATCTTCATAATCGGGAGTAACCACTACAGATTGTAAATTAACCCTTGGTTCAAAGTTACGAATAGAAAGTTCAATTTCATTTTTAATAGCCGCCGCAGAAAAATCATCAATATTTTCGAATAGAGATGCAGTTATATTTGACCCAAAAACGGGATTAAAAAATTTTTCCCCAGGGAGGGTGAAGACAATGTTTCTAATCGATCTATTGATAGCGTTAATATTATTAATTGCTATCAAATCACTGTTCAGGGGATTTGCCTGAAAAGTCATACTTATATCTTTAAAACCTTGACTAACCCTCTCTAAAGGCATTTATTTTTAAAAGATAATAAATCTAACTTATTTATTAACGATTTTTGGATTCATAAATGGGTTCAGTTCCGTATTCCCAATCATCATAATCAGCATCATTGCGAATTTTTGCGTGAATTTCGCTCTGATGATAAAAATCGTGTTTTTTGGGGGTTAAGGCATCGTTTGCAATCTCACGAAGCATCTTTTGCTTCTCTATTTTCTCTTCCCAACCGTATTCTGATGCTAGAAATTCGGTTCCCCACGTATTTTTCATGTAATTTTGGTCTTTATCGACTTGTTTGGTCATTTTTTTGCTCCTGATTTGGTAAATCAGAACTTTTTACGGGGTTGCTATCCCGTTTTTCAATTATATCATAGTCATCTTCAAGTATTTCTTTCAAATATTCTTCATCCCACAAGTCATAATAGGTGGTTTTTGCTAAATGTTCACGAAATTTGCGTAATTTTTGTGTAGGTTGACCCAAAATCAGGTTGTATTTGCCATTGTTTGTCTTAATACCGTTAATAAACGTGTCATATGACCCACAATCTTCAAAAAATTTCCAACCTGGATGGTTTGAGTTGTGATAATTGACCCAAAATTCAACTGCTTCAAGGTCAAAATAGTCTTCTATGATGTAAATGACTACATCATAGTCATTTAGAGGATAAATTTCTTCTGCTGGACACTCAATAATTTTAAATTTTGAATTAGATGCAAATGGACAAACAGCAAATCCATTCAATTCTGGTCTAACCTTAGATACATCCTTAATCCAATTTAAAATATGTAGTTCTTTTTCGGTAAACATAAAAAAAGAGTGCCTAATTCTATTTAAGCACTCTAAAAATTATTTTCCTTGTCCTCTATACTTCTTTTTACGTCCATTGCGAGAGGTCGCGCTGAGAAGTGTTCTTGGAGACCTTCCTTGACGAGTTTTCTTTGGTGCTCCAGGTTCAAATAAAATTTTACTACTTCCGCCTTTAGCCATTTACAATTTCCTCCAATTCTAAAAATTCTGGATCAACATCTTCTCCCGAGAAAAACGCCTCTGAGAGGTCTTGAAGGACCTCAGTACATTCTTCTGCACTAAGGTCCATATAAATTTTACGTCCTTTATAAAGTACGTTGTATTGTGTCATCAGATAATACGAGTTTTTTCATGTCCAACACGAACCCGAGGATCGCACCAGATCTTAAATCCCGCTTCAATTGCATCAAGACAGAATGAAACGTCTTCACCACACATATCCTGAACTGCACCAGATTCAAAGACTTGCATCTTAGGAGCGAACCAAGGATATTCGAGATTTTCGAAGACACCTCTCTTAATAAGCACCCAACCAAAACCAGTGTAGTCACAAGTGAATGGTTTACGACGCTTTGCCATCGAATCAAGAGTTTCATGATTCATGACACCACCGTTCTTGCGGAACTCTTCTTCATCCAACCAGTGTGCAACCGAGGTTGTGTGACCATCTTCGGTACAGTACCAACCGCAAACAATCTCTTTCTCCTCTGTATTGCCCTCTTCGTCGGGAGCAGGGAATGCGAGATCACATAGTTGCCAGAATTTACCAGTGTCAAAGACGATATCACTGTCAATCCAGAGTTGGTAATCATAATTCATTTTACCATCCCAGGGAATCTGCTTAGGACCACGGAGAACATTTGCACCGAGTACTTTGCAACGTGCAAAGTTAACCATGGAAGAGTAATCCTGAGAAATTTGAATAGCACAACCGTTCTGCACAAGATCAAAACAAAGTTGTAGGAAGTTCTTCATAAAGATATAGGAACAACCACGTCCAGGAAGACACATAACAATTGTCTTGCCACGCATACGTTCCATAATTGCAGGGTAATCCCATTCCTGCTGTGAAGCCTTTTTAGGTGGAACAGTTTTAACAGTAAATCCTTTTGCCATAAAGTTTAATCAACCTTCAATGTCAATTTTAACAGTCTATATATACGTTTGTCAATGGGAAGAATTTATGGTTGCTTCCCTATTGACATATAATTCTATGTAACTTAGATCCCCTTCATTATAGTCAGTTTTCATTAATCCAACCATACGATTTAAGGTTGTCCAAGTTGTTTCGAACTCCTCTTCTTTTACTGAGTGAAACAAACACTTGCCCTTTGCATATATGTGATATATTTTTTCCATTTTTTATGGGGAAATTTTTTTTCAGCAACCTTTACTTAGTTACTGAATTATATATCACAGTTATGCAAATACCCAGTGCAATAAAAAAGGTGCGAGGATATCGGATAACCCAACCTGCTAGAACAACCCTCCAAAAGTTCCAATAGGGGGACCTTCTGCGGGGGTTTTTGAGACTAATCATACTTCCGGAAAATTTTTAAGAGATTGATATATCGTTCGCGTTTTGTCACCTCTGTAGGTTAGGGTAGTTTGCTTTTTTTATATACGCAACGCCGCCCCGCGCTATAACAAACCATCGGCAAAACACTGCCAAACCACTATACTGCCAATCCTAACATAAACGCCCCTCAGTGTCAACCAAGGGGCGCACAGTTAGTATCAGAATTCGATCTCACTCAGCGTAGGACCGTTATCACTCTGCTCTGACATGTTATCGGCAGCAATGACATCGAGAATCGAAAGAATCTCAGCGCCAGTGTTACCTTGTGCCAGCAGAGAGATGAGAACTTGCTTGGACATAATAAAGAAGAAAAGTGTTAGAAACTGTGTGTGTTGTGAGTGTCTTTATAGAGGCGCATCTCATTCCTCTTGAGTATAACCTAGATCAGAGATCTTCGATCATGTCGTTGAGTTCGTGCCAGTTCAACTTATCACTGGTAAATGATACCCCATCGGGCGTCTTAGAGATAAGTCCTTCGACTGCATCTACGAAGTCTTGATAATCATCACAACGACGGGCGATGTCATAAAGACCCTCATCATTGCCGATCCACAGTGCAACATTCCAGGTCTCATAATTCGTCCAACCGTTATACTCAGTGTCGGTCAGATTTGTCTGGAAAGTGACGCTCATTGTGTGTGGGTGATGCCTACACTATAGGAACACTTTGGAGGCCTCAGTATTAGTAACCTTCACCATCGGTCAGGTGTACTTAGGTCCTCAACATATGCATCACAATGTTCTGCTGGTTCCAACTTAAAAAGTTTCTCCCAGTCAATTTGATGCGGGTCGAAATCACCTAGAACGTCCAATTCCAGAGTGATTCTATAACGATGCTTCTGTGCCTGCTGATACACTAAAGACATTAGAATTGCTCCGATGGTGTAACTGTAGACAGTATAAAATGCCCCACGATAAATGTCAACGGGGCTGGGAGTATTTATTAGGAGTGCTGATATTTTGAGTGCCGATGTGTGGGGATTTTGTGACGTTGGGGGTCTTGACATTTGTGCGCGTTCGTGTTATGATGCACGCTTAGATCACAAGGTCTCAGCACATTAAAAGAGGTCTAAATCACAAGGTCTCAGCACATTAAAAGAGGTCTAAATCACAAGACCTGAGCACATTTAAATGACCATAAATGCACCACTAATTCTCAACAATAACCACTAATGATTCTCAATAAAATAACACTTATTGAGAACAAGATAAAACACTCAACTACATTTTTTAATACATTTATTCATTAAAAAACATAAAAAAAGACCCTAAAAAGGGTCTTTTTCAGTATAATCAATCAAGTGCAAGTCTGTAACGTGCGTATTCTTTTGCGTCCTTTCTTGTCTTGAATCGTGCTTGCTTACCTTCAAATCTTAGGGGTTCAAACTTATAACGAAGTCGATTGTTATGTATAATCTTTCGACTGTAAAAGTAGAGAGAGAACATACCTTCTTGACACTCATCTTTGCTCTTTTCCTTGTTAATAATGAACGGAAGATTAACGCTTGTAAGAGTAATCATTGATTGACTAATTCAGCAGGAGATCCACAAGAACGGTAGAAATCTATCATCCTATTTGCTTCATCTAATGTAGGAAATGTTTGAGTTCTCCACTGTTGTTGATAGGGAGTAAAATAGCGGATTGTGAACATCAAATCAAACCTCAGAAAGTAACAATTTGTGGCAACGATCTGCCTCTGCTAATTCATCATCATCGAGACGATCCCATTCTACCCAATCATAGGCATTTCCTGCTGTTTCGTATGAACCATCAGGCAACAGTGGAGCATACATCAAAACCCGTTGATTGTTGGCATCCAGAGTATAGGTACACTGGTTTTTTGAAGAGATCAGAAAGACCATGATTTGAGTTTGGTGGTTATACTATAGGGACACTTTCGAGGCCTCAGTATTTGCTACTTTGTGAAGGTGGCGAGTCATGTGTATCATTGGGAAGATCAGGATTCACAAAAGAGAACAAAAGCACAAACAATAGAATAGGAATTGAAAGAACGAAAGAGATAAGATCCATGATAGATTCAGGAGTTTTGCATCACATCAGTTTCCATTTCATAGAGAGTTTCTTCATTCCACTTACCCTCTACAAAGTTACCATCAAGAGTGTAAAGTTCAGAAACCCAGTAATCATAAACCTGTTCATTTAGAATGGAAAGATTAGCAAATGCTTGAGAGATTGCACCGTTGATTTCTACTTGAGTCATGATTGAAAAGTGTAAAAAATGAAGGAAAAGTTCAGTTCAGGCGCATACCTGAGAAGAAAGGAATTGTAGCGCCATTATAGTTAAGAAACCACTGACCTTTCTTCTGAAAGACATACTCACCAGGCAAACCGTGCTCTTTCAGTATAGCATTAAGACGCGATTTTGTCGTGTTTGATTGATGCCCACCATCGAACAATTCGATCCAGGTTTCACCAATCCGTGCAATCAAGTTACCATACAAAAATACATCAGTAACGTTGGTGCAAGAGATAACTTCGGTGTTGTCTTTCTTCCAATCAACTTGCTTGTTGATTGCTTGATTCATTTGTGATTCGATGACTCGCATTGTGGGAAGCGTTGTGGTTACACTATAGAGACACTTTCGAGGCCTCAGTATTTGTTAGCAACTTGCACAATCTCTCCAATCACGTCACAAAACTCAGAAAGAAAGTAATCAACAGTTACGTTCAGTTGTTGTGCATCAATGGAGAATTGATTGTATTGTTCTTCAGTCATAATGTAGAATTGAGTTTCAATCATGATCAAATCAGAGTCCATTGATAAAATCAGCGAGTGCTTCTTTGTACTCACTTTCTGTTTCAAATGTGCGACCGTGAATGTTACGCGGATAGGTCACATTCTGTCTGCCGACATCAGCAACCATACGGCAGTCAGATTCATCATAACCCATCTCAATCAGGTTTTGAACGTAAGGATTGTAATGTGTCATTTGTTATCAGTTAGCGAAAAGATCGTGGAGTTTGTCATACAGTGCAGCAACATCTACACCAAGTTGTTCACTGCACTCGTCCCAATCATCATGAAACTCGATGAGATCAAGAAGAGCACGAATGTCATCGTGATTGAGAGTTTGTGGCATTTGAGTGGTGTTCATACTATAGGGACACTTTGCCGGCCTCAGAGTTTAATAATTAGCGGCGCGAGCGCAACTCGGAAACCCTCGGAAACATTCACAGTTCTTTTACACTTTCGAGAAGATCATTCAATACTTCTGTATCGTACAATTCTTCGATCTCAGAAAGAAGTTCTGCCTCTGTGTATTTGTTATACTCTGCAACTAGAGATTCGACGGCAAATGTAACAAGATCATCCATGTCCATGCCATCAACAATCATCATGGCATAAGTTTCAGTCAGAGAGCAAAGTTGTTCGTTGGAAAGTGTCATTTTAGTTTGTTTCAGTGAGTGTTAAGAATGTGAACAAAATCAAGAGAGAAGACACACCAACCAGTGTAATCTGTCACCTCTTCAACTAAACAATGTGCAATGTCTTCATCATCGTCGTCATCATCAACTTCCACCTCGAAGACATTACCAACGACAGAATTGATGACCTCTTGTTGTTCTTCTACGGTGAAGTCTTCATCATCAAAATCAAACGAAACTTCAGTGACTTGGAGTGTTAAAGTTTTCATCAATCAGCGACGACAGAGTAACAAGCAACAGAGGAAGGGATGCCAGAGAGTGCTAACGAACTGTTGCGATCATCAGCATACTCTTCGGCAGCATCTTCAGAGTAGAAAGGTCCAATGTACTCAGGAGAATCGAGAGCATCGGAGACGAAACGGACGGAGAAGGTTGTGTTCATACTATAGGGACACTTTCGAGGCCTCAGTAATTATCACTTGAAAGATACGTTGACAGCAACAACTTTTGCCTTAGGATTGCGAGCAAGTGCAGTCTCTCGTGCATCTTTTGGGTTGGTTGCTTGTACTTCTTCCTTGAAGACACGACCACCAACGTATAAATCAACGATGTATTTCATAGGATTAGTTTGGGAATGAAAGTTTGTATTTGGAGATTAACAAATCTCTCACACATTCACGATCAACACTATCACCACAGAACTCATCTCCTTTCAGTTCAAGTATTTTGATGTGTGTGAGAGTTGCTTGTTCAATCAGGTCTAATGTTGCACTCATAGGATACAATCCACCAGCACCATAGAAAGAGAGAACATAATCGTAGAACTCTTGCAAGTTAGTCATCATCAAACAGAGAGAGTAACGTCGATTTCTTTAATGTTTAGACCACAGAGTTGTTGATAAACACGATTGCAGATAATGTCGGTTGCTTTTTTTGCTTTGGACTTTTCATACCAGATTGTACGCAACCCATCAAATGTTTCGACGGTAATTTTGTAGTTTTTCATCATCAATACAGGAGAGAGAATGAACCACAGAAGCGACGAACCCATTGCAGAGTATCATAATGGGAACGCGGTTTGCTCATCACCATACTTTTATTGGTCTCAGGATTGAGAGCAATAGCAACATACTGGTGACCACATTCTTGCCATTCAGG
>Ga0129336_10000460_pt1 | contig 23865 bp, 21 predicted proteins | sample CPB6_02_DNA_FD_96878 | JGI IMG/M metagenome (GOLD analysis project Ga0129336, IMG submission 96878) | Freshwater to marine salinity gradient microbial communities from Chesapeake Bay, USA - CPBay_Sum_0.6_0.2_DNA | ecosystem: Environmental > Aquatic > Marine > Coastal | place: USA: Chesapeake... | reverse complement strand
GTTCGTGGCGACGGCCTCGTGCAGCTCCAACAGGCCGCCCTTTTGGGCGCGCATGACGACGGCGATGATGTTCTGGAATGCTTGTTCTGTGGTCATTTCGGTTCCTCCGAGTCTGCCACAGAAGGTGCCACGGGAGCGGCGGTGTCGTCAACCACTGGCGGGAGTGGAGCCCCATCGGGGAGCACGGGCGGCGCCGTGATGACCGGCGCGGGCGGCTCGACGACGGGCGGCGGTGGCTCGACCATCGCAGGCGCGTCGGGCACGATCTCGATGATGGTCAGGCCGAGCTGCGCGGCGGTGTAGGTGTACAGGTAATCGTCGTCCGTGCCCCACGCGGCGTAGGCGTCGCCCGTGAGGTTGATGGTTCCGGTCGTGAGGTTCGCGCGCTCGGCGTCCTGAAGCCACCACTGGTAGCTCGCGCTCGTGCCGGGCTGCACGTTGACGTTGTTGATGAAGAGCACCGTCGCGGTGGACGGGAAGACGGTTACGGGTTCGATGGTTGCGTACATGGAAACCTCAAATCATGTAGGTGACGGTTAGGAACGTATCGGCGGTGCGCAGCGCGAACGTCGGCAAGTACAGATTGCCGTTCGTATACGCAACGCATGGCCCATCCGCTGCGATGCCACTGTTCGACGTTGCGCCGGGCTGCGATGCCGTCGTTGGCGTCATTCCCGATGGCAACGAAATGTAGGTAGTCGTTGCGGTCGAGCTAAACTGCGCGCCACCCGTAGCCGATACCAGCACGGAGAGCGTTACAAGTCGTCCAACGCGCGTATATCGTCCCGTGACGGTGGGCGCTGTACCTCCAAAACCAGTAACCGTTGGCGTCCAGGTGCCCTCCGCGTAGCAGTCCAACGTCTGCGTGTCCGCGTTGCCCGGCGTCGCGGGGAGCTTGAGGCCTGACGGCACGGAGAGAACAGGCGTCGTTCCACCAACGGCGCGGCCAGCTTCCGCAAGCGCGGAGCCGTTCCATGCGTTGAAAATGGTGTCGTAAGTCGTGCCGTTCCAGGTATGCGAAATGTTCCCCGTGGCGACCGTGTTTCCGTTGACGAAGAAGCTCTGCGAAACGTTCGATCCCGATGCGACTGTCGTATTCCGCAGGCGAATATATTCAGCGTTCGCCGTAAGCCCTCCAGCACGCTCCACCTGAAACTGAGCACCCGGACTCGCCGTGCCGATGCCGACGGTGTTCGTATCCACGCGAGCGTAGATTAAACTTGCAATTGCTAGAGGTGTTGCACCTCCAGAATACGGGACGATGGTGTCTGTAAAGAGGTTGCCGCTCGTGATCCATGTATTGCCAACGACATGGAGCTTGGCGCCCGGATTCGTCGTGCCGATGCCGACGAGGCGACCGGAGCTGATGAACATCGCGTGCTGACCAGAGATCGTGAATCCGATCTCGTTCGCCGCCGGGAAGTAGATGCCGCTGTTCGTCGCGTCATAACGCATGAACGCTGGAGTCGTCTGCGTCGTGCCGTTGGCGCGGATTGCTCCGGTGGCATTCGTGATGACGCTTCCCGCCTGCGTCAGCAGCGAGTTGCCGAGCGTGAACCCGTCAGGCGTCCACAGCGCAACCGTGTTGAGCGTACCCGCACCAGCCGTGGGGATGCCGCCCGAGATCGTCGTCGGGGCAAGGATACGAGGGGCGCCCATGTCAGTTCCCGATCACGCGGGCGGAGCGCCCAGCCGTGCTGCTGAAGGCGATGGCGATACCCGAGCCATCACGGCAGTCGATGGCGATGGACTCGCCCGGCATGACCTTGAACGCGGTCGGGGATCCAGCCCCAAGCGCCACCGTGTCGTAGTCCGCGCTCGCGACGTACAGGAATTCGCTCGCCGTCGTCGTGTCGTTGTAGATCGTGACGCCTTGCACGTACGAGCTGTCGAGCGTGCGCACGGGGCCGCTGGCAAGGTTCACCGGAGTGCCAATGACCGGCACCTGGCTGCCCTGAGGAATCGGGCTTTCCAACAGGTGGAAGGCCGTGTCCGTGGGGACAACGGAGTACACGCGGGTCTTGCTGCTGAGTCCAGTTCCGATGCGAGTCATGATGCTTCTCCTGTAGTCGTCAAACTTGAGTGGCGGTGAGGATAATCCCAGGCGTGCGAGGTACCTGCGGAGGTCCAGCCGATGCCGCCGTCGTCTCGATGGTGACGGCAACGTCCTCCGCTGACCAGGCCAACACGAGGTAATCGCCAGCGGCCAGCGTCATCACGAAGTTCACCGTGCCGATGATGTGGCCGTGCGTTGCTCCGTGTTTGCCAGTGACCGTGAACCGGCTGTTCGAATCCGCGACGTCAAACGCGGACGTAATCCCGTTCTTGCGAAGCCAGACCTGCGAATCGTACGCCGTCGCGCTGCTGTTCGACCACTGGATCGAGAACGTGATCGAGTACACGCCCGCTGTCGCAAACGTCATCCGGCTTCCGCTCACCATGCTGACACCGTTGCTCAGCGGGTCCGACGTGTTGAACGTGATGATCGCCGTGGCGTTTGCAGACGGAATCGTCTGAGGCGCGTTTGCATCCCAGAACGAGCCCCATCGCTTCGTGATGAGCGACGGGTTCGCGTGAGCAAGTCGTGGGGCCGGCACCTTACGGTTCCACTGCCAGGTGTACCGCGTGCTTCTCTTGTTTGAGTCGACTCATGGTTTTGCCCTTTCGCGCCTGTCGTATCCCCGGCCTGTGCCGGCATGAGTTCAACGCAGCCGGACGTTCTCGACCAACAAGCTTTTGCTCCCAGGTCGCGCTCGCGCTGCTGCAGCGTCCGAGCCAGCTTGCATCGACGTCTCGCGCGATGGAGCGCGATTGATGTACTGCTGACTTTCGTAGACGCTCATGGTGTAGCCAGTCGCCTTTTTCTTCGACTTCTTCAAGCCAAAGAGTGGTGCAATCGCCATATCCGGACGCTCGACGTGGAGTAGACGCACCGCGTCGGACAAGCTCTGGTATGCCGCAGGGGAAACGCGCTGCAGCGTCTCGACATCGGACGGCCGAAGAGCGCCGTCACGGATGAACCTCTGGATCAGTTCTGGGTTCTTGATGACGGCCACCGCTCGGGCGAACTCAGTCGCATTGGCTCCGGTCACAATGCCCGCTGGAGGTCGCTTCCGATCGAGATACTGCACGACCTCGTCAAACCTTGCCTTCGCATCAGCAATCGCCCGCTGATTGATGTCGGGCATCGCTTCGATGTTCTTCCACATAGCGCCAATTGCGTCTCGTTCCTTCTTGAGGTCCTCAACAAAGGAGTGCGCCTCTTGCACGGGGAACTTGTACGTCGAGGACAACATCGACGCCCGGCCAAGAGGAGGAGCCACGCGCTCGAATCCAGCAATCATCTTGTCGACGGCCTGCGTCGTCTTGAGCTGGTTCATGATCTGCGCAACGACCTTGCCAGCGCCGCGACCACCAAGCTTGGCGCCGATGAACCCGCCAATGATCGTGCCCACCAGGCTGTAGCCAAAGACGCTATCAATGATGGCGGAGCCGATGACGCCACCAAGGGTCGACGCACTCTCCGGCTCGACACCAACGCCCTTGAGCGCCGCATACACCTTCGCGCCTTCCTCCGTCTTGTAGAAGGCTTTGAGCTGCTTGTTGACGAGCGCCTCTTCGCCAGGGGCCACGAGCCGCCCTTGAGTCGTTCGGAAGCGGCCACCCTCTTTTTCCAGGGCGACAATGCCATCGCGAAGCGTCTGGAAATCCTGCTGCTTGGCTGCAAGGAGTTCACGCAGCGAAACGGCTGCTTTCTGTTTCTCGGTCAGCGCACGCACCTTCGCGCTAGCCTCGGCCAGCTGCGCTGCCGCGCGAACGTTCTCCATCTGACGATTCAGATCAGCGATGGTTGCTCGCTCCGTCGCCGTCGCCGACGCTGCCGCCGCACCAGCCTTGCGCATTTCATCCGCAGCAGCGCGCGCAGTCCGGATCGTCGTCTCGCTCGCCTGGCGCGTCGCAGTCACCGCCTTCAGTTCGGCCTGCATCTTCGCGAGGCGCGCTTCTGCAGCGGCACCCTTTGCGCCTTGTGCTCCCGCGGCGCGCTCCAGCTTGGCTACCTCCTTGAGGAGCTTTGCTTCGCGAGCTGCAAGTGCACGAGTGGCGTCCTCGGCACCCTGCACGGAGCCCTGCAGCTGAACCGCCGTAACCGCCTGTTCGACAGCATCCTTATGCGCCGCATCCGTGATGGGCGACCTTGCGACGGATGCCTCCGTCTTGGGGATGATGCTGGTGAACTCACGAATCGCTTCTCCGGCAATCGCAGGATCCGCAGACCTCACAGCCGTGACGAGCGCATCCGCCTCGCGGCCTGCATTCTGCAGCAGCGCCTTCGCTTCAACGCCGGCAGCGTTAGTGACCAGGTTCCGAATTCGTTCTGCGTTTTTCGAAAGCCTGAGAAACTCCGGACGATTTCCGCCGATCGCCGTTGTGCGCTTCAAAAAGCCAACCGTCGAGCCCTCGGCCATCGCTCGGTCCACGACGCGCACCATCGTCGCCGCTGCCTCGATGGGGAGCTTCGTCATGATCGAATCGTTGGCCAGGATCTGACCAAAGATGCTTGCGCCGCGCCCCGAGCCCGCTTCAATGCTCATGACGCGCTGCAGCCACGGACGCCAGTTCGTAGCGTCCACGTCTTTCGCAGCGAGGAGCGCGCCATTCACGACCGAGTCCGTCGTCGGCGTCAAACCCGCTTCGCGCAGCGCCGCATCCTCAAACTCTGCGTTGATACGCGCCTTTCCTGCGTTGACTCGACCGACCTCCGCTGCCGCGCGAGCATCCTGACCCACGATGCGGGTCATCTCATCGACGACCTTTGATGCCTCTGCCACAGCCGCTGCGTTGCCGGCCGAATGCGCCTCAACCATGCCGGCAGTCTCCGCAAGAGACCGTGCTTGGTTTTCCAGCGATCGCTGCGCCGCTTCGTAGGCCGAGACATCCGCTTCGGCCTTCTTGATCTTCCCAAGAAGACCCTTTGTGCTGCGGCCCGCCGCACGCTCGGCTTCCTCGGTCGCACGAAGCGTCAGGAGTTCTCCAAGGCGCGTCTCGCGATCCTTGACCGTCGTCTCCACTGCTCGCGCAATGCTGCTCTTGTGCTGCGCGATACTCTCGCGAAGCGGCAGAATGCCCTCGTTGAGCGTCGTTGCTTCCACCGTCGCTTTTGTCAGCGCGTCGGTGAGGGCATCAGCCGTTCTCCCAACCTGCTCATACTTCTTCCGAAGCGCCTTCGGAGACGATACGCCAAGCTCCTCAAGCGTATTGAGGAACGAGTTGTATTCGCCCGCCGTCGACTCCATTCGGGTCGCCAGATCTTTTGCCTGGTCAATCACCGCTGCTTGGCCCTGCCGAAGCGCCGCTTCCTCCCCGGCCTTAGCCGCAGCAGCTGCCTCGCGCGCGGCCTGACGACGCGCAATAGCGCCCTCGGCTGCTCCAAAAGCACCACCGAGCAGGCCACCTGCCACAGTGCCCGCTACGCCCGCCTCAAACGGCCGCGCTTCTCGCTGCTCAATCGCTGCCTGTGAGATCTCCGACCCTGCGCCGTAAATGCCACCGATGGCCGCCTCGCGCGCCGCAATACCTGCGATTCCACGACCGGCGCCAAGGCCTCCTGTCGCATACGCGAGAGGAATGGTTCCGAGCATCTCGCCAGCGAGGACCGTCTTTGGCCGCGTTGCTTCAAGCTGGCCGAGCGTTTCCGGCTCCACAAGGCCTGTCTCAATCAGGCCCTTGCCCGCAAGGCCACCGCTAAGAGACTGCGCCCCTCCATACGCAAGCGCAGCGGCAGTACCGAATGCGCCGCCAAAGCGTTCCTCACCCGTGCGCGCGAACGTTGCCTCTGGCAACTCCAACCGCGGAGTGATGCCGTATTGGTTTCGGACAGAGACAAGATCTCCAAGTGAAATCTCGCCGCCGCCTTCGGCAAGCGTGACCGTCTGCTTCGGATCTACTGGATTGTACCCGAAGTCCAACAGTCGGCCGGCGTCCGCCTGCGGGACATCGACCGTACGGCCTTGCTTATCACGGAGGCGAACGTTGGCTGCCTTCATCGCTTACCCTTCGCAGCAATGCGCTGCGCCGCGCTCGTAGCTGATCGAAGTCGCGTCAACTCATCGTATGCGGTCAACCCAGCGCCCCAGTCAGCTGCAATTCGGGCCGCAAGTGCTGGGTTATGACCCTTCTCCGCCTCAATCAGGCCGCCAATGCTAGAACGCACATCCTGCGCCTGCGCGTCGACCCAGTTGTTTAGACCGTCCCACGAGCTGAACACACGAGACGAGATGTCGCGCCCGTTCTCATTGTTCGTGACTGCACCACCGCTGATGTCGCGGAGGTTGTAGTTCACGAGTTGCTGAACAGCCGCCGCCAACTGCTTTTGCTCTGGCGTCGCCGCATCTTGCTGCAGCTTGCGGACGAGCGCCGTCCGCAGCCCATCGAAGAATCCCGTCTTCGGATCCGAAGCGATGTCTCCTTCGACTTTCGCAAGCACGTCACGGTATGCCTTGGTGACCGTCGTGTTCCAGTAGTCTTTGAGCGCCTGCGGGTTTCCTGCTTCCGTAATGGTCTTCGCGAGTGCCGCCAAGCCATTCGAACTGCGAATCTTGTTGTCGTACTTCGTATAGAGTTCCGGATATCGCTTGGCCATATCCTCGGCAAGCGCAGGATCCGCCTGGGTGGCCTGCTGCATTTGGCCAAGCATCTTCATGCGCATCTCTTGGACGCGCGCTGACTGCGCCGCTGCCGCTGCTGCGTTCTTCTCCGCGATGCGCATCTGCAGGTCGCCCTGCTGCATCTTCAGATGGCCAGACGCCTCGGTAAGCTTTGCCTTGCTCTGCGCATCTCCAACGCGCTGCGCCGCAAAGTCGATCGCACGACGATACTGATCCAATGCCGCCGCCGCCGACGTCGCAAGCGCCGCCTGTTCGTCCGCACCCATCTGCCGCGCATCGAGGAAGTTCGTGCGCCTCGCTTCCATCCCGCGAATCATGCGGTCGTAGGCCGTCTTCTGATTGGTCACGTCGCGCTCGACCGCCTTGTCGACTTCGGCAAGCACGTCGTTCGTGGAGGTTCGACCTGCACTGCCTTTGAGCATACCAACGAGTCCGGCCGCGAACGACAGCGCCGTCGTCTCCAACGGTCGATCACTCAACTGACGAAGCAGCCGCGACGCATCGAAGTCCTGCTCGGTCTGAGCAAGCCGTCGCTCGTCGGCTGCCATTGCCTCTTTGCGTGCCTTGAAAAGCTCTGCCTGTCGACCCTTCAGAGCCTCCAGGTCGCTCATGTAGTTGGCGCCAACGGCCTGAGCCGCGCGCATTGCATTCTCTCGTGCACGCGTCTCCCGCTCAAGCGGAGTCCGCATCTCATCGAGAGCTTGCTGCTGCAGATCAAACCCTTCCTTCTGCAGGGCGTTCATGGCAATCGCTGGGCGCCCACCACCGGTGAGCCCCAGGATCTTCATGCGACGGTCCACGGCCGCAAGCTGCGATTGCAGGCGCGCATCCTCTGCCGCCTGGAGCTCCTCCGCCGTCGGCTGCCGCTGAGGCGTCGGAGGCTGGTCTACGGGCGTTCCCTCACGTTCCGGAGGGATCTGCGTGAACGTCGGGCTTTGCGCTTGTTCCGCGGCAGCTTGCGTGGCAGCTACCTGCTCAGCCGCCATATCCGTGTCGAGCATTGCCGACGCTGGATCATCGTATCGCGCAGCACCATACGGAAGGCTCAAGAAGTCAACCATGACGTCCTCTTAGCGGGTGCGGAGGTTCGCCGGTCGACGCCCCGTCAGAAATTCAGGGGAATCAACCTCACCAAGATTGACAGGAGCGAGGCGCTGCTTCGGAGCCACAATCGCCCGTCGGCGCGTCGGCGTGACGGGGCTGTTCGGAGCCATTTGCGGGACCGGTGAACTACCCGGACGAAGGCGCGCAAAGGGGCTCGTCGTCATCCCGACCGGGGAGTATCCCATGTCCGGCCCGGCTGCTGCGCCGAGACTACCGAGGCTGACGCCACCGTAGATGCTGTTCGCAGGAGGTTCTGGCGCAACAAACGCAGACTTGGCAAGGCTCTCCGGAGCCGGCGTCGCTGCCCGCATGGTCGCAGCGAGGTTGTCGACCTCCGGCACCGCACCGCCCGTTTCCCCAACGTCTCGCACACTCGCCGAGGGCGTATACTTGCCGACGGGAGTCACTTCGGAGCTACCGATGCGCATGCGAGACGCGACCGCAGGGGCCGCCGCTGTCGCACTGCTTCCGCCCGCTTCGGCAGCTGCCCTGGCCGCGCGTCGTTGCGCAGTCAGTGGAGATACCTTCCCGGTTTTTGCAGGCAAATCGCCGGGGGCGAGCATGCGCGCGGCGAGTCCGCCAACGCCCTCGACAAAGCCCGCAAGCTCCTGACGCTTACGCGCCGCTTCCGCCTGCGCCACGTCCGCGAGCGCCATCTGTCCTCGCGCCACGCCCTGACGCGCACGCTCCTGCTCGCGCGAACGAAGATCCGCGAGCTGTGCCGCGTACTGCGCATTGACGTCCTGGCCAACACGCATTGCCTCTCGCGCAAGACCCGCCTGCTGCTGCGCAGTGCCGCGAGCAGCCTGGCCCTGGAGTTCCTGTGCGGCTCGTCCGCGCGCATAGGAGAGGCCTGCTTGGCCCTGGGTCGTTCCGCCTTGGGCAACCGCCAAGTAGGGCGCCATGGCGTCTTCGATGCGCTTGCGCTCTTCGTCCTCGGCGCTGCGAACGCCAAACAGCCCCTGCAGAGCACGAGAGACAAACGGCGTGGCCGCGTTGACGGCTGCTGCCGTGGCAGAAAGAGTCAGTGGATCCATGGCGCCTCCTAGTGCTTTGCTTCTTCGGTGATACGCTTGTTCAGGCCAGCCTTCAAGCCGACAACGAGCGCAATGTTGCTGAACCGGATGTTGCTTCCAGTTGAGGTAACACCAGACGTCGGAGCCGTTGTTTGGCACCCAAGGGCCAGCAACTGACCCTTCTGGTTTGCCACGTGCGTCTCAAGCTGAATCGCATTCTGGGTGGCGTAGACCTGGGTCACCTGAGCGGACGTCCAGGAGGACGTTTGCGCGGCGCTCGTATCGGTCGCCAACGAAAACTGAAAGCCAGGAATATCCGGCCCGCTGTTGATGCGCGCGAGAAGCCTGCATCGTTTGACACGCTGGAATCCCTGAACCTGGTTCAGGGCAAACGGCGCGGTGAACCACGACACAGGAATGAACGAGTAGAGCCACGTGTTCACGCCCGGCGTCTCAAGCCAGTCTGCATACTGGTCCTCAATCTGCCGGTACACATATGCTTGCGGAGTCGGCGGCGTGATGCGGTTTGGCTCCTTCATGGCAATCCACGGCTGATCGCCGAGCACGGTCATGCACGCCTGCCCCGTGCCCATTGCAGTGACGTCCCACTCATACCACGCGTTGATGAGGTAGCTGTAGACGAGCACAATGACATCCGCACTTCCGACAGTGCGCGACAGTCGATTCGTCTGGCATACGAAGTACACCTCTTGGGTCATTGCGTTGTGCGAGACGGAAACTACGTACGGGTACGCCTTCAGGCGGTCCATCACCTTGTCGCCAATCGAGCGAATCTGCAGGTCCGGGCTCAGTAGCTCGATGCTGCGCGTTGACCGGAAGAAGATACCGATCGGCGTCGAGAGTACGCTGCGGTGGTCGATGCACCCGATACCCGACGGGAGTCGCGTAGGTTCCGACAATCCGGAGCGATTGCCAGAGTTGTCGGGCATCGTTCCGGAGACGACGTAGACATCATTCTTCTTGAAGACGAACAACGCCGAGTTCATCGACGCAAGACCAGTCACGGCGCCACCTGCCTCGATGTTGAGCGTGAGCAGGTCGTTGAAACCAACGGCGTCCGTCGGCGTCAGCTCCTTTGAGAACCAAACGACCGTAGCGTCATCCGCTCCGCTCACCACGAGTCGATTCTGGTGCACGCACATCGCCTTGCAGCCAGGCGTCGCCACGTTGTCGAGAACGCCTCCCGTCGTGTACAGGAACGGCTCACGCAACATCCCCATGTAATCGCCCGTTGGACCGTCGAACATCGCGTTCGCGCCATCCGTCGCACCGGGAACCGACGGCGGCTGGTTGATGTTCGTCGTGACGAATCCACACGGGTTGTTTGGGTAATACGGAGTCGTAACGTTTGGAACAACGCCACGCGTAGCATTCCGAGGAACGACGAAGTCACTGATGGGATTCTGGAAGTTCGACCACGGCATGCGATACATTACCGTGGCGTACGGCTCGCACGTCGCGTACGGTTGCAACAGCACCCGGCGTGGATCGACCTGTGCCGATGACAGGCGATTCGTCAGCTCCAGACGCGGAGCGAAGAATCCCCACCGATACCGCGAGACCTCGCCACCAGCTCGGCGACGACCGAGCGTTCCGGGCGAACCGTCCGGGCTCCAGATCTCCGCGCAAACCGTGAATTGCTGCGGAGACGACGGGGCCGAGCGCACCATGCGGCCCGTGCCATCCGCATATTCGTAGCACCACGACATCAAGAAGTCGCCGGCCGCTTCCGCTTGCGTATAGGCGCTCTCTTTGTTCTGCGGAAACGTCCACCCACGCGCGGCACGCGGAGCCCACAGGAAGTACGCCGACAAGCTCGCAGAGCCGGCCTGCTGTCGGCGGAGAGCATTGTACGGCGCGATCATCTCAAAGTCGGTCGGCGTGGCTTGATAACGGCCGTAGTAGTGCGGCCCGTAGAAGTCGACACCGCCGCGTGCCCCCACCTTCGTGGTGGTCGAGAACTGCTGAAGCCTCGAATCCGCGTAGACCGCCTCGTAGTTCTGCGACGGATCGCCGCCCCAGTTGGTGCGCACCTGCTCCCATCGAGCAGGATTAGCCCCACCATTGAGCCCCGCCTCGTAGAAGAAGTAGGGCCGCGTGACGTTGAACAGCAGCGTGTGCGAGCCACGGAATGGCGTGCTGTCGTTAAACTGCTCAAACATCTGCACGCTGAGGACCGGATCGCTTGCGATGTATGCGGCACGTACCGAGCCATCGCTCCACGACACGCTCGTGAGGTCTCGCTGAGGCCACATCAACAGCCCCGCCTCGCTCACATTCACGCCGTCAAACGCCGAAAGAACACCACCGTTGACGAAGGTGTAGTCCGACATGCGCAGCATCGTGCGATAGTTCTGCGCCACGAACTCATAGTCGAGCGCCATGCATTCCTGCGTGCCCTTCGACGACCCATTGCGCATCGCGCCCATCGTCATGCCGGCGTTCGTCACTCGCAACGTGGGCACGTTCAACGGCACGGCCGTTACGCGCATCATGTTTGCCGCCTCGACAAACATGGCCTTGTTGTTGATGTATTCAAACATGGACGGGCTAGGCCTAGGCTCATAGTCCTGCCCGTTTGGCACGATGATCGTTACCTCGTCGGAGAGCGACATGCGGAGCAGGAACGTGCTCGTTTGTGAGTCGTCTCCCGACGGAGACACGGCTGCGTAGAACTTGTCGTTGTCTCGCACAAGGCCGCCAACTACGCGCCACGGCCCGCCCATCGCACATGACAACGGGCTATTCGAGACTACGCCTCCGTTGATCGGCACAAGCGCAGAATACTCTGGAATGACTGCAGAGGTGTACCGGTACAACTCGCAGAAGTTGTTGTACCGCATCGGGCTTGCAGCGCCGAATGGAGCGTCCGCCTGTGGATTCGTTACTGGCGTCGCGCTCGTGCTCGACAACAACAGCAGGTCCATCCCGGCGGAATGCGCGACCGACCAGCGATGCACGCAGTGCTCCTGCTGGTTCACCCACGTGAAGTAGAAATTGTTGGGCGGCAGCGTGCTTCGGTCCGGCTCATCAAAGCCGGTCGGGACCTGCAGAAGGCTATGCGTCACGTTCCACGCGCGAGCGCCCGTGAGCGTCCCTGCGCCGACATAGAGTGGATCAAACTGGATACCGACAATCGAGGTGCCAGGGCCCGCAAATGCATACCCAGGGAGTGGCCCAGCAAGCGTGTTCTCGATCGCCGCAGAGGCAATCGATCCATTGACCACGCACACGGTTGCCGTTGCAATCACATTGCCGGCAGGAGCATCGAACACACTCACACCGGTATAGATGCCATTGGTGAATCCGATATTGTTTACACCGGCCGCCGGAATCTCCAGCAGGTTTACCTGGTTGTTTGGAAACGTGACTGTGAAAAACGGGATTTCAATACCGCCTAGGTACGAATGCTCGGTACGCGGATACGCATCACGAATTCTCTGAAGCGGTCGAGCGTTCGCATCAAGACCGCTCGTGAGAGTCATGAACGCTCGCGAGGACGACGGGGTCAGCGTAAACAGCTCGTCGCCGCCAACGCCAGCCGTGCACATGTACGTCTGCTGGCTGTTGAACGGGTCGGCGAGAGTCATCGTCACCGCCCACTCGCTCGCAATGGGATTCGTCTGCACGGCCGTACCCGACGCGTCGTACGGACCGTCTTCCGGCAGAGCGACCATCAACGCGTTCACGAGCGTCTTCAGCGGCCTGGTCGTACGCGGAGCGCCGCTGTAGTGGAACGGCGCCGCGGTCGTCGCGGTCACCTGCGTGATGTCGTCGTTGGTCTGAAAGCCAATGTACGGGATGTACTTAAAACCTTGCTTCGCAAGGGTCACTACACCTCCTGCGCTTGAGGCAACAAGCCGACCAAGCGCCATTTGGCCATCCAGCTTGGGGCTTGGGATACCCTCCGGCCCGTACTGTCGCGCAATGACACGTACGGCGATTGACGCGGTCCCGGTCCAATCCGTTCCAGTGCCGGACACCATCTCTGGCTCCTGCTCAAGAACCGCTCCACGATTTGCCCACGGTACGAAGTAAAAGCTTCCGCTACCCGTCCTCGGAAGAATATCCGAGATGGTGGCAAGCGTCGTGACGCCTGGAATGCCAGGCGCAATCGACGCAACGTACGCCTCTACGCGCGCCGCTGTAGTGTTGCTCGCGGTATCCTGTTCACACAGGACGTACATAAACGTGTAGTACGGATAGGGGTTTGACGTAACACTGTACAACCCCACGACATCGAACGTTCGATGCGCATTTACCAGCGAAACCGTACGAGGGAGCACGTACGTGGGAAACGCTTCACCGGTGACCGGTGAGAACACCACGCATTCGACTTCGCCGGAGGTGTAGTTCCACCAGAACGCCATCGGTTCGCGCGTCGCCGTGTTCCCCTGCACAAGAGTAAGGCGAAGGTTTGTGGCGCTCGTGACATACCCGGTGGAAAACGAGAGAAGGCGCGTCGGAGGAACGATGTACGCCTCGTTGTCGGCCCACTGAATCGAGTAATAGACCGAGTTTCCATCACCCGATACCTGATCGAGCATCATGCGGTCCGACGACAGCTCTTGCCCAGTGCGCTTGCCGGTAATCCATACCGTAATACGCTTCGTCTCGTCGTCGAACAGGGCGCTCTCGATCTCAATGATGCTGCCGCCCGTCGATGAAACCGAGGCAAGCGTGCCGACGTACGCCGGCAGGTCGTTCACCTCGCGGAACCCGTGCAAATCATCAGAGCCAACGTACTCGTAGAACTTGCTGTCCGACGCCAGCACCGGGCGCATGCCGGTCGATGCCGCATACGTGCCAAGCGCCTCGATCTTGTTCCCAATCAGCTGCGTCGTACCGTCCGTCGAACGGAAGGACGAGGCCGGCTGCACGAGCGTCGGGCTCTTGCTGACAAGCGTAAAGCCAAGACGCGTGTCCAGTGCACCCTTCTTGACAGCTTGGACATTCGTGAGTTGGAGCATCTCCGGCGGCTGCACCGCAAAGATGTCATCCTCCTCATTGATGCCACCAATCAGGGGAACACTGACAACGCGCTCTTCCATCACCGAATCTCCAGCTGCAAGCGAACGGGGTCGAGGATATCATTCCCGTCCGCGTCCTTGGGAGCGATGTAGCGCAGGCGCATGATCTTCTGCCCGAGTGGTCCCGACACAGGAACGACCTGCAGATTGGGAACCGCTGCTGGCGCGCTGCTCGCCAAGGACGTGTTGGTCAACACTTTTGCGATGTTGAAGCCATTGGCAGATCTGCCAAGGTCGTGCGGGACGTCCACGGTTTGCCCAGGACGGAACACAATGCCCTGGTCAGGCTTGTTCTTGATGAGCGACTTAACCGTCGTCTGGTTCGGCGGTCCATTGCGCACTGCCTCCGTCGTCTGACGCACGACGTCTTGAATGCGGTCAATCGTCTCGTTGCCAGTCGGTGCCGGCGTGTACTGCTGCGGCTTCGTTTGCGGCATCGCTCACCTCCACGGAAAGGTTCGTCGACTCAACAGGCGAACATCACGCACACGCTCTGGCTGCGTCGCATCGCGCTCAGCCGCATGGATCTCGAAACGCTTGAAGATCTCGTCGCGGAGCGCCTTCATGCTCGCGGCCTGCTCGATGCTTTCCTCTTTAACGAGGCATTTCATCGCGGCGTCTTTCACAACCCATTCGTCCCAGCCCGCTCGACCGTCGATGCGATCCTGCGGGAGCAACATCTTCTGAGGAGCTGGGTAATACCAAATCCTGTAGACGCCGGTAATCATTGGCGCAATTCCGACCTTCTCGCGCCCGAATACCGTGTACAGGCGATAGAGAGGCAGCGCCGTCATGCCGCCATACAGGTCAGCCTGACGAAGTGCGTTCTGCTCGTCCCATTGGAACCGACGCAGAGGATTCCAACCGGCACCACCTGCCGTCGTGTCGGAAACCCACACGCCCTTGCACTTGTAAAAGTCCGACTCGACATACGCAAACGCCTGGCCACCAGAGCCGCCACCACCAGGGACCGCACTCATATTGACGGTCGCAACCGACGTACTCAACGAGTTGCTAACATACCCGCTGCCGGCAATGATGACGTCGGCCGCGACAACCGCGCCACCGCCCGTGATTTCGGTAACCTGCGCCCACGCGTTGGAGGCGCCGGTGGACGGCTGCGTCAGGACAATGATATCGCCCACGGCGTAGCCGGTTCCGCTCGGCAAAATCCAGGAGACGCTTCTCACGAGGCCAGTCTTGCCGTCGTTGAGAATGTCAAAATCTCCTGCGCTACTGGCCACCGAAGACGAGATGTCCACATAGCGCAGGAGATACTCCTGATCAAACAGGACCATTCGGTCGTAGAGTTCGGCCCACGACTGGTTGATGTACTCGCGCACCTCGTCCGAGGTCACGAACTGAGAGTTCACCATGTCGGCTTCACGCCGCACGGCCAACTCAAGCTCAGACAAAGTCCGCGAGTATGCCATCAGTCGTCTTCCTCGTAGTCCTCACCACAACACTTCTGCATCTCTTGGAAGAGCTGCGCGGCCTGCTTGAACTTGCCCTTTGCGCCGGCCTCGAAGAAGGCCTTTGCAAGCGGTTCCAAGGTTCCCGTCATGTCCATGCCCTCATCCTCGGAATCAGACCCCAGGGAGGGAGAGGAGGGTCGCTCCTCCCCCATCCCCGGCTTCTTCTTGCCGATGGCGATCATGAGAGCCATGCCGCCCTTGCCCTTCATCAGGCAACCACCGAGCTGTTGGTGCAGATGAGGCTGACGCAGATCTTGCCGCCGTTCGAGACGTTGTCCGGGGCGCCCGTGTACGTGGTGACCTGGAACGTGACGTACGATGGCCCAATGTCCGTGATCTGCACAAGGGTCGGAACCGTCGAGTCCATGATGGTCACGATCGGCTGCACAACGCCACCAACGCTCGGATATAGCCCGTCACTGGTAGGCGCAAATTTCAGGATATACGATCCAGGGGAAACGCCGGGGGCAGCCGTGAGGTTCAGCTCAAGGCCACGGCCAAGGTCGGTCGTCGCACCAAGCGGCGTAACCGCGCCATCGACGCCAACGCCCCAACGTTGCGACATGATGACGAACTCGGGAAGGTTCGAGTTCTTCGCAGGATAAAGGTATCGGTTCAGAGCCATTGTGATTCTCCTAGTGGAGGTGTGGCAAAGGCGCGCCACCGGGTGGCAGCGCGCCAATGCCAGGCCGATCAGAGACCGAAGCCGTCGACGATGATGTTGGCGCCGGGGTTGTTGCAGATGAACTGACCGTAGTGGCCAAAGCGCACCTCGTACTGGTCCGCACCCGACACGCGGAGGAAGTCGTTGTTGTCCCAGTCGAGCATCTGCGGAGCCGGCCCGAGGGTCGACAGTTCCCAGCTCGCCATCTGGAGCATGAACGCCTTGTTGCGCGGGCAGAACGGAGCCGAGACGATCTTCATCGGGCCGTTCATGCCGTCGTACTCAATCGCCTTGAAGCTGATGCCGGCGACGTTGCTGGCAACGCGGTCATAGACGATGTCCGACCCGAGAGCCTTCTTGAGGTTCTGGAGATCGAGCGGGTTGATGAAGATGGTGTCCGGCATGCCGACGCCCTGCACCGCGACCTTCGCCTCGGCTTCCATGAGGGCCTCGTTCATCGGAAGGCCAGCTCCGCTGACGCGTTGACCAGCAAGACGAACCGGGTCGGTGTCGCGCGGAAGGCCCCAGAACGGAGTCGCGGTGACAGTCGAGGGGACCCACGCCTGAACACCGGTCACGACGCCGTTGGCCGAACCGTTGGTCGCGGTGCCGATGCTGGCAGCCGCGAGCCAGTCGCCGGCGCGCGCAATGACGTCGTTCGCGGTCGGGTTGGTCGCAAAGGTCGCGGCGACAAAGCCCGACGTGGTGCGCGTCTGGATGTCAATCGTACCGGCGGTACGGTTGATCGCCTTCACATAGAGCGAGTTGTCGGTACCGGCGTTGTTCGGGTTCTTGATGGCGCCGGCCGAGTCACGAATCTCGATGCGCATGTTGAGGTTGAAATAGACCGCGTCCGCCGGGGTCGCGAGCGTGATACGGCTCGCGGGGGCCACCGCGTACGACGAGACGGTGCCACGAACGCCCGAGCCATCGCCGAAGAGCTGGAATTCGAGATCCGCAAGCTCGTTCGTGCTGATGCCGTCCGTCTCGTTGTTCCAGAGGTCAACGAGCGCGCCCGAGGTGCGAACCGCCGCCTTCATGGTCTCGCCGTCCATACGGAGGATACCGTAGTGGCGCGTGCGGTAGACCTGGAAGCGGTTGTACGAGCCGCCGCCGCCGGCGAGGCCGTTGGTCGCAACGTCGAGCGCGGTCGAGAAGACCGACGACGAGCCCTGCGGACGCTCGTTCTGAAGGGCGACCACGCGGAAGTCACCGTCGAAGTTCGTCGTCTTCTTGACGAGCGACACGAACGGGAAGTCCTTGTACAGCGCCTGGGGGATGGCGCCGTCCGGGTACTTGGTCTTGAGGATCGCCTGGACGGCTGCGTAGGTGGGATTGGTGTACGGCATGATCAGTTACTCCGATTGGTGGGCTGTGTTGCGTTGACTGCGGCCAGAAGGGCAGCTTTCTGCTCATCGCGAGAGAGCTGCCCAAAGGGCTTGCCAGCAGTCCGCTGTTCGCTGGCAGCCTTAGTCGATAGGGTCTTCGCTCCGGGCTTCTTGCCAGCAGCGACCTCGGCCTTCGTCGGAGACGGCGCACCGAATCGCTTCAAGCGATCCGCGTACTTTTTCTCCAGTGCCCTGATGACATCCATGTCCTCCGGAGGCTCGCCGTACCGTTCCTCATGGCGCTCAGCCATGCGGATTGCCTCCTCCCAGAGGGCCTCCGTATCGTCGGAGAACATGTTGAAAAGCGTCGGGAACTCGCTCTTCTTCACTTGCAGAAGAAACTCCTGCCGCGCGTCCTGGAGCTGGCGCTCCTGCATCATGGCAGAGCGTTCGGCTGCCGCTTCCTCGCGCTCACGGCGAAGCTCAGCAATCTCCCTCCGCACCTCGTCAAGCTCGCCATACGAGTGGTCGTTGGACCCCTCTCGCATGCCGGCATCGATGAGTTCCTGGAAGTCAAAGCCGAACTCTTTGAACGTTCGCGCGGGAGCGCGACGCAGCTTCTTAAAGATGTCCTCTGCGACCTCTTTCTTAGACTGCTCAATATACTTGGCCGCGTACTGCAGCTTTTGCTCCAGTTCGCGTGCGTAGTTCTCCGCCTTGCGAATGCGGCTTTCCGCCTGCTTCCGAATGGCGAGCACCTGCTCGGCGTAGTCCGGCTCCCCGGCTTCCTCTTCGGACTCCCCTGTTTCTGCATCAGGGTCACCCGTTTCGGGCTCGGCTTCAGCCGGCTCTTCATCTGCCTCGACCGCAGGCGCGTCCTGAGTCGCCCCCTCTTCGGACGTTGCCTGCGCCTCCGCCTCGGGCGCTTCGGCCTCAGCCGCGGCATCAGCTTCTGCAATCGCGCTGCTCGCAGCAGCCTTCATCTTGGCTACCAGTTCATCAGACATTCATGGCCTCCATCGTCTGCGCCTCGGGCTGAGGTGCTTCCTGTGGCGGCGGGGCAGCCTGCTCCTGTTGTGCCCGTTGGGCAGCTGCCGCCGCAGCCTGTTGCTCTTGTCGGGCCTGCTCGATGAGCGCCTCGATCTTCGTGACGTAGTCATCGAGCGCGATCAGGCGGTCCTCCGACACCCCATCGACGCGGGCCTTGTTGTAATGCTTGCGCGCTCTGTCGTACGCGACAGCCAGGTCAAGGCGCTTATCCGGATCCGGGTAGTCCTCGCCGCGTAGAATCAGCGACACGGCCTTGTCGACCACGTCGATGTCAGCAGTCTCAAGGTCGCGGTCCGCATCGATGTCCGCCAGGTTCAGGAGGTTCGCAACGACACGGCGGTCCGTGATGACCTTACGGTCGACGAGTTCCAGGACCTCTTGGAAGAGCGCAGCCTTGGTCTGCGAAAGCGCGCTGATGGGCTCGCAGCGGAGCGTGTACTCCTTGCGATCGAGCGCCACCTGCGACCAGTTGATGCGCTCCGCCTGGCCAGCACCAGGGCCAAGGACCTCGACCTCGATCCCGTCCGCAGCCGCCTCTTCGCACGCATCGACAATGAGCCACCCAATGTCGACGTGAAATTGCCGGACTGCTTCGTGCGCAACACGGAAGCGCGAGTCTTCCATGTCGTCGTAGACCGTGAGGGCACGCCCCGATGCTTGACGAAGACCGGCCGGCAAAACTGACTGCGCGGCCAGTTCGCTGATGCCCTCGTAGCGCAGCATGTTCTGCGCGATCATGTCCTTGTACGAATACGTGTCGGGGTGGACCGGCTGCGGATTGAAGACGATCGGGGGCGCACCTTCGTATTCGAAGATGGTCCCGACATCGTTGTCGATCTTGGTCTTGGTCATGGTGCCGGCTTGCACAGCGAAGTGCGAGCCGCCCATGAGGTTGTGCGCGGTCTGAATCTTCTCGCTGAGGAGATCGTACTCGTCCTGCGCAGCCGCCAGTTCGAGCGCCATCGATGGTCCGTAGAACCCTGCCAGCGTCGAGTTGAGACGGAGAAAGGCCCAACCAAAGTTGGACGAACGACGCCACGGGGTCGCCTGCAGCGTGCCGGTCTGCAATGCAATGACGCGAAGGCCATCCTTTGCCGAGGCGCCCGAGGCAAGATGCACGCCTTCGTAGACCAGCACCTGGTCCGAGTAGCGCGACGAATTCATGTAGTTGGAGTCGTCGTCAGCAGGCTTCGGCGCGTCGAAGATTGCCTTGCGACGGTCCGCCTTCGAGCCATACAGACTCGGGTCGTCATCGCCAAATGCTTCGAGCACGACGGAACGATCCATGTAGCAACGGTGGTACAAACACCGTGGCGTTCCGTATCGCGCCTCGGGCTCGCTCACGAGGATGTCGAACACCGGGATGCGCTCGATAACGATCTGACGGTCTGCGTTGACGTAGACCTTGACCATTGCCTGGCCAAAGACGAGGACGTCGAGCAACAGCTGCGAGTAGATCTTCGAGTACTCCGCGGCCGAAAACGCGCCCGCGAGGAACCGATCAAGCCGCTTTGCACGGTACCGCTGCAAGAAGTCTCCGCCGACCGTCACGGTGCTGGGCAAAGGCATCTGCCGTGCAAGCTTGGCCTGCATGGTGTGGATCGCGTTCCGCGCAACATTGAACGAGACCCGCTCGTCCCAGACGTTCTTTACCGGCATTCCGAACATCTTGAGATCGGTGCCGTAGACCTCCGCCGCGCGCGTCCACATCTGTCGACGGTACGCCGACTCATTGCGAATCGCGGTTACCGCACCGACAAGCGCAAGGTACGGGTCTTCCTTCTGTTGATGAAGGAGCCACCACGCATCCGTCGTCTCGGCGATACCCGGCATTTCCAGCCAAGTATCCAGAAATTCTACCCGTGCTCAAGCTCGAAAGCGCATCTTTCTGAACGCTCGGTCAGCTTTGCGACGCATACTCTTTTCGAGAGGCTGCCAAATCAGCTTCTCCTGCTCGGTCAGTCCGGTGTACTCGTCTTCGAACGATTTTGCTGCCTGAGTCGGCTGTTGCTCATGCCAACGGGTCAGAGCCATGCAGATTGCTGGAGCATAGTCCGCGTGGCGCCCATCGTTCGTCTTACCGAGATCGATCGTGACGCCGCTCTGCGTGTAGCGACGAACGACGCGCTGAAGGTCTTGCTTCACGAGCGTATCTGGCGGCAACTCGACCTCTCCCATTTCAAACATGGTGCGCAAGGTGAGGTACCGCTTGGTTCGCTCGGTCGATGACCATGCGTGCGGCACGAGAACGAGGCCAACCTGGTGCGCAAGGTCTCGCAAGGCGTCTCCCATGTACTGGTCGGAGTCGAGCACGGTCACCTTGTACGCCCTCAAGATGGTCGCGATCTCTTGCAGCACGTGAGCCGGAGACAAGGGATTTACCGCGCTTCCCGTCCACTGCTTTGCCAAGCAAATAACTTTTTCCTTACGCCCTTGGCCCGTCGCCACGACCAGCGTAAACGAGTTGCCACGAGTTGCGGGGTCGATTGCGGCTGTATACCGTATTCCCTGTTGCGGAGGAGCGATAATGGGCGTCTCTCGCGTTGCCGTCTCGATCATCGACGTCGTGAAGAGCGCCTCCTCCGGATCGGCGAATTCGGCCTCGATATCTGTGCGGTAGATACGCGGGTCTCGCCGCGCGATCTCAAGCTTGTCTGGCGTCCAGATGATGGGCGCCATGTCGTACGCTGGAGCTTTGATGACGATGCAGTCGCGATCGGGCTTTCCCCATCGTTCTTTGACGAGATCGTACAGAAAGCCCATCGGAGCCCATGGAGAGCTGATGTAGACCAGCTGTGCACCTGGGAGAATGCGCAGAAGGACGGCATCACGAAGGTCGTTGACCGATACCGCTGCGTCATCCGCGCCCCATCGCGCGACTTCGTCCATGATGACGCCTGCGGACCAGCGTGCGACGAGTGATGAGCCCGCTTTTGACGCTGCTACGACCTTGATTTCGACGGGCCTGCCGCTTGGATGCTTGACCATCAGCGTATCTGCCGTTGGCGTCTCCAAGATGAGCTTGGACAGCAGCGGGGAGGCCATCATTCGGCCAACGATGTGGCCGAAGATGACGTCTGCGAGGTCTTTCGAGAGCGAGACTATCGAAATTCGCGGAATCTCACCCGGTCCAAGACGTGTAAGGTCTGCTCGCTGAGACCAGTATACCGCGAGCGCCGCTGCACTGAGGCTTTTTGCAGTTCGAATGCCTGCAACGATAGCGACTTCAGAAGGTTTAACAGCTGGTGGAAGCGTTCCTCCGCATGCGCGCAGGACCACGTCATCATCAGCCAGCTCATCCAAAGGCCGACCATCAACGATGCGCGCAATGGCCCGCTGAAGAGGTGATGCGGTAGTGAGAGCAAAGCCAAGAGGACTGGTGAGCAGACCCTCGAAATGCGTGAGGCTCTTCTGAGCCAGCTGCTCTTTGACTCTAGCTTCAAACTGAGCGAGGACATGCTCACTCGGAGACGTCGGATTGCTTGCGAGGGCGGCCTCGACGCTTGGGGGCTTCGCTTGGCGCGACATCCGTCACTTCTCCCCGAGCTTCGGTCGACTCGGCGGCTTGAGCGGGAGGGGCATCGAGAGTACGGAGTTCGACGACGTTGCTGATGGGGACGCGGATGTTGCCGCTGGCGACGAAACCGTCTTCGAGGCGTAGGTCCGCGTGCTTCGGCCGAAAAAGGGTTGTCGTGACCCGGTAGATGTCGGCTGGGTCGCTGATGCCTCGGAGGAAGACTGCTCGCTGGAGGTCCATTCGTATCCTTTCACAAGAGGCCAGAGTGCCTCGATAAACGCCAGGTTGATGTCTTGGGTGTGTTTGTAGTCGGTGGACACAAGTCGTACGTAACCGTTGCCAAAGGAGTGCACGCGCCAGCCGGTTGCAGTGGCCAACGGCTCTGCGTACTTGCGCCATGCCTGGCAGTAGAGCTTTGCGCCAGCGACCTCACGCCCGCCAGGAACGGGCTTCTTCTCTTGCTGGTAGCGCGCCGGCTTGTCGCCTTTGCCGACGTACATCGGGTCGAACTTGTCGTCGCTCATTGTGCCTTCCTGCGAACATCTTTGCACATGGAGCACGTGGTGATGGAGCGTTTGCGCAGTGCGCGGAGCCAGGACTCGTAGACAGTCGACTTGTACCGGCACGCGGTGCACTGCACATGCACGCGTCGCTTGTCGGCGAGCATCGTTGGGTCTCCGGAATCTGTGACCGTGAGAATCCCAACCACATCGCCGACCTTGAATGCCGGAGCACGACGGGCACCGACGACGAAGAGTTCGACTGGTCTCATTGCGCTTTCGTCCTGGATCACGGTGCGGCCCCCAGTGCGGCTACGAGCGCCTCAATCTCCGAATGACCCGAGAGCACGTCTTTCACGCCACTCTCGTGGAAGACGTAGACCTGCCAGATGTCGCGTTCTTCTGGTCCGCGCAGCACTCGGTCTGCCGTCAAATCAGGGTCTTTCCACGCCTCCCGCACCAGATGCAGCAGGCACCCGAGCGTCGCGGGGTCGGAGAGGTCGGGCACGTCAATGTCGGTCGTGAAGACCGCAGGAATGCGAGCTGCGCGCCGAGGAAAGTTTCTGTCTTCGCAGCACTCGCAACCATCGACGTGCGGGAGCAGAAGCATCCCCGGCATCCACCGCCAGTGCTTGCACGCCACCGCGCGGCGGCCAAGGTCTGCGAGGTTCATCGCTTCCAGATCCCCTCTCGCTTCATCACTGCGCCGTGGCGATGGATGCAGTTGAGAAGCGCGGCACGAGGCGTGTTGCCCCACGCGTACTCGTCGTTGATGTAGTGCTCGTCCATCTCCTTCTGCGTCACCGACACGCGGAAGGTGCCTTCCGACCATGGTTCTACGTCGAGCGTCGGCTCGTCAAACTGGTCGCGTAGGTAGGCGAGAAGCTCTTCGTCAGTCATCTCATGTTCTGGAAGGTTCATGACTTCCACCACAGCGGAGCAGGAGCGAAGTTGTCGGGGTAGGTCCTCTTGAGTGCGTCGCTCAGCAACTCTGGATTCTCCAGCATGAGACGAACGCGCTCACGCCTCTCCTCCAGAGACGCGCGCCACTCGGCCAGGAACGCCTCGCCTTCAGTCGTCGCGAGCCATGCCTTGTCGGCCAGATACTCCTGGCGCTTCAGGTCGTAACGCTCGCGCGACTCGGCGAACCAGAGGTTGCACTTGGAACGGCGGCGGCGCTTCACACGTCACCTGCTTCTGCGTCGGCCTCGGCGCAGCCAAAGCAGATGACCTCGCCGTCCTCGACCTCTTTCCAGCCGGGAGGAGGGAAGGCGATGGAAGTCGTCTCCGCATCGCACCCCATGCACTGGTACTGGCGCTCCTTCTTGGGGACCTTGATGCCGAACATCTGGCATTCGAGGCAGGTGTATTGAACGTCTCCGGTATTGGAGTTGAGCGCACGGCACCAGCCGACGGGCATGAAGTCCTCGGTGAGGGTCTTCTTGTGGCAGACGCTGCAGTCCCACTCGACCAACTCTTGGTCATCGGCCATTGC
>Ga0129336_10000459_pt1 | contig 23874 bp, 39 predicted proteins | sample CPB6_02_DNA_FD_96878 | JGI IMG/M metagenome (GOLD analysis project Ga0129336, IMG submission 96878) | Freshwater to marine salinity gradient microbial communities from Chesapeake Bay, USA - CPBay_Sum_0.6_0.2_DNA | ecosystem: Environmental > Aquatic > Marine > Coastal | place: USA: Chesapeake... | reverse complement strand
TGTCACAGTTGAAGCAATCAAGCTGCCAGTACCACCGTAACCGCTTGTAACCACACCGCCGCTAGTGCCCAACTGAACCAACGGGGAAGAAGAACCGTTCGTGCTCACCCCGTTAAACATCACAGTGATCCGCTTCACCCACGATGGGATGCCGGTGAAATCAATCGACGTACCAGACGTTGAAGCCACGGCTGTGCCGGAGACAATTGAGCTATTGATGCCATTGACAACAAAAGTGCCAGTTCCATCAGGCAATGACAGGGTTCGGCTGGAATTCGAGTTTGGAGATGCAATGGTGAACGTACCCGTTCCGCTTGCATTGCCTTCAATAGCGATCTTGCTCATCTTTTATCCTTACAGAACCAGCCAACGCTGACCTGAAGATACGGTCACAGTAACGCCAGAGTTCATGGTGATCGGCCCTACGCTCATTGCGTTTTGACCAGATGCAATTGTGTAGCTGGATGCAACCGTTGTGCTGTTAATTATCAGACCGTTTGTCGATACCGAAGCAGATGCCTGCAACTCACCCGTGGATGGCTTATATAGGTACTTGGCATTGCTGGTGTAAATGACCGTTGGCGTTCCAGAAGTTGCAGCAGCAAACAGCGGATACAGGTTAGTAGATGTACTGGTGTCGTTGGTAATCGATGCACCAGCATTGACTGTAGCCCACGATGTGTTTGTGCCATCAGTGGTCAGGTACTTGCCAGACTGAGATGATTGGCTAGGAGCAAGAGCGTTAAACGCAGCATTGGCCGTTGTCTGTCCCGTACCGCCATTGCCAATAGGTAGCGTGCCGGTCACTTGGGTTGTGAGATCAACACCAGAAAGAGTGCCACCAAGCGTCAAGTTTCCACTAGACGTAACCGTGCCACTCAGAGTGATACCGTTTACAGTGCCAGTTCCACCAACAGATGTGACCGTGCCAACGTACTGATCGTTCGATGTGATCGTAAAGTTTGGGTACGTTCCGCTAATGCTGGTTGTGCCTGCTCCCGTAAGAGCGACAGTTTGATCTGGAGCAGTATTAGTGATCGTAAAGTTTGGATACGTCCCAGATGTGCTGATCCCAGTGCCAGCAGTAAGCGCAACCGTCTGATCCGGTGCGCTATTGGTGATCACACCTGTCGAAGTGCTATAGCTAATGCCTGTGCCAGCACTCAGAGCAGAACGCGCCCTAGAGTCCAGATAGTATTGATTGGTGCCCTCGTTGATGTTTGTGGTGGTAAGCACCACAGCACCAGTTTGAGAGTTGACAGAGGTCACCAAGTTGGATTGGTCGATCTTCTGCCAGACAGTTCCGTTGAACATTAGCCAATCACCGATCTGCCAATCAGTGATGCCGTCCAGATTCGTCGAACCTGCTGTCGCAACGATGTAGTAGTACCCGTTTGTACCAACACCAGACGCTAGAGTCGGCGTGTTGCTCGATGCGTTCCAAGTGCCCTGGTAGCTCAAGCCACCAGCAACCGATGCCCACGACAAAACAGAACCATTAGTGGTGAGGAACTTGCCTCCTTGACCAGTTTGGCTAGGGATCAGGTTGTTGATTTGTGTCTGGAGGCTGGCCAATGTGTCAAGCACTGATTGACTAGTGCCGCCACCATTGGTAATCACCTTGATCTTCTCAGCAAGATCAGGAGCAACCACCTCACCCACATTGATAGTCCTGCCGCTTGACAGACTAATGATCAAACTACCGTCAAAGTCGATGTGCGCGTCAGTTACTGATACGCCATCTTCACCGTCTTTGCCATCGCTGCCATTCAGACCGTCTTTGCCCTTTGGACCCATTGGACCCATAGAGCCATCGCGGCCATCACGGCCATTAGCGCCGTTCCTGCCGTCTTTCCCGTCTTTGCCGTCCTTGATAGACCTGACGCGAGACTCGATCTTGTTACCAAGGTCATCGTATCTGTCGCGTATATCAGACTCAATCTTCTTGAGAGCCTGAATGACCAGTTGGGCGTTCTCGCCAACCTTCTGTTTCTGTAGCTCCCGCGTCTTCTGGACAGATTCGCGGATAGACATTAGAACAGCCTTCTGCTGTTCCTCCGTCATCCCCTTAAGAATCAGTTGTTTGGCGAGGCTTTCAACGTCCATTGCTCAACTCCCTGGACAATTCTTCCAAGAAGTCTTCTTCCATGCCGGTTACCTTGTTCTTTTTCTCGGCCATCTGGAGTTCGACGATCTTAGACTTGTTTTTGATGTCTGCCTCTTTGAGCATCAACTCGGCAATCTTAACCCGCTTGTCAAACTCGCTAGCCTCTTGACCTTGCGGCAGGTTCGTAGTCGTCGAAGCGATGACTTTGGCCTGTACTTCTTGCGGCATAAGTTGCGCTTCAGTGAGCAATTTCTGCGCTTCAGCACGATTCTTCTCGGCCTGGGTCGTTTTGTCAGCGATCTGAGCCTGAGCCGCTTGCAACTCCAACTGCCGTGCCGCCATCGCCATTTGCTGGGCCTCTGGATCGGGCTGCGACATCTGATCAAGGGCTGCGATCAACTCATACCTGTTCGACAGGCTGGAGTTGTTCAAGATGCCCTTCAAAATCAGCGGCAGAACCGGCGTATTCGGGCCAAGAGTCTGCAGCAGACCGATAAATTGCTGCTGCTCGTACTCTCTGGCAATGATGCCCAAGGTAGCAGTCGGGATGAACTTCATATCCACGCTCGGATACCGCTCAGGATCGAACTGCATGTACCTGAACGAGGCCTTCTGGATGAACGGGATCAAGAAATCCTCTTGGAAGTTCACCAGAGTGCGCTTGTACTTCTTGATGATCGTCGCAACGGCGGTGGACATTGCCTGCCCATCACGCGCACCGTTCGTGACCATGCCTTGGCTGTCCAGAGTACCTGTTGCTTGCAGCAACATGCGCTCAAATTCTTGGGCGGTACGCAGGTTATCCGGGCTGGTCTGGCCAAACTTGAAGGGATACAGGATCTCGGCTGGGTTGCCGTTGACCATGAACGCCTTACCCGGTTTTACTTCAAACCTAGCACCCCTCGGTAGGCGCGTAGCGTCCATACCCATCATCGGAGCAGTCGTCAGAGCCAGGGAATCCAGGTGCGAACGGATCTGGGCATCGATAGCCTTCTGCATGTTGTAAGACTTCTCGACAGTCCCACGTCCCAGCAAACGGTTTGGCACGGTGTCGTCCTGGTACGAGATGACCGGACGATCCTTCATCATGTACGGGTTCTCTTCTGCCTTCAGAAGCATCGAGCCGTTGGCGATAACCACGATGGCTTCGACCATATCCGTGTAGTCTTCAGCCACGGAGTCGTCAGGAAACAGCACAACCGTCTCGGTATCATTCTCCTGAAGGTATTCACGCGGCACGAGACCATAGTAGGTCAGCAGCAGAACCTTTTCATCTTGGTACTGGCTAGGCTCTTGGGTCGGTTCAAGGTCGGAATCCTCGTAGGTAGTCCCGATGTTGACCTTCTTGTAGATGCCCTTTTCGATTCCCTCGACGACTTTGTGGATCGAGACGTACTTTTCGATGGCCACACCCATGCAGTCGTCAATAGAGGTGCCGTTGGGGTCAAACAGGAAGTTTTTAGGGTTGATCGGGTTGAGTTTGACAGCAACACGGGACTTTTCAATCACACCGATGGCTGCTTGTCCAGGCTGACCAGGGATAGGCTGGGTTGCTGGCTCAAAGATTTTCTCCGTCTTGACGATGATCTCGCCAATGCCAGTGCCGTAGATCTCGGCCATCAACTCAATCTGGTCGATAGACTTACGGATCTTGTCCTGCTTAAAGTCCTCCATAAGCTGTGCCTTGAGGATAGACACATCGAGAGGATTGCCGTTCACATCCCTGAGATCATCTTGGATGTCAAAGAACTCGCCCTGGCCAAAAATCGCCTCCATGATCTCGGCATGGCGGGTTTCGACGGCTTGTTGGGTAGCGGGAGTGACGATGCGGGAACGCTCGGAGTCACGGACCTTATCTTCAGCAGCCCACTCGCCACGGAAGATGCGCTCGTATTCCAGCCAAGAGTCTAGAAAGTTGGTGTTTCGGTAGTCGCGCCACCGATCACAGTGATCTACGACGAACGCCGTCAGTTCTTTGTCGTTCTCTGTCGGCTCGTAGAACTCGTTTTGATCCATGACGCGACTCCAATCAATCAATCAAGATTTTGCCATTGCTCAAAAGACATAGATAGCGCATATGGATCCCCAGCGGCCCTCTCAGAATCGTACTGAGCGCGGCTATTTGCGCGAGGCAAATCAACGGCCCTCTCAAATTCTTCATTTCTGCGATTAAGCTCTCGACCCTTTTCTGTGGAAAGATTTTCAAGATAGATGCGTCTCGCATTACGAGTTTGACTCTCTACGTCATAAGGAGTCATTGTGATTCCTTTTTCACCGCTCATTTTTCGGCGCAATGAATCACTTTTGATACGTTTTGTCAAACGAGCAACACGTTCAGCATCAGCTAGATCTTTTTCAGAATAGATGCTACCAGTGCCTCTTTTATAAGCGCTTGCCATTCTCAACTCCTTCAGTTAAACACCAGAAATAACGTCAATCGGCTCCCAGCCATCATCAGCATCTTCAAAGTAGCTTGTCACAGCCAACTGGTCGATATAGCTGAGTGCATCTGGCAGATCATCGTGTACCCCTTGCGCGGGAAACATCAGAAGTTGGTCAACAAAGTCGTCCCAATTCTCTTCGCTGTTTAGCACTATTCTGCCGTGTTCAAACCGGCCTTGCAATGCCCACACGATTCTATCCGTTTTCTTGCGATTCCCGTGAGTTAAATCAACGATGTGCGAAAACACGTTGTTTTTCCTCATGAGATCGCTCAAATACGGCAAAACCGCGTTCTTTAGCGCCCCACGCTCGATTCCGACACTCAATGGCCGGTAATCCCGCATCTTGGTCAGAATCTTAGTGGCCGTTTCCCGGATATCCCACCTGCCGTGGTCGATCTCCTGGACGAACCATTTGCCCTCATCCGTGACCTTGACCACCGCAATGGCCGACTCATCTAGCCGTTTTTTGGAGTTTGCAGCCTGTTTGGCCACTTCCTCGAAGCCAGCCAGATCAACAGCTACAAAATAAGAGCCATAAGGCGGTTCTTCGCCATATTTGATCCACTCTTCCTTGAAGACATCCGATCCAGCATTGGAGAAGCTGGCCATGTATTCCTGCTTGAAAGCGAAGCTGGACAGCGTTTTCTTGGCAGACTCGATCTCGTCCGGATCTATCAGCGGGTTGTCTTTAGTCGTAAAGTGCCAGGACTTCCAATCTTTGTCATCTCCATCCTGGCCCAACTTCCACAGGTCGTGAAACCAGTTCCTGCCCTTTGGAGTGCCAATGAAAATAGCCTTGCCCTTCTTGTCGGATAGAGAAGCGCGGATAACCTGCTCCCAGGCTTGGGGTTTGATGTCGGCAACCTCGTCAAGCACCGCGAACGTCAGAGACACGCCTCGCAGGGTGTCAGGACGGTCAGAGCCACGGACGTAGATTCTGGCCCCGTTTATCAGGGTAATGTCTAGGTTGTTGACGTTGGAGGTCTGGATCACCTCCCTGCCAAGCTCAAGCAGCAAGTCCCATACAATCTGGCGGGACTGTCCCATAGTGGGACTAACGTACAGCACCGCTGAACCCTGGGGACACCGCAGCCCCTCGATGATCAGCATGGTGGCGGCCAGCCTGGACTTCCCACACCTACGGCCAGCAGCAATCACCTTAAAGCGGGTAGGGTCTGCGTAGACCTCTTGCTGCCAGGGCAGTAGTGAGAAGTTCAGGTCACTCATTGTTGCCTATGTACGGTGCGATTTCTGTTGGCTCTATGGTGATGCGGTCTTTTTGTGACCAGTTGTATAGCTTCATTAGCTTGCCAACAAACTCATCAAGATGACGATGATCAACCAAAGTCCTGGTTTTCTCTAAGTAAGTAGGACGCTCAACTGTGACCATCCACCGAGTCACCTCATTAGTCATACTTTGGCTCCACATCCTCGGCTTCTATAGTTTCACCAACCTGGACACCGATGCCAGAGATGGTGATATTGACAGCACTACGCTGGGCGCTGGTCTTCTCAAACAGACTGACCGGCAAAGCCCTCTCCATGCACATCTTAAGTGCAACCATCTGTTGGGGGTGGTCGTCGTTCATGGCGATGTCAATGACCTTCTTGACGACAGCCTCGCCCTTAGACTCGACCAACATCTTCTTTAGCTCTTTGAGCCGCTGGTACTCAGTCTTGGGTAAAACAGCAGGTGTTCTGTAAGCCATAAGCCATTGTATAGGAAACTAGCGTTTACGAGAATAGGGTAAACCATGATATAGTGAGTTCACGGGGGCATGACCCACCCCTCTATGCGGTTGAGCCGACCAAGTAGGATAAACGTGACGAACTGGGTGAGTTTCTAGTAGCCCCCTGCCAATGTCGTGAGACACCGCAGGTCAGGTGAACGGGGCAACGTAACTCAGGTGCCATCAGGCATAGTCTAGATAAACGAGAGGCTCCCTCTTCAAGAGGACTACCCATCTACGGGTCTCTACTCTTTCTCCTCTCTTTTTTTAGCAGGCGTTGTCGCCACGCTGTTAGGCTAAATCCACTTTTTCGGAGGGAGTGGGGCACCACAAAATTTCTACAACCCACCCCGACCCTCCCCCCCCTATCACAAATCCTGGCAAACCCGCACAGGGTAAACCCTCATAGGGTTTCTACTGATAGGGTAAACACTAATAGGGTTAACGATAGTAGGGTAAACCCTGATACGCCAGACGCATGAGGTTATGCGGAGGATGCATTGTTTCACCTATGAATCAGCGAGGGTGGGTGACGAGGATGGTGCTTCCTTGGGGGTCTTGCGGTGCATCCTGGGTCTGGGTGTTTCACGTGAAACGTTGCCACAGAAACTGGCCTTGATGGGGTTGATCGATACCCACAGCGACAGGCACTCATTGAATCCTACAGTGAGGTCTCCATCGCCTGCTGCCAGTAGGATTGCGCGTTGTTCGTCGGTCAGCACGCGGGTGAAATTGACAGTATCCTGACGGCATGGTCTAGCCATTAGTCCTCGCTCACATTGTTGATTGTTCAGGCCCTGGATTCTAAGGGTTTCCCCTAGTGGTCTATTAGGGTTTGTCCCTATTCCCTGGTGTTCAGATTCCTATACAATACCATCATGCCGCAAGCAATTCGCAAGGCGGTCTATTCAGGAGATAGTAAATGTTAAATGTGACAGTCAAACGTTCGTTCAAGGTAGCTTTGACGGCAGCCCAATGGGCTTTATATAGTATCGAGGGACGTGAAGAGGCGGCGCAAGAACTAAATAAGCTGGCTGAGGAGGCGCTTAACAATAGCGCAACCGAAGGCGAGGCGGCGCAGGCCATCGCTCTTGCACAAGATAGGTATAGCAGCTTCGGCGCAGCAGACAGTGAAGGGTACGCAGTGATGTACAAACTGCTTGCCGTAGCCTTTCCGAAATCGCAGGATTGAACACAACCTACCCTGTAGCATCCACTGGGTGCTATGGGGTGCGCTGTTGCACTAATGCCCTCACGGGTCTATTTGGAGCATTTCGTATGCGAATCATTCCGATCACCAAAGCAGCTGCTACTGCGGTCTGCGGGTCTGTCACCCAGACGACCAAAATGCCCTGCCGCTCATTCTCCCTGCCAACAGAATCCTGCCAAACAGGGTTCCGCATGGCCAAGATAGCAGGCTCAATCTGTGCCAGCTGCTACGCGGATAAGGGCAACTATGCCATGTACGCCAAGACCATCAAGCCCGCACAATTTGCCCGGCTCGATAGCGTCTGGCTTGCAATGGATAGCGCAGACCATGCTCAGGCCTGGGTCTCTGGTATGGTGGCTCACATTGGCCAGGATGCCTATTTCCGCTGGCACGATAGCGGAGACCTACAGGGTCTGGCTCATCTGGAACTAATCGCTGCCGTCTGCAATGCCACGCCAAAATGCGAGCATTGGTTGCCAACACGGGAATATGGCATTGTCAAAGAGTACATTGTCAAACATGGCGCATTGCCCGCTAATCTGACAATCCGTCTGTCAGCCATGTATCCAGATCAGCCTGTAAAACTGCCTGCCAGTTTGCAGGGCATCCCAGGCATCACTGCATCCAATGTGCATACATCAGGCAAGCCTGTACATGGCCAAGCCTGCAATGCACCCGCTCAGAATGGGGAATGCCGGGATTGCCGTCTGTGCTGGACAGATGCTATCGTTTCGTATGCTTTGCACTAAGGGGCACATCATGAAACCTTGGTTTGTTGTTTATGAGACGCGCCACAATGGTGCTATCGGTGAATTTTCGCATAGTGGTGTTTCCGTCATAGCAGATACAAGAGAATCTGCACTAGATCAAGCCCGGAAACACTTTTACGAAAAAAATATTGAAGTTAGATTCCCCGTAAAAGCATACCAATATGAGGAAAATGAACAATGAAAACCTATCAAGTGGAATTAAAGCGGATTTCCTATATCACCAAGATCATTGAAGCAGAAAAGGGTTAATCATGGCACATCGAATCATTCTCGGAATCGTCTACTTGCTGGCCATTGCCGTGCTGTTTGCTGATCTGATCGTCTGGAGGGCTTGATTATGAAAAATACATTAGAAAGACCATACATGAAGCCTTTTCGGTTTGTTGAATGTGCAGACCATCGTACCGCTATGCGCCGCTGTCCTTGGGGAGCAGTCGCTGCTAAGGTTGACGGCGGTTTTTTGGTCTTTGAGTATTTTACAGATTACAAGATATGGAAAAATCAAAAATGACAGAGAAACAACTGAGCGCAGTGCGCTGCGCTCTTGCTGACCTGTGCGGTGCGTTGCAGGATTACCAACAGCGCGGTGGCGACAGTTTCCATGACTACAGGGCGCACAGGTTGACCATTGAAGAACTAGCCGAGGCCTTTGGTCTTGAGCATGAAGTACCTGAGGATTTAATGTGCGAACAATAAACCATACCTATGCCGCAGGGTCAGGAATCGAGCTTGACTGTGAGCTTGAGTATGATCCAGGCGAACCCGCCAACACTGACCCAGAGTCGCCAACCTGCGGCCCAGCATGGCCACCAGTGGCCTATCTCATGTCAGCCAAAGTACACGGGCTGGATATCCTGCCGGTGCTTGACCCAACCATCATTGAACAGATTGAGGCCTCTGTATGCTGTACGCTGGATTAGCCCTGCTGCTTAGGATCATCCTAGGCAAGCGGTAAGAATGGCCCTACGGGGCCGTTTTTTATGGCAGTTCTTCTTTGATGAGAACATCAACCCCAGGCGCGGATGAATAGACTTTGGTCACATGGAGGCTGACGATCTGGCCATCGTCAACATAAACTACACCATTCAGCCCGTCCAGGACACTTTTCGCTAGGTTATCAATGTCGGGCTTTTTAGTTGGCCTCTCCAAGCCCCGTAAACAGGCCTCCAGGCGCTTTTTAGGGTATGACTTAGGGATAGGTAGCCTGATGTACAGATAGACTGCTACAGGCGTTTCTAGGACTTCAGTCGGCCCCATCGCTTGCCTTGCGGTTTCCCGGACTATGGTTTCATAGTCGCTGGTTTTGCGGGGCGTGTAGGTTCGGACAAAGCCACCGATCTTGCTGAATTTAGGCCTGCCCTTCGGTACTGGGTTTGCGTCAATCGGAAACTGAACCATAAAGGTCATTTCTTACGCTCCTCGTTCATGAGTCTACGCAGTTCGGTTGCCGCGTCTAAGCCCCGTTTACGCTCAATGGCCGAGATGATGACGCTCCACCATATCCGGGCTTGCTCTGCCCCAACTTGCCGGGCCTTGCGTTTGTACCGCTCCACCCATTCCCTGGCTTCCGTGCGCCTCATATGACTCAATGTCTCCGGTGAGGAATAGGGCGAAATCCACAATACTGGCCGGGTAGGCAACACCCTCGCGTACTTTGTCGAGGATTTTTTGGGCTTGCTCATGGGTCATGGTTTGACGTTCATCTCAATGAGTTTATCCAGGTAGTGCCGGGCCTTGCGTAGGTCTTCTACGCCTCCCTTGACCCTCCACCGACTGACGTATTTGATTATGTTGCCCTCAAAGTAGTCGAGCTTGTTGGCAGCAATGAAATCCCAGGGCTGGATTTCGGTTTTGTAGTGCTGCCCTGCAACTTGGGTTTGGTTTGCGCTCATACGCCTCGCCTGATCTGAGCCAGCCGCTCCCGGATGTGGTCAGGCATCGGGACTGTGTTGGCAATACGCTGCTGGTACTCTTGCTCCATAGTAAGCGGCTTTTTGATTTCTGGAATCTCTGCCCCATCCCAACGCTGCTGGTTCAGGTAGACAAGTGGTGCTGGAATGAATGCACCGTTGTCTTTTCGCCACTGATCGGTTGTTTTCATCCACTCAACGTGCTTGATGATCTGATCTGCACACGTCTCACAATAGGTCTTCTTCCACTTTGCTAGGCAGGCTGCTTTGCCGCCTTTTCTGAATGATTTTGGCCATGCTGCCCAGAATCTGTCGAATCCACTCTCAAACATTGATTTCCTTTCAGTCATAGGTTCCCCAAGGGTGGATAACTACGATCCTCCCGCTCCAGCTTTCGATCTGCTACCGCAATTCATCTTAATTAAACCAAAAAAGCAGTCATCAGCCCAAGTGCGCCTGACGGATTGATTCGCTTATACGAGAGGTCTTGTTCCACCGTGTCCCTCACGCTTTACCAGTCGGTCAATCAACGCTGGTCGCCTTTTGCACCGGGGTGTATCGGTGTGCGGTGTTTCTTGGGTTCAGTCCATGCAGACCATCAGCTAACGCGCCCTGACGGTTGTCTTCGGAAAACAAAAAAGCCGCTTAAGTTCTATCCCCGGTAGCGGAACCCCGGGAGGATCCGGGGCCAGGGATAGACTTAAACGGCCTTACTTGCTGTCCGCTACGACAACAAGTGCAGTGTCTAGGATTTCTATGGACTTGTCAAGCCCCTACAAACCACTCGGGTTTGATGACCATCAGCTGATAGACGCGGCCCTGTGGCATCTGCTTCCACTGATTCACTGCGCCCCTGGACACGCCCAGTATCCGAGCCAGTGCAGCTTGAGAACCCGCCCGTTTGATCGCCTCTTCTTTGGTCATCCGTACAGTGTACTCTACATTCACTGGCTACGGGTTAGGGTAAGTCCCTATGAAAAAGTCTTGTGTGGCGTTAAGAGAACTGTACAATCCACCCCATGCCCTAGCAATCCCGCCGGGGTCTTTCAAGGAGAGAAGATGAGTATCGAGAATCTGCTCAAGACTAACGTCAACGAGCACACAGAGCGCAAGAATGGACTTACCTACCTATCGTGGGCATGGGCCTGGGCAGAGGCGCTAAAGGCTGATCCAACCGCCACCTTCAAGGTGGAGACGTTCAAGCGAGATCAGTACACCGAAGAGCCGTTCATGACCCTGCCAGGAGGCACTGCGCTGGTCTGGGTCACAGTAACGATCTTTGGCAAGCCCATGACCTGCCAGCTTCCGGTTATGGATCACCGAAACAAGGCTATCCCTAACCCAGATGCGTTTGCGGTAAACACGGCCATCATGCGCTGCATGACTAAGGCTCTGAGTCTGCATGGCTTGGGTCTTTACATCTATGCCGGTGAGGATCTACCCGAGGGTGATGCGCCTGACGTTACAGATTGGCTTGCAGCCATCGAGGCCACTGTGACAGGGGAAGAGCTGCAGACGGTCTACAAACAGGCCTACGATGCTTGTCAGGGCCACCAGGACTCCATCAAGAAGGTGATCGAGGCCAAAGCCGCTCGGATCGCCCGTGCCAAGCAGGAGAAATCCAATGGATGAGCAGCGCACCGACGAGTGGTTCCAGCAGCGCCGTAATGGTTTATAATTGAGAAATCCATTACAGCAAGGTGTTTCATGTTGACATTCATTTCTGTGCTTACAGAACGCTCCAAAGACAGTCATATCCAGTGGCTTTGCCAATGCTCTTGTGGTGACGTTGGAACGTACTTAGCAACAAGGGTCAAACACAATCGAGTCTCTAGTTGCAAAAAATGTACTCAGGCTTTGATTGGATCTAAGGTCAAAAGACATGGGATGAAAAACACAGCAACCTACTCATCATGGGTATCCATGAAAGATAGATGCACTAATCCAAAATCTAAAGACTTTGCAAAGTATGGCGGGAAGGGCATTACTGTTTGCAATCAGTGGCTTAACTCTTTTGAGCAGTTTTACAAAGATATGGGAGAAAAACCGCATGGCACATCAATAGATCGCATAAATAACGATCAAGGGTACTCACCAGAAAACTGCCGATGGGCAACTCACTCACAGCAGCAGTTAAATAAAACGAAATCGTGCTTGTGGCTTGTTCATGGTGTTGTTTACGAATCCCTCGTAACGGCAGCAGCAGCACATGGTGTAAAAAAACAAACAATCGTCAAATGGGTTGATGGTTGGACAGATAAACGTAGAAATAAAACGTGGAGTCCTAAAGATGGATGCAAACGACTACCGAAATATTAAACAAGGGACTGATGCATGGCAAAGCGCCAGATGTGGCAAAGTCACCGCCAGCAATCTGCACAAAGTGCTAGCGAAGACCAAGACCGGCTATGGTGCTGATCGCGGCCACTACCTGACCCAGCTAGTCCTGGAGCGGATCACCGGCAACCGAGCAGACGGCTATACCAATTCTTCCCTCCAGTGGGGCATCGAGCAAGAGCAGTTCGCCAGGGCTGCATACGAGGCCTATAGGGGCGTTCTAGTCGAGGAGGTGGGGTTTATCCATCACCCAACCATTGCGATGGCTGGAGCGTCTCCTGATGGGCTTGTAGAAGGTGGCATGGTCGAGATCAAGTGCCCGGAGTCCAAGACATTCCTAGAAGTCATGCTGTCCAACAATCCGGTGTCTGCACAGTATTACGCTCAAATGCAGTGGCAGATGCGCTGTGCTGACCGGCCCTGGTGTGACTATGTTGTTTTTGACCCACGGTTTCCACCGAAAGCCCAACTATTTATTGCTAGGGTAAATCGGGATGACAGGTGGATTGAAGAGGCTGAAACTGAGGTCAAGAAGTTCCTGGCTGAAGTGGATGAAAAAGTGCAAGCGTTGAAACAGAAGATTGGAGAGTAAAGATGAGTAAAGTTCTGAAAGAGATTTCCTGCGTTACGGGCGAGTACAAGAATGCCCAGGGTGAGGTCAAGAAGCGGTATACCCGCATTGGTAGCATCATTGACACCAAGAACGGTGCAATGCTCAAGATCGATAGCATCCCGCTCAAAGAGGGTGGCTGGGATGGCTGGGCTTACATCAACAACCCTAAGAAGGAAGAGGAAGAGCGCAAGCCAGTTCGTCAGGCTCCTGACATTGATGACGCAGACATTCCGTTCTGAACATGAACAGCGCCCGACTCGATAAAAGTGATCGGCTAAACAGGGTGTTGAAGTTGCTGGAAGTTGGCGGTGAATTTAGCACCCTGGACATCATCAGACATGCGAATGTCTGCGCTGTCAACTCAATCATCTCAGAGTTGAGACAAAACGGAATCAACATTGCGTGTCAACGCAAAGGCCCCTACTGGTACTACACACTGGAGAAATCATGAACCATCACACGATGCAAGTCAAAGTCAAAAACGGAGAGCAAAACGTCTTCGTGTCCTTGTTGCAAAACAAGATCCTGCTGTCCATCTATACCCTCAACGGCAGCATGAACATCTCTCTGGATCAAGGACAAGTCGAAGAGTTGATCGAAGCCCTGGAACAAACCCAAGCAAAAGTTAAAGAGGTGACAGCATGAAGAAGTTTTTTGCAGCCATTGGAATCGCCCTGGTGACCACCGGAGCCTGGGCATCTTGTTCTACCCATACCTACACCATGAATGGACGTATGGTTACATGTACGACCTGCTGTTATTTCGGCAACTGTACAACCAACTGCTTCTGATCAATGGCCGAAAGCGGATGCTGTGCTGTAGCAACGATCCAAGTGCTCGGCTTCCAAGCAAAGCACAGACGCAGCGAGTAGGCCACCTTTTTATGAACCCATTCGACAAAGACTACAAAGCGCAACTGTCGTTCAGAGATCTAGAGACTGATAGGAAACGCTCTTATCAGGCCTCTAGAGTCCTCAACGACAAGCGCAAGACAGGCGTAGAGCCTTATCCATCAGTGGCCTCTAGAGTCGGGGCTTTTGAGGGCATCAATCCTCGCAAGGTAACGGTAGAAATGCCAAAGATGAAGAAGAGTCGCAGATGAGCATCGAAGCAATGAAGCAGGCGCTGGAGGCGTTGGACGGACTAAGCGAACCCTACGATGTGTTGAAAGCCCAACACGCCCTCCGCACCGCCATCGAGCAGGCTGAGAAGCAGGAGCCGGTGGCGTGGCTAACAAAAGAACTGATGGCCGACTATCTGGACATGATTGCGGAGGCCATTGCAGACAACAAATCCGAAACGCTGCGGCACAAAGCGTACTGGATGCGTAAGGGGGATGTATGAGCATCGAAGCAATGAGGCAGGCGCTGGAGGCGCTGACGCGCATTTGGGAGGACGGGCTTGAGAACTTCCCAGAATCTGCACATGATGCCGCCATCACCGCTATCCGCATCGCCATCGAGCAGGCTGAGAAGCAACCAGAACAGCGCCAGTGGGTCGGGCTGACTGACGCTGAGATCGCAGAGTGGGACTATGACGTTCGAGATGTCGTGATGGACATTGAAAAGATACTCAGGGACAGAAACACATGATCCACAAAGAAATCGTAGAGCTTTGGCGCAAGCATCAGGAAGTGCATGAATTCGCCCAGGCAGTCGAGGCTATCGTTCGGGCTGATGAGCGTGAGGCAGTGTGCCGCATCGTTACGGGCCTGTGCATCAGCGACAACAACGCTGAGGAAATTAATCGTGCCATCCGAGCAAGGGGGAAAGCATGAAAGAAGACATCATCAAGCTGGCTCAAGAGGCTGGAGCGTATCGTCTGGTAGATGCCAATCAGGGATCAATGGTCTGTCTCTCTAACGCCACTCTTCAGCGTTTCGCCTCAGTCGTTGCCAATCGCTGTGCCGACATAGCATACGAGGCCGAGCCGTACCATTCTGCCGACCTCATCAGAAAGGCTTTTGGAGTAGAAAAATGTTAAGCATCTTAGACCCGAAATTCAGGTATATTCCTGCCGCTGCAACAGACGTACAGCAAACATGGAGAAAATTCGGATGGAGTCCCCCAAGTGAAATGCCCCGTTTGCGGAACATGGACGACAGTAGAAAGAACGAGCCAGAGAAACGGGTTGATCTACAGACACAGAAAATGCGGCAACGAGCATGATTTCCACACAGAAGAACGCCCAATCCCAAAAGCCAAGCACGGAGGCGCACGATTTCGCAAGCTGGAAGACCGACCAGTTGATCCGGTTCGCTCACGAATCCCTACAGAAGATCAATGACCTGGAAGATCAAGTCTCCCACATGAGGCAGGATCTGCGCTCTGCACTACAAGCCTATCGCGCCATATTGAAAGAGCAAGAGGATCTGAAGGCTCAGAAGGCCTCTACGTCTATCACCTGACCCCTGAACTCGATCTTGTCGTGTGCGTAGCGATGCACAAGCTCTGGCCATAGAAGCCTACCCTTGTGGATCGTTAGCACAGCAAAGCCCGACCTCCAATTCGCTGGATTGTCTTCCATGTAATCAGTGAATTGGGGGCCGTCAATCTCTGCCAGAGTGCCCGTATCAACACCGAATCTCACGCCGTTGTAGTCAGAAAACGGGGTGACCTTGAGGCTGTGCAGATGGCCTGTAACTACGCTAATGCCAGCGTTGACAGTGTTGTTGTGGGTGGCATGAACGCCATTCTTGAAGCGGTGCTTGACAACCACCTCATCCGTTGGCCAGCACGACCAGCATGGTATCCAGGCAGGAAAGTGATCTGAGAGCTTGAACCCGCCGATGTGCATGAACTCTGGCACTGTGTTGGCCAGCCGGTTCTCAAACCTCGCATCATGGTTCCCCAATGACCACACCAACTTTGCACCATTGGCGCTTTCCTCAATCTCTTCCAAAGCTGCTTCACAAGCCTTCAGTTCTTGCACTACACTAGGCTTACTGTCCCACCCTATCCTAGGGTGACGGGATATATTTGCCCCGTCAAAAGCGTCACCATTGTTAATGATAGCTTTTGGCTTCAAGTTCTTGATGGCCCATAGCAGACCTTTATAGGCTGTAGACCTGATCCCAGGCCAGAAGTGGGCATCTGAGAAGACAAGCACGATGCCGTTCTCAATGCCAAGGGCATACCTTGCAGACGAGGATTTGGATGGGCTAAGGTGGTCAAACGATCTGGTGTGTCGCCTGTCCAGAGTCTCCAGGAGTTGCCCTGTCCTGGCCTCGATGCGCTTTCTACGGGCCATGACATTGCGTTCAGCAATGCCAAGTACCTTTGCTAGCTGTGATGCGGACTTATACTTCTCCCAGAGATCGATGAAATCTCGCTCACTGACTACTGGCTGCGCCATATAAAACCCTCTCAAGCACGTTGATTACTCGATGTTCTGCCGCATCAAGCTGCTCAGGTGTTGCTGCCCTGTCTTGTGCTGTCGAAATCAAGTCGAATAGGAAGACATGTAAACACTCGTGTAGCGCAGTCATCGACAATGACTCGCTGTTGATCTGTGTGGATCCAAAGTCGCCCAACTGGTACGACCCTAGCCTAGCCTGACTGTCGCACTGCACTGCCGCCATTGCAGCCTTCACAGGCTTGCTACTGCGCTCTAAGCGCCAATCCATTAGATTCAGTGTTTGTTGCCAGTGTTTGACATACTCGTCAAACTGCTGTGCCTGCTCGTCGCTCGGCTTGTTGACCGACTTAGGCATGAACAACTGGGTCAGTGCTGCAAGCCAACAGGGCTGCTATCCGACAGAAATAGCGCTCGCTCGTCCTTGCGACGTTTGACAAGGCCGGGGAGTTCACGCCCACCGCCCTTTGTCCATTGCATGAATGCATCGGCAGCACCTTCCCAATCGCCCCGGTTGGCCTTCATTCGGATGGTGGAGCGCTGCAGATTACCTAGCCCGAAGTTAAAGGAAATGCTGACCAGAGCGTCAAAGCGGCCTTGACGGCCAACACTGCCGGGCACAAGTCGTAAAACACCACGCTCAAAACTTGCGACATCCGCGTCGAAGAGATCATTGATTTCTTGCTTAGACCAGACACGGTTGTCCTCCGGTTTCAATGGGTACTCACTGCGGATCATCGGGATGTCGGCTTTGGTCTTTCCTTCTGGCCGGAACATCGGCAGCTTGATCTGCTCCTGATACAGCACATGGCCATACCCAATTGTCCAGATGTGCGCCGGGCACAGGTATGGGCGGTTTCTAAAACCCTCGTACTTATGCATCAAGTCAGCGCCGACCTTGCTGAGTTTCACTTCTTGTTCCAGTTGCGAGAGCCGAACCAAAAGCCAATTATGCCGCCAAGCATAGCCATTTCATCAGGGCTGAAGATGATGTCCGAGTAGCGCAGCACGTCGTCCATGCTTTTGATCATTCCAGGGTTCGTGTACAGGTAGTAGCACAGGAACAGGTTGATCAGCACCAATTCAATCACGAAGATGTACGTCACCGTCGGACGCACAGTGCCGACGTAACTGGCAACCCACTTGTGCGCCCTGTCCAGAATCTTCTCGTCGTGCTTGAGCGCGGCTTCCGTCATCTGCGCCTCGGTCTGCATCATGACTTGATCCGTGCGAATCTCCTCGATGCGCTGCTGCGCGGCGTAACCTTGTGCAGCCAGAGCCAACTCTCGCTCGTTTTGCATCCGGGCCAGTGCAAGCTCATGTTTCTGATCGGCCTTGTTCTGAAAGTATTCGAGCAGCTTGGGCAGGCCGCTGATGAGTAGGCCACCGAGGGTAGAGATAAGGGACAACATTGTTTACTCCTGCTCATAACGAGACATCAACTTTTTCAATTCTTCCTGCTCTTCAGGGGTTAGAGTCCCACCAGCAGGTGCTTGCAATGGAGCGGCAGCTGGTTGCTGCTGCGGTGCCAAATCTTCAGCCGTCACACCTGCTCGGTCATATGCAGAGTTCATGAGAGCAATTGTTCTCAACGCAGCCTGCTGCTTTTGCTGAGCAGGGAGATTGCCCAAGTTCCTGAAAGAACGCTCTGCATCTAAGAGTGCATTAACAGCCTCTCGATTAGTCGCAAACTTGGCCATGACTCGTGGAGTCAACAAGATGCCAGTTCCAGCAGCCACTCCACCAACCAATCCCAGTTCGCTGTATGCGCCCAAGGCACCAGATGCGGCTACAAGACCTTGCAGCACACCCCGCACACCCTCAGCCTGTTCTGAGTTGATAGCCAGAGAGAACGTGTTTTGAGGCTTCTGTTGAGACAGTTTAACCGCATTGATCAGCAAGTCCACATTCTTCCTGACGGCAGGGTCAAGTGCGGTATCGAACGTTCTACGAAACTTCTTGTCTTCTTGTAGCTTCTTGCCAAGCGCCAACAAAGAACTTGCTGAGAAGTCTGTGCCTTCCTCGCCGATCTGGCTGGCAAGATACCCACGCTGAATGCCAGACCTGACAGACGCAACGTCCAGGTTTGGATTAAGCTGTTTGGCCCTGTCTAGAGACTTGTAAAAATCCGCCACTTCTGACACATTGCCAGACCTGAACACTGTTTCGCCAAGTCGTTCAGCAGTAGTCCTATCTAGCTTAGCAAGTGTCTTGGGGAAAAGCTCGGTAATACCTTCTTTGTAAAACTTTGAGGTGCTATCGTATTCAGCTTTAAGCGCAGGGTCCAACCGTGCCGCTGCGTTATCCATCGCAGAATCAATATCCTTCATGGTGCGCGACAACAACGCGACTTGAGGTGAGTTCTTGCCAAACTCATCTCGTGCTGCGCGGAGACGCTCACCCAGTTTCGAGCGGAACTCATGAGCCTCTGCGAAACTGATGTTGTCCTTCAAATCGGCCAGTTTCCTCAAATCAGAAACAACCTCAGAACCAAGGCTCAACGATGGGTCAGAGGTTTTAGAAATGGCTTCTGCCCTAGCCAACTGTTGACTAGCTGATTGAGCGATACCTTGCGTGATAACAGGGATGTCGCCGCCACGTTTCGGAAGTTGCTCGTAGAAAGGCTTGACAGTTCGACTAAGAGCTTCCTGTCCTCGTGTGATGATGTCTTTATACGCTGCACCAGCATTCAGGTCATCGACAAACCTTGTTGTTACGTCATCAAGAACCTGATCCCTAGAGCTTTGCAAGGCTCGCAGGTTGGCTTGTTCCAGTTGCGTAAATGTTGGACGGCCAGAAACGCCAGCGCGGCCAATAGATTCAGTAACACTTGCCAAAGGACCGCCAGAAACTTGATAGCGGGTCAGGCTTCCACCTTCACGCTCCAACAATTGCTGGACTTGCAACTTCAAGTCTTTCTCTGCTACTCCACGGCCAAACAAGCCAGACGCGGGAAGAGCTTCTTTAGCGACTTTGAATGCCTTGCCTGCCAACTGGAACACAAGATTGCCAGCGCCATCCAGTGCAACGTTGGTAGCCGCGTTGCTCAACTGTTCCGCAAGATTTTTTTCCAGCGGTTGTGGGCGACCAAGTACTGTGTCTACCTGTTGCTTAATCGCAGTGCCACCTACTGTGCCAACACCCGTGCCCATCAATCCTCGGCCCAGTGAACTGAGAGCAGTTCGACCAACAGCAGCGGCTGACTGAGCGCCAATTGGGCTTCTAGTAGTTGCGGCACCAACTACTCCACCGACCAATCCACCAATCTCAGGAAGAGTTTGTAGTGCGGCCTGTCCAAATTGCCGCAATAGCCCAGGAGGCTGGTAGTTGGGGCTAAGTACGGATTCTTGAGAACCGTAAGATGCTTCCAGTGCAGTTAGTTCTTGCCGTTCTTGCTCAGTAAGTGCCATCTTATCCACCCTTTTGTTTGCGCCGAAGCTCTTCCAAACGCTTAATGTCAGCATCAATTTGCCTTGCGGCTTCACTGCGCTGCGTCACAAAGTTAAAGTCGTTCAGGCTCTTACCAGATTTTTGCCATGCTTGAACTGCTTCGTTAAGTCGTTCATCAACACGAGCCTCTCGTTCAATGCGCTGAGACACAAATTCAAGCGCAGAACGAGTAAGACCGCGTGTACCAATCGTTTGCTTCAAGAATTCTCGGTCTTTATCAGACAAGGCACCTTTAAGCTGGCCAGCAGCGCCAATGGTCATCTGACCAAGAATCTGATCAATGATCTGTGACTCAGTTGTCCCAGTGACCGGAATGCCAAGAGCCGCAGCAAATCGAGAGGCTTCCAGTTTGACATCACTACCAAGACCCGTAAACGCCTGTGGCAAGAATGACCGCAGATTCCTTGCCAGCGTAATCCTATCAGTCGCATTGAGCGCACTAGATTCCACTTGGCCAGCCAACTCAACTTTATTTTTGTTAACGCCAGCTTCTTGTCTCGGAAGCACGTTTGTGACGCTAACTCCTCCACCCTTGCCAAGAGCATCAATGCGGTTTTGTACCTCTTTGCGAGCTTGAGATCCTGGAGCATAACTATCACGCAATGCTTGCAGTCTTGCAAGTTCAGTCTGCTGCCCATCTTTTTGCGTCAGCCTTCTGTACTCGGCATTGAATGCGGCCTCATATTCAGGAGAGCCAGGACGACCAGCACGTTCGGCAATAGCCCGAGCATTTGTCAACTCTGGTGTGGTAGCCTCTCGTCCTTCTGGCTTAGTGGTGAGACGAGACAGTTGCGTCTTAAACTCAGCTTCGTATTCTGGAGAGCCGATTGGCCCTGCCGTCAGAGCCAACGCAGTAGCATTCTGAATCTCATTGGTTGTTGCTTGACGAGTTTCTGGTTTCGCCGTTAGACGAGCCAGTTGCGTCTTAAACTCAGCTTGGTACTCAGGAGAATCAATGGGGCCAGCCGTCAGAGCCAACGCAGTAGCATTTTGGATCTCGTTAGTGGTGGCCTGACGACCTTCTGGCTTCGTCGTTAGACGATTAAGCTGTGTTCTGAACTCAGCGTTGTATTCTGCAGAACCAACTGGGCCAGCTAGTGCTGCCAAAGCCCTAGCATTTGTCAGTTCTGTACTTGTTGCCTCACGACCCTCTGCTTTAGTAGTCAAGCGAGAAAGTTGAGCCTGATACTCGGTCTCGTATTCAGGAGATCCTGGAGCGCCCTTTTTAGAAGCAAGTGCCGCCGCATTACGCATCTCAGGAGTAGCAGACTCTCCAGTGGTAGTCAGCCTTGTCAATTCAGCGTTGTAGGCCTCTTGATATTCTGGTGTACCTGGGGCACCACGTTGAGAAGCCAACTCCCTAGCCAACTGAATTTCCCTTGGCGTTGCTTGAACTCGTTCACGACGAGCAGTAGCAAGAGAAGCCTCACCAGCAGCCTCACGTTGGAAACGCTGCGCCGCTTCGCTTTCAGCCTGCCGCAGCACTTGAGCCAACTGCATAGCGCCCACAGAGTCGCCAGCTTGCTGTAGAGCCTGGATGCCCATCTGCATCGACTCTAGGTTTGTAGGATCAATCTGACGCGCAATGGCATTGCGATTGCTGATCATACGCAGTTGCGGGTCTTGGCCACCCAATGCGCCAGCAAGTTGATAGCCGCCACGAGCAAGACCGTAACTAGCCCTTTGCAAAGGACTTAGTTGCGCGTACTCCATTGCCTGCCTGTCAGCCATCTCCATCTGACGCTGCTGCAATACCTCTGGCGTTACACCAAACAAGGAACCTACGATATCAGTTGCCATGATTAAAAGCTCCAATCAGTCGGAGTTGCGCCGCTACCACCATATCCATAAACATTTTCAGCACCGTATTGGGCAACAGCCTCTCTACCAGCACGGTACGGTTGGAATGCACTAGAGATACCCTGTCCCAATGCTGGATTTCGGCTCAAGCCAGTAAGAAAATCAGCAAACGGGTTGTAGGCATTAGCCGCTTCCAATGCTCTTGCTGCGCTCATACCGCCTGACAACATTGCCTGAGCCGCAGCACCACTCTGTCCTTTAGCGCCAATGTCAATGCCCAGAGCAAGAGGTTGTTGACCCAGAGACTCAAGTCCCTTGGCTTGGCCAAGATAAGCCTCAAACGGAGCCAAAGCACCGATCTGGCCCTGGTAAGCGCCTCGCAGCAAATCAGCACCAGTGCCAAACAACCCAGCACCGAACCGAGTCTGCTCCATGCCAGCCTGTTGTGCCCTAGTAGCCAATTCAGCATCTTGTTGAGCCAGAGCGTTGTAGTAGGCCTCCATCTCCGGAGATGCCGCACCAAGGCCAGCAGCGCCACTAGGACGAGCGCCAGTAGCGCCAATAGCCAAACCCTCACGGCCAGTTTGGAACAGTCGGTTTTGAAGTTGTGAAAGCTGCCTCTCACGGCTAGGAGCCAGCAGTTCTTGTTGACGAGCCATGTACTGTTGAGCAGCCTGCTGTGGAGTCTCTGCCAGATAGCCTTGAGCCAGCCCAAACAGGCTAGGAGCAGCAGCCATCAGTGACTGGTACATCCCAGGTGCAGCCTCGGCCTGGGTCAATCCCATGCCTGTCAAGCCCATCAGACGGTCTTGGTAAGCACGCAGTTCAGGAGACAACTCGTAACCAGCACCCGTTACGCGGCCTTCAGGGCTTGTTTGAAACGTCGATTGACCAAACCTAGTAGTGATGCCTACAGGTCGGAACCGTGCTTCTTCAGCGGCGATACGCGCAGACTCAAGTTGCGCTTGAGCAGATGCTTGTGCTGCACGTTGAGCCGAACGTCCACCTAGAAGACCTCCAAGTATGGAGGATCCACCCATAATTGCTGCTGCTGCTATAGGCATATCAAACCCCTATCAAAACATCATCCACTTTTGACGCATCTTTCTCGTCAGTTGCATGGATACAGAACCAAACACAATCTTCAATCGCTTTTACGCCATGCGTAAGACCAGCCTTGATCTCAATGCAAGCAGGTGCGCTCACAATCTTCACATCATCGCCAATCATCACTGCAACTTTCCCATGAGCCAAGATCGATAGATGGCTGAACTCATGTGTATGCTTGAGAATGACAGATCCAGCAGGGAATCTTGCTTCTTTTGCATACAGACCGTCACTGAAGTGATGTGTAATCACGCAGTCCTCTTCCACATGTATACAGTGATGTACGGCTGGTAGTTGGCATTTGTGCCAGAAGAACCAGACGATGCCACAGTGGTGGCGGCAGTGATGCCAGTAGTACTGGAACTGGTCAACACATTTTTACCCAAAGAATTAAGTCCATCGCTAGAAGACAGACCGCTTGTCACAACCGTGCCAGTGGCAAATTCATTTGGCACATTTGCAGTGTGGGTGTGACCAGAGTCCGTGATCGTTGTTGTGGCAGTATGCGTGTGGCTAACCGTAATGGCATCGGCACTTCCACCAGTCTCTTCAGCCGTGTCGAACAGAGCATTGCTGGAGTCAAAACCAACCATGACCCGACCAGCACCGAATGCGCTCCAAGTGCCAAAGCCCAGCAATGTCGCAGGGTTGGTTGACACTATAGCCGTATAAATAGAGCCAACCGGATGCAGAGCCTGGATACCCAACGAAATCGCAGCTTGGACAAAAGCAGTAGTTGCGACCTGGGTGGTGTTGGTGCTAGCCGAAGCTGTTGGAGCGGCAGGCGTACCAGTGAACGTAGGCGATGCAAGATCAGCCTTTGTAGAGATAGCCGTGGCAATGTTGTTGAACTCAGTGTCAATCTCAGTGCCCTTGACAATCTTCAGCGGATTGCCAGATGACAACGCATCTTTGGTAGCAAAGTTGGTACTCTTGGTGTAGTTGCTCATGACAGCTTCCCATCCTTGTATTGGATTTCAATGCGCTGAATCGACAGCGACGATCCGTTGATATCTGACTCGTAACCAGTTTGCACGATCTT